>Ga0210057_1005761_pt1 | contig 15779 bp, 20 predicted proteins | sample CryGeyCG2114_010_2_FD_183968 | JGI IMG/M metagenome (GOLD analysis project Ga0210057, IMG submission 183968) | Groundwater microbial communities from aquifer - Crystal Geyser CG10_big_fil_rev_8/21/14_0.10 (SPAdes) (version 2) | ecosystem: Environmental > Aquatic > Deep subsurface > Groundwater ...
TATCATTTATCAGAGATATCAAAAGTTCTATAAACTGATTTTGAAGACTATTTTCTTCAGTAAAGCTAGCATCCTTTAAGCCTTTAATAAACGTTCGCAGTGTAACTTTTTCTAATGCCTCACTGCTGCAGATAGTATAAAGACCAGCAGTAGCGAGCGTTCCTACCCCATCTACTATTCCCTTACAAATTTCAGGCATCTCTTTTTTACGAGGTATTACGAAAACGTCGCCATTGACAATGGAAAAATTTAATGGCCATCTAGATGATTTGATGAGATGAAAAATTACTCTCCCTTGATGTTTTAAAAGGGCTGTAATTTTTAGTCCCCAAGCTGGGAAGACAAACTTACTTAATGTTATGCCCCGAAGGGTATAAAAGTTCTTAACTTTAGCATACTCAAGTGGCAACCGTAGTGGGAGTAAATGGGTATGGACATGGAGAGGTATTCCTGCGCCTGTTCCCAATCCGGGACTTAGTAAGATTCGTTCTTGCGGGATGTATTTCGAAAGCCAGATCATTGCTAAAGCTTCATGCAGACTAGGAGCTGTTCTATGGGTTTTCGAATTAAGCAGTAAGTGATAGGGGGCAAGGGGATATTTATTACAAATTAAATCCCAAACACCAACCTCTCCTATTTTAAAAGGGCTAAGTTGCTGCATGTCACATAATGGGCAATATTTCTGTAAATCTATTTGAATACTGCGTCTTGCCATTCTTTTTTCATTAAATAGACATAAAAATGCAATTTTTGTTTTAGGATCAACGATAGATTTTTTGTAAGTTTTACCACACTCTATTGCCATAGTATGCCACGCCTTTTTTATCAGAGGCCAACTGAAATCATTAAATTTCATAACTCTCGCTCGCTGATAGCTAGGCAATTTAGGTCTCATTTTAATTTAGAATAAAAGCCCTTTATGTTAGAATTATAAATATTGTAGCATAAAAGTAATAAATTCAGCATGAAAAGGATACTTATTAGTGAAGCTGGAGGAGCCCCTTCTATTAATGTAGTTAAATCGATTCGAGCCATGAAGGAGCCTGTTTATTTAATTGGAATTTCCTCTGATAAATATCTTCTTGCTTTGTCAGATGTAGATGAAAAATATCTCGTACCTATGGTAAAAGACAGCCTTTTTTTACCGGTTTTGAAAGAAATAATTAAAAAAACTCAACCAGATATGATATTTTCTCAAAACGATGAAGTAATTGAAGTGTTGTCTCGAGAAAGAAAAAAGATTGACAGTAAATTATTTTTACCTAAACATCGGACCATTCTTCTATGCCATGATAAGTTTGCCTCATATCAAAGTTGGAAAGAGGCAAAATTGTCAGTACCTCAGACTGAACTTATCAAGAGCCCCGAAGACCTTAAGAAGGCATTCAGGAATTTTGGGCCAAAAGTTTGGATTAGGTCTACTAAGGGTTGGTCTGGGGAAGGAGCTATTTGTACAGAGGATTATGCGTTTGCTCGTCTGTGGATTCAATATTACCAAGGTTGGGGTAAATTTACTGCTGCTGAGTATCTTTCGCCGATATCAGTGACGTGGATGTCAATTTGGTATAAGGGGGACCTTGTTGTTGCTCAAGGACGAAGGCGAATAGAATGGCGGTTTGGACATCACAGCATATCTGGTATTACCGGTCAGACAGGAGTAGCTGTTACAATTTCTGACAAGAAAGTTGATGAAGTTGCCCAAAGAGCAATTTTTGCTATTGACAAAAGGCCCCATGGCATATTTTCAGTTGATATGGCTTTAGACTCAAAGAAAATCCCTAATCCAACAGAAATAAATATAGGGCGATTTTTTGCTACCAGTTATTTTTTTACTACCGGAGGAGTCAATATGGCTGAGGTGGTAATTAAAATTCTTCTTGAGGGGAAAACTCCCGTTTTTAAGAAAAAAGTAAACCCGTTAAAACCAGGGCTGGTTTGGATAAGACAGATTGATGTTGAACCAAAAATTTTCCGAGAGGAAGAATTAAGAAAAATCATAATCCCCTTTTCCTAGTTTGTGGAGAAAGAAATCTTTTACTCCTAGTTTTTGGTATTTTCTCCCTTGAAGCATGATTTTCCCCACTTCTTTTAACAGTGATATTTTTGTTTTCAAAGGAGCGTATTTCATACCAAAAGCGAGTCTATTTCTAGTAATATAATAATCACAGATATCAGACCCACTGCCACCAGAAGATTGTGCTACTTTATGCCAGATAAAAGTATTGCCAACATATATTAGTTTCAATTCTGCGGCTATAATTCTTAAACAAAAGTCAGCATCTTCAAAGTAGGCAAAAAGTGACTCATCTAATAATCCTATCTTTTTGAAAACTTTAGCTGGGATGAACATTAAACATCCACTTATAAATTTCGTTTCCTCCGTTTTGTTATAATTCCCGTTATCTACCTCATCTATACCTCGATGAGTGGAGAAAACATTTTCCCAATCTATAAATCCACCTGCGTACCAAATTACTTTTCCCTTCTCATTTTGGTGATATCGGTTCTTATGAAATTCGTATCCTTTTGCAAAATAGATTTTAGAGGTGATGGCGCCAACCTTTTTATGTTTTTTAAAAACTTGTAAAAACTTGAGAAGTAGATCTGGGTCGCCAATAAGGGTGTCGTTATTGATCAATAAGATAAATTGACAACCCTTTTTTAATGCTTCTTTTATTCCTATATTATAACCTCCAGCAAACCCTAAGTTTTCTTTAACCTCCACGATGTTAATTTGAGAGGATTTCCCCAAATTTGATCGTTTTAATTTACCTTTTGATTCATTATCAATAATAATTTTGTGAAGCCTAGTCCATTTTGGTAGCTTTAACTTTTTCAAAGAGTCTACGAATTCGGTAGTGCTTTCTTCCCGTTTCCAATTTACAATAACAACTCCTATGTTTACTCTCGGCATGTAAAAATATATTTTACTGTTAATTTAAAAATTCTCAATAACTTTATTACTTTGATTCCACCAATGATTAGAAAATTGAAGAGAACTGGGTATTTGTTCCATAATCTTTTTCGGTAGAAAACTTTCATTGAACGTACGCCCTCGGTGACAACCTTTTTTCTTTCCTGGAAACTGTTTTTAAATTCTTTCTTTTTGCCTTTTGAAACCCCCTTCAGATGTATAGCTGAGACTTTTGGGTAGTAAACAATTTTCCATCCCTGACTTTTAATTTTCCAGCAAAGATCAATGTCTTCTCCATCCAAGAAATAATCTTCATCAAACCAACCAACCTGATCTAAAATTTTTTTCCTCGTTAAGAAATAAGCTCCTTGGATAACATCTATCTCATGAACTTTATTCGGCGGGACAAATCCATACCAATATTGGGCAAATATTTTTGATTTAGGAAAAATTTTATCCAAACCCGAAAAATGCGAAAGAGCCACTTTTGGGGTAGGAAATGAACGCCTGGCATCTTTATCTAAGTTACCATTAGGTAAGACTAATTTGCAGGTTAAAGCACCCACTTTAGAATTATTTTGAAGATATTTAAGTGTTTTTTTAATCGTGTTTTCCCTAACAAGAGTATCTGAGTTTAAAAACAGAACATATTCCCCCAAATATTTTTTTCGGGCAGAGTTATTACCTTTGGCAAATCCCAAATTTTGTTTATGCTCTATTAGTTTTATCTCTTTGGCAAATTCACCTTTAAGCATTTTAATCGTCGAATCATTTGAGCCATTATCGACTACAATAATTTGAAATTTTGCCCCATTTTTTACTGCTAGCAAAGAATGTAAGCACCGCCGCAGGACTTCTTTAGTATTGTAGCTAAGAATTATAATCGAAAGTTCCACCCTAGTTTTTTCTTTCATTTGGACCCTTTGAGTAAAATCTTCCTATAGTTACGCTTTCAACACAGATGTTTTGGGGTATATTTACAATTTTAACGACGATTTTGGCAACTTCTTTGGGGGACAAAAAAGTAGAGGATTCTTTAGAATATTGAGAAAGCATGGCTGTTTTCATTTTGCCAGGATATACCTCAGTGAGGCGAATATCTTTCTCGATTAGTTCTTGTCTGAGATTTTGGCTCAAGCCACTTACAGCGTGTTTACTGGCAGCGTAAACAGCAACATGAGATTTAGAAGAGAAAACAGATTTAGACAAGATATTGACGATATGACCTCCTCGCTTTATTTTGGGTAGTAGAATTTGCGTGAAATAAATTGGGCCTAAGACATTGGTTTGGAAGATATCTTTAATTAATTTAACTGAGATTTCTTCGAAGGCAGCCTCACTGTAAACGCCGGCGTTATTTACTAAAATGTCAATTTCTCCAAACGCATCAATAATTTTTCTGGCACCTTTTTTAATTTGAGAAATTTTTTTTATGTCTATAGATACAATTAAAGGCCTATTTCCCCCTTTTTTAATAATATTTTCACTCACTTTATTTAAACGAATTTTATTTCTTCCTATAAGACATAATTTAACTTTGCTTTTTGCGAAGAGATAAACCATTTGTTCTCCCAAACCACTCGAGGCTCCCGTAATTACTATAACTTTGTCTTTCAAAAAATTCATTTTGTCGTAATTCTACCACAAATAAAGACCTACCGCAAAAACATTTTAATGTTTCAGAACTTGTAGTAAACCTCTTTGGTACAGGCTTCCTTTTTAAAATTTGACATTAATGAATTTTTGTTCTTAAATAAAAGAGATGGTAAAAAAGGGAAATTCCGGTCAAACATTATTAATCATTTTATTGATTGCGGCGGTAATTTTGACCGTTGGTTTGGCGATTGCTTCTTATTCCATTACCGATATTAAGATTTCCCAACAAGAAGAAGAATCGGCTAGAGCTTTTTCTGCGGCCGAAGCAGGGATTGAAGAATCATTAAAAATTGGTTCGGCGACGAACGTGACTGTCGGTAATATTACTGCCCAAGTTTCCGAAGTTATCCAAGGCGGTGGGAAGGATTTCGACTTTGGCGGGCTAAAATTTGCCAGCGGAGAGCTGACCAATGTTTGGCTGGTGGAACATAACGACCAAGGGGGTTTTGACGCTTCCTTTCCGACCAACGGTAAAATCACTGTTTGTTGGGGTGAAGCCAATCAGGTCAGCGACGCCAATCCACCGGCGCTTGAAGCCTCGTTGGTTTATAAAGACGGAGCGAATTATAAAGTTATTCGTGCCGGATTTGATCCTAAAGCTGGACGAACCATTGGTTTTGGGAATGTCGACAGCAGCAGCGGAACAAATTGCGGCAGTTTGGCTTTTGCCAAAAATATTAATTTAGCTTCCGGAACTTTTACTCTTCCCCAAAATGCTATTCCTTATCTTTTAAGATTAAAACTTTTATATAATTCTGAATCCCAGCCGTTGGCGGTTACCGCTGATAATAATTTGCCCCAACAAGGTAAATGTTATGATTCTTCTGCGGCGATTGTCGAATCCAACATCACTCGGAAAATTCGTCAATGCCAATTTTATGAAGCACCGCCGGCGATTTTTGATTATGTTTTATTTTCTACTGGAGATTTAACGAAGTAGAGATATATTAGGTGTGAGCCTACTGAATAAAGGAGCTATAATAAGGAGAAAAATTATTTTTTCTTTTTCGACTTAACCTTGATGCTTTTTACTTTCTTTGAATCTAAAACAGCTTTACACTTTGACATTTCTATTTCACCTCCCTCCATACATATTCTTAAGATTTTTATATAGTCACTTTTAGATTCTTTTTCAAATGGATAATAAGATAAGCTATCAGCTATTTTAAAGGTGTCGATAATCTCTTTTAATAACTTAGTATCTAGATTATAAAATAGAAGAATGATCTTGTCAAGAAAATAGGGTGTTTTGATAAAACAACATTCTTTATGAAGGACAATATAAAAGCTCTCCCCTTGTTTTCTAATGTCAACAGGGTAAAATCGGCAAACAAGTGGGCGGTCTTTATAAATAGAGCACTTACTCTTTTTACTTAAGACACATGGTGGTTTTATTTGATTCAGTAAAATCTTACTGTTTTTAGAAGGGAAAGAATGAATAAAGTTAACTTTATTGTTTATTTCTATAGTGGGAACGCCTTTTCCATAAAGCCCGCTGGCTTCTTCCCTAAGAAGCCAAACATAACCATAGCAGCAGGGGTCTTTACATTTTTGACAATATCGCAAGACTCCTTTATAGAGGATGTCTAGGTGTTTATATAAAGATTTTAATGTCTTTATTTTGCCAGAACGCATTTAGCCTGTTTGTTTATACAAATTCTGAAACCGGATCCATAAATAAATTCATAACAGCATTTTTTATCTCTCGCCTCTTTTAAAAGCCTCTCTTTATCTCCAATAAACTGTTTTGGTGTGTAATTTAGAATGTTGCCCAGGTGATTTTCGGGTGTTCTTTGAAATACTTCGATACATGGATAGATAAACCCTTCGGATGAGAGAAAAATACTAGTCATGTTTACCTCACAGTTATCATCGACTGCCAACTTATCTTTGTTGCACTCATAAAATTCAATAAAAATTCTTATCAGGCTTGCTCTTTTATCCCTCAAATTCCAAAAAAGAACTTTTTCATTAGTTAACGCCCTGCCAGACAGAGATAAATCATTGATTCTTACTTCTGGAATTTCAAGCTTTTTTGCCAGATTGAGGACATTTGTAATATCTTGGATGTTAATCTTGGTTAAAGTTACAAAGAGTGTAATTGGAATCTTTTGTTTCCGGAGATTTTCTATCCCATTTAATATTTTTTCAAAAGAACCAAGCCCTCTTATCTGGTCATTTATACGAGAATTAGAACCATCGATGCTAACCCCCACCTTTTTTACTAGTGGTTTTAATCTCTGTGCCTTCTTTTGGTTGATTAAAGTTGCGTTACTCAAAAGTTCCAAAATAACACCTTTCTTGTGGCAATAACTTGCTATCTGGAAAAAATCCTTTCGCACTAAAGGTTCACCACCTGTAAACTTAATAATTCTACACCCAAGACTTTCGAGAATATCAACAGCCCTTTTAACTTTGCCTGTTGTTAACTCTTTAGATCTTTTTTGTCCTGAATTGGCAATACAATGAATGCAGGCAAGATTACAGGCGTTAGTAATTTCCCAATGGCATTCAATTAGAGGAACTTTTTTCATCATTAATCCAATAGATCAAGGGCTTTGAGAGTGATTAGTTTACTGATGAATACCCTTATTTCCTTGAGGATTATTTTGTTTTTAAATCGTTCAATAAGTTTTTGTTCTTTGGTAATTCCATCGAGTATTGCCTTTAGCAGTAAAACTCCTGCTTCATCAAGGGCAACAGTTTGATAACGAGTAATTAAGTATTTTTCTTGATGGGAAATATTGAGTTTGGTATATTTATTTGGTTTAAATTGACGATAAGTTTTAGGATATTTGACTTTTAACTTTCGTTCTTTTAATTTAGAAAGCGACACAGGATTTATAGGTTTATTATGTCCCCGAATGGCATAATCAAGGCAATATTTCTCATTATAGCCTTCATCAACTTTACAACCGCAAACACACTGATAAAGAAGGGGACAAGACTTACATGGTTCAGTAGCCCACTTCAGGTTACGGAATTCATCTAAAGATTTTTTATGCCAAATTTTTTCGATTGGTTCTTCTAAAACATTACCATAGACTCTCTTCGACTGGTTGCAAATTCTAAAATTGCCATTGGGGGCAATCGCACCAAACGTAACCCCCACACCACAATCTGCATACATATTTTCTGATAGTAGTCGTCTATCAAGACAAAAAGGTATAGCAGTTCCAAATCCTACGGGAATATTAAAATCATCTCTTGCAATAATCATTTGCGTTAGAGCTTCTCTAAATTGTGGTAATATCGGCTTGAGTTGTTGCGCTTTGCTACCTAGTCCACCACTTTCAAATCTATCAACGAACACACTTTCCATTCCTAATTGTTTAGCAAGCCCAATAATTTCGTACATTTGGTTATAGTTTGTAGACATTAGAACCGGGATACATCTAACATCAAATCCTCTTTTAACATATTTTTTTATAGAGTCAATAGTTTTTTTATAACCCTCACTTACGTTTGTTAAGCTTTCATGTGTTTTTTTGTTTCCGTGAATTGGGATACCAATGCAGGCGAGTTTATTTGAGAGGTTTTCAAGATATTTTAGACCGTTAGTTACAATTGTGACTGAGGATATCCCAGAAAGAGTATTGATATATTCGTTAACTTTCTTTACCTCTAAATAGAGAAGGCTCTCCCCCGATAAGATAGACGTGAGGAATTTGTGATTTTCTCACTGAAGCAACAATTTTATCAATAACCTCACAGTTGATGGTAGCATTGCGGTTTGGATTATAACAAAAAGTGCATCTTGAATTGCAATTATAAGTTGTTTCTATATGAATTAAATGAGGAATGCTATAAAAAGGGAGTTTCTTTAATCTTCTCATTTCCTTTTCGTCTTTCCTTTTTGATTGGTTGGGCTTATCGGGTGGCTAGATAATTCAATAATTTTTTGGGAATCATCGTCTGGGCTGGCGTCATTAAATCTTTCATATCCGCACTTTTGACAATGATAGAAAATTCGCCAGTTTCCTTTCTTTTAGGTGGTTCCAATCGGCTCCATTAATCCGCCACATTCTGCCTTCCTGTCTCCAGGGAAAATATCAACATGCTCACTCCACAGGCATTTGGGGCAGTGGTCAGTGTAACCGCTTCCCTTTACTTCTGTTCCACAGATTCCGCAAGTGAAATTTTCAATTGTTCTGGTAAATCTTTTTTCTCCGATATTTAACTCCTTTTGATGATCCATATTTTCCATAATTAAGTTCGTTATTGATCGCAAATAAATTGAAGAGGACTATGTTTCATCCCCTGAGCCACCAACTCTTTAAAAACTTCATAAATTTGATCATGGGCTTTTTTAGGCTCAATTTTAAAACATTCAGGCTTATAGGGAGTTTTGATCATCTCATCCCATTGAGTATAATCTTCAGTCACAAGTAAGTTTTTTGTCTTTTCGTAAAGTGGCGTGTTGGGAAAAGGAGTAAGGTAAGAAAAGTTAAGTAGGTACGGGCGAATTTCTCTAATTAAACTTTTAGTTGCATTTATGTCCTCTTGGGTTTCTTCAGGAACACCAGCAATTATATAAACACCCGGTTTGATTCCAGCTTGATGGCAAAAATGGAAAGTCTCTATTATCTGCTCTCTAGTAAATCCTTTTTTGAGGTACTTTAAAATACGATTACTCCCGGATTCAGCACCAAAGTAGAGCTCGTTGCAGCCAGCTTTTTTCATTTGTTTAAGCATTTCTAAATTAACTCTGCCCACTCTTGCTTGGGCACTCCATGATATACTAAGCTCTCTTTTTAAAATTTCATCACAGATTGCCAAAACTCTTTTCCGATCACAAACAAAAAGATCGTCGTAAAAGAAAATATCATCAAGGTGCTGATATTTATCGACAAGAAGGGACATTTCATCAACCACATTTTCTGGTGAACGAGTTCTTATTCTGTGGCCAGAAATTGTTTTGTCACAGAAAATACAAGCAAAAGGACAGCCTCGAGAACTCATTATCGCCGTTGAAGTCATGCCGGTATTCTCCATCCAGCGAGTAAGATAAGAAGCTTGAGGGAAAATATCTCTGGCTGGAAAAGGAATCATATCTAATTCTACTGAAGGAGCAACTGTTTTTGTTTCAACCAACGTGCCGTTGTCAAGATAAACTATGTTGGGGACTTTTTCTAGAGATAAGCCAACAGTTAACGTTTCTAACAGTTTTGGCAATGTCTCTTCTGCTTCTCCACGAACAATGATATCGATTACTCCAGACTTTAAGACACTTTCCGGTGGTAAAGAGTTAGGTCCAGCGCCGCCAATTATGACTAATGTTTCTGGATTGCGAGATTTTATCACTGAAGCTACCCTTTTAGCTTCCTGTATCTGTTTGATAGTAGCAGTAATACCTAAAAACTCAATTTCTTTTTCGACTAACCGTTTTTCGTACTCATTCTGGGGAAGAATTTGCCCGTCAATTAAGTTAATTTGATAATTCTTCTCCCTTAAAACCGAAGCTAAATATCCCACCCCAAGAGGAGGATAAGGAGTATTGGAGACAAATTTACAAAAATCTCTAGGATTAACGAATGTAACTTCCTTCTCTTTCATAAATCAAGTTCAAATTATACCATAAGAATATAAACCTAATCAAAATTAGAAACACTAATTATTTTATCTCTTTCCCCAATCTTATAAATTTTGCTGGCTGTTTTCTGAAATGGTGTTCTTTGTAAAAAAATAAGGCTTTTTGATTTGTTTTATAAACTGTAAGTTCCGCATTTTTCGCCCCTCTTTGTTTTAACCACCCAATTCCCATCTCCATTAATTTGGAACCAACCCTCTTTCTCCTAAAGGCTTTGGTAACAAAAATTTCACCAATCCATCCATTTTTAAGTATTCCTGGAGAAAAAGTGGCGTAAATAAAACCAACAATTCTATCTTTCTGGTGTGCCACAAACAACTTTCCATTTAACTCTTCAAAAATCTTATCGGCTTGTCTCTCGATTTCCTGTTTCGTCTGTTCATTAACTACAACTTCTTCATCAAAGTTGCCAGTATATTTGTGAGATTCAAGAAAAAGACTTTTTATTTGAGGTAAATCCTCTTTAACTGCTTCACGAATTTTCATTTATCTTTATTATATCAATATTATATCAATTCAATAATCTTAGGGCCAAATCACTTCACCCCTCAAGTGTACTTTCATTTAGGCTTGACATCCAGGGGTTTTTATCTTTAAATGAATTAATAGATAATTTTGTTTTTAACAGACAAAATTGGCCCTGCCCTTATGGATTTTTTTGGTTTAGATATCGGTTCGCAAAAAATTAAATTAGTGAGACTTGTCAAGAGCGGTAATAATCAATACCGCTTGGCGGCTTTGGGCAATGCTGTTTCAACACAAAAAGGTCTTTTGTCTGACGCCGAGGGTGACTTGACCGCGCTGTCAACCATTATTAAAAAACTTCACCAAGAAGCCAAAATTTCCACCAAAAATGTGGTTTCTGCTTTGCCCCAAGACCAGGTTTTTACCCAGGTTATCACCCTGCCTCAACTCTCGGAAGATGAACTCTTATCGGCCTTGAAGTGGGAAGCTGAGCAATATGTACCTATTCCCTTATCGGAGGTAACTTTGTCTCATCAAGTCGTTGGTCAGGTCAAGGAAAACGCCAAACAAAAAATGGAAGTGTTGCTGGCCGCTGCCCCAACCCGCTTGATCGATAAAACATTGATGGTCTTGAAGGCCGCTGGTCTTAATCCGGTAAGTTTGGAAATTGAAATTATGGCTTTGGCGCGGAGTTTAGTTCCACCAAGTCCAGAGGTAGTCATGGTGGTTGATTTTGGAGCGAAGGCGACTGATTTTGCCGTGGTGGAGGACGGACAGGTTATTTTTGTCCGCTCGATTGCCACCGCTGGTGAGGCTTTAACCCGCGCCGTGGCTACCGGCCTCAATTTGAATCCCAATCAAGCCGAAGCCTACAAAAAAGCTTATGGGGCTGACCCGAAACAATTGGAAGGCAAAGTCATTGGGGCGATTGGCCCGGTGGTAGAAGTCATCGTCGGTGAGATGGAAAAAATCATTCAATTTCATCAACTGGAGAAAAAGAAAACTTTGAGCCGTATTGTTTTAGCCGGCGGCACAGCCAGTTTACCGGAAATCTCTGCTTTGTTGGCGAAAAGATTAAATTTAGAAATTCAAATTGGTGATCCCTTTTCACAAGTTGTGAAAGATAGTCTCATTGCGAAAATTCCTGCCGGCGATATTTCTTTGTACTCTATTGCCACCGGCTTGGCCATGAAGGAGATAGTATGAAGCAGGAAATTGATTTTCTTAAAGGCCAAAGAGTTGGTGGGGAGTTCAAAACTAAACTTTTTCATTCTTTAAAAGTCGGGAGTTTAGTTTTAATTTTGGCTTATTGTTTGGTGGCGGCCGCGGTTTTTTCCTATTGGCTTTTTTTGTCGCAACAAACAGCCAAGATTAATAATGAAATAGCCGTTAAAAAAACAAAGATTACCAGGTTAAAAGAAGTGGAATCATTACAGTTAGTTTTAAAACAGAGACTCTCAAGCTTAGATAAATTTTTCTCGGCTAAAAAAGGGCCGAGCTTTAAGGGTCTTTTAGCCTTTATTGGTCAAATCTCAACGGAGATTAGGGTCAAAGAATTAAAAATCGCTGAAGACAAAATGAATTTTTCAGGTATAGCGCCGAATATGGCCACTTTAGAGAAATTTTTGCAAGATTTGAAAAGTGAAGAATCCTCGGCGTTGTTTAGCAAAATTACCCTTTCTTCGGTGGATAGACAAGAAGACGGTAGTTATCTTTTTAACATTTTATTTGAAAAAAAGCTACGCTTATTGGAGACCAAAGGATAAATGGTAAAAAAAAGCAAATCATTTCTTTTCCCAGGCTTAATTTTAGTTTTGGTAATATTGGTGAGTCTTTTTTGGCTAAGGCCCAAAGTAGCGACCATCATCAAGGCCAACCGAGAATTGACGACCTCCAAGAAGACTTTGGCGGAATTGACCCAAAAGGTAACGATTTTAGGGGGATTATCCCAACCGGAATTAAGCGAAAAAGTGGATTTGGTTTTAAAAGTTTTACCTTCGGAAAAAGATGTCCCAAGGAATTTGTTTGTACTGAAAAGGTTGGCTTTGGATAGCGAGTTGATGGTTAATGAGTTAAGCATTCCGGAGGTGGGAGAAATCGCCAGCAGTTCGGCTGAAACCAAAAAAACCAAAGATGAAATCTTACCCAGTTTGAGTGTGAAATTAACCTTAGTTGGTTCAAGAGAAAAGATTATCAACTTTATTCAGCAAGTGGAGGTTACCGCTCCCCTCATGAGAGTTAGCAGTTTGGCCATTAGCCAGAAAGGGGAAGGTTTAGACGAAGCTATGATTGATATCAGGACTTATTTTCTCCCCTTCCCTAAAACCATTGGTAAGCTAGAACAACCAATTGTTCCAGTGACTTCTCAAGAAGAAAAAGTTTTTAACGACCTGGCCAGCTTTAAATTGCTGGAAACGAATGAGAGCACTTTTTCGGCCACCTTGCCGGTGGGTAAGACGGATTTATTCAGTTATTGAGAGTCTTCGAAAAACAAGGCTTCCTTATTTTGAGTCTTCGAGAAACAAACTTGTTTATTTGAGCTCAAGCGAAAACAAGACTCTTGAGCGAAGCGAAAGGTGTGAACCTATTTTCTTCAAGCATTCTTTTTTGCTGTGATTTTCTACGATTTTTAAATGAATACGTTTCATGGCTGCAGAAAATAAAAAAAATGACATTAATTTAAGTAATAGGTTTTTTTATCCGATAAACAGAATGCCCGCTTCTTTTCTTTGCCTTTTTTATATTTAATTGATAAGGAGGCCCTTGTTTCTCGCCTTGCTCGAAATACTGTCGTTTTATCTTAGGTATTAGACGGTTTAGGGCATTTATGATAACTATCCACAGCTCTCCACCTGGGTTGAGATGTTCAAAAGGAATTAAGATAAAATCTTGAATAATTGCTTCATCTCCAATCTTTGCAGGAATGTTAGACACAATAAGATCAAAAGTTTTATCCATAATCTGTTCCATGCCAACACTCCCCAGGACATCTGCATTATGAATAGTATTTTTTTCTATGTTTAATTTGGCATAACGGACCGCCAATAAGTCTTTATCAATCATGGTAACTTGAGCTTGGGGATTCTTTTTAGCTAAAACTATCCCTATTGGACCATATCCACAGCCAATATCAAGTATGCTTTTGGGATTGTTTGGGACAATGGTTCGCAGTAAAATATCAGTTCCATTATCCAAATCAAATGTTGAGAACAAAGTATTCCCAACATCAAACTTAAATTTTTCACCCTCAAAAGGATAAATTATTTCCTTTTTAAAATATACATCCATGATTGAAGTATAACAAAAGCTTGAAGTTATATTCAGATTGCCTCAAGAGATTTATTTTGACCCAACTAGGCTAGATACATCAATAAATTATCCCAAGATTTTTATTACTAGTCAAAAGGATGATCAATTAGATGTTCGAAAGGCATTTGTTCCGGAATTATACCTATTGACTTTCCATACTCTTTTGCTTCATCTAATAAGGATTCACCTTTTTTAAATTTAAATATTTTACCTTTAAAAATAACATACATTAGTCCATCTTTACACAAATGTATATAGAATCCAGGTTTAATAGTATGTACCGCTTCTCTTATATACTCTTGTTACTGAGAGTCACTAACTTCAATTTTGTGAAATGTCATTATTCGATCTTCTTTTTCTAATCGACTAATATCAGTACCAATAATTTTAGCAAGATCTAATAGAGATTTATTATCTAAACTCTCTTCCAAAACAACCCCCTGCCATACATTGGATAAATTTTCTTTTTCTTTTTTATATTTTGAGGGGATTTTTAATTTCCCTGTTAGATTAAGGGGTTTTTGAAGATACTTTTCAATTTCTCGCCAAATCAATTTTTTTTGGCATTTAAGACCTCAACGAAGTCCATGGACAACTCATATCATTTTCAGCCTGAAAAGGCAAGTTTTAAGTGAATTTGGGTTGTTCTAAAAAAGTAATTTTTTCTTCGTGGTTTTCCAAAGTTCCAGATCATGTTTTATCTCCCCCCACATCTTTTCCCAATTTAAATAGCTTATTAATAACATGGTCCTCCAAAAATTTGCTAATTTCAGAAATAAGAGATTTTTGTAGATTGTTAAGATCGTTTTTAGTGATTGGCATAATAGTTAGAGTTTAAGAAGTTATTATTTTTCTGTCAACTGGGTACTTCTGGGTCAATTTATCATAGGTGTCAAGCCAGGACACCTTCCAGGTGGTCTTTCCACAATAATGATTACTTCGAAAATATCTTGGGCATAAAAATCTGCTCCTGTTTGTAAATATCCTGGTAATAAATTTTCTTTAAATCCTATTGTAAAAGCGCCACTTGCTTTAGCAGATTTTATTCCTGAATTTGAATCCTCAAGAACTATAGTTGATTTTGGCGTTGTGTCTAAGACTTTCATCGTCTCAATATAACCATCGGGATATGGCTTTGGCCTTAGATCTTTTCTGTCATTTAGTGACAAAATATAATCAAAATCGTTCTTTTTAAAATTTAGTTTCTTTAAAGCCAACTTAATCCATTTACCTCTTGAGGTTGAAGTCAAACCAATTTTAAAATCTTTAGATCTCAAAAACTTAATTAAATGATCAATATTAGGTGTAGACGCAGCAGGGGTATATATTAATTCTGCCTGTTTATCGTAGATTTGATAATATTTTTTTAAATTCATACTAAAACCATATTTAACAGCCTTTTGATATATAGCATCTACGCTTAAACCAACCGTAGAACCTGTTTTTTTATAGATTTTCTTATAGATGCGTTCTCCCAAAAGATTTGAAGAAAACTTCTCTTGATATGGAGTCCATGCTCTTTCACTATCAATAATGACTCCATCCATGTCGAAAATGAATGCTTTAATAGATTTGCTCATAAGAATTTATTTTACTATTTGGTCTATTGACTTCAGAGTCTTAAGAAGAGTAGGAAGATCCTTAAGATTAAGAGAATTTAACCCATCAACTGGAGCATTGTCTGGATCGTTGTGGACCTCGATAAAAATACCCGCAATGCTTACGGCAATGGCGGCTCTTGCTAAAGCCGGTATAAGCGATCTATCTCCCCCAGATTTATTTTGCAGACCAGAAGGTAACTGGACTGTATGAGAAGCATCAAAAATAACTGGATAATGAAATCTT
>Ga0210057_1005762_pt1 | contig 15778 bp, 13 predicted proteins | sample CryGeyCG2114_010_2_FD_183968 | JGI IMG/M metagenome (GOLD analysis project Ga0210057, IMG submission 183968) | Groundwater microbial communities from aquifer - Crystal Geyser CG10_big_fil_rev_8/21/14_0.10 (SPAdes) (version 2) | ecosystem: Environmental > Aquatic > Deep subsurface > Groundwater ...
CTAGATTTATTAGCTCGAGAAGTAGCTTGATTGCCACTGTTGTGTCTAATTGAATTATCTATAAGAGCATCTACCGCTTCTTGCAGAATTCTTTTTTCGTTTCTCAAGATGACATCGGGGGCGCTGATTTCCTTTAGTTTTTTGAGTCTATTATTTCTATTTATAACTCTTCTATATAAATCATTAACATCTGAAGTGGCATATCTACCCCCATCAAGAGGAACCATTGGTCGCATAGCTGGAGGGATAACTGGGATGTTAGTTAGAAACATCCACTCCGGTCTAGTGTTTGAACTAATCATTGATTGAATAATAGACAATCTTTTGGCGATTTTAACTGATTCAACAGATTTTGATTTTTCAAGTTCTTCTTTGGTTTTATCTCGTAATTTTTCTAAATCTATAGATCTAAATATATTGTAAATAGCTTCAGCTCCTATTTCTGCTTCAAAGAATGTTCCATATTTAATGGAGTAGTTATGATAAGCCACTTCATCAATTACCTTACCTTCTATAATATCTTCAATTTCCCTCTTTCTTAACAGTAGTTTTTCTTTTAATTTAGCTTTTTCTGTATCATCTGATAAACTTTTTACTCTTGATTTGAATTCTATATCTAAATCTTTAAGTATTGATTGTTTATCTTCAGCTGAAACTTTAGTAATAATATAGCCGGCGAAATAGATTACTTTTTCTACATCTGAAGAAGTAGTTCCAAGAAGTAGAGCAATGCGTGAAGGCATACTCTTTAAAAACCAGATATGAGAAACAGGAGCAGATAGTGCTATGTGTCCCATCCTTTCTCTTCTAACTATTGAACGAGTTATTTCAACACCACACTTTTCACAAACAATACCTCTATATCTGATACCTTTATATTTTCCACAATAACATTCATAATCTTTATCTGGTCCAAATATTTTTTCATCAAATAGACCATTGCGCTCGCTTCTTTGAGTACGATAGTTTATAGTTTCTGGTTTAGTAACTTCTCCGTGTGACCAACTTTGAATTGATTCTGGTGAAGCAAGCGAAAGTTTTATTAAGTCAAAATCATTTGTTTGTTTTTGGTTTTTATTTATTATCATTTTGATTAATTATTAGTTTCGTCTGCTTCTAATTTTTTGTCACTACTTTTTAAAAGTTCCACATTTAATGCCAACCCTCTTAAGTTGTTGATAAGAACATTGAAAGCTTCAGGTAAATTTCCTCCCACTATTCTTTCTCCTTTTACAATTGCATCAAAAGCCGCGCTTCTTCCTAAGATGTCATCTGATTTTATGGTAAGCATTTCTCTCAATGTATAAGCTACCCCATGTCCCAAAAGCGCCCAGACTTCCATTTCTCCAAATCTTTGACCTCCTCCTTGGGCTCTACCGCCGAGAGGTTGTTGAGTAATAAGAGAGTAAGGCCCAATAGATCTCATATGTATTTTATCTTCTACCATATGGTCAAGTTTGAAGATATACATATAACCAACAGATGTTTCTTGTTTAAAGGCCTCTCCTGTTCTACCATCATAAAGTTGCATTTTGCCACTCTCGTTCCAACCGGCTTTCTTTAATTCTTCTTTGATTTCTACATCAGTAGCGCCTGCAAATTGAGGGACTATCGCTTGATAGTTTAATGTTTTGGCAGCTAATCCCAGATGAATTTCTAGTATTTGACCTAGATTCATACGTGAAGGGACTCCAAGTGGTGTTAAAATCATATCAATTGGAGTGCCGTCAGCAGTGTAAGGCATATCTTCAATTGGTAATATTTTTGAAATAACACCTTTATTTCCATGACGACCAGCTAATTTATCTCCAACTGATACGTTTCTTATTTGAGCAATTTCTATATGAATTCTTTTTATAATTCCTGATTGAAGTTTATCTCCTTGTTCTCTAGAAAAAATTTGGACATTGATGACTCTGCCTTTTTTGCCACCCTCAACTCTCTTTGAAGTATCTTTGACATCTCTCGCTTTTTCTCCAAAAAGAGAACGAAGTAATCTTTCTTCTGGAGTGAGTTGACTTTCCCCTTTTGGTGTAATTTTACCAACTAAAATATCACCAGGATTTACTTCGGCTCCTATTCTAATAATGCCGTCTTCAGCCAAATTTTTCAGTTTGATTTCTCCAACATTTGGAATGTCGCAAGTGGTTATTTCTGGTCCCAATTTGGTATCACGGACGTTTACTACAACTTCATCTATATGGATAGTGGTAAATTTATTCTCTTTTATTAATCTTTCTGAAAGTATAATAGCATCTTCATAATTTGATCCAGACCAAGAAAGAAAAGCAATCAAAATATTTTGACCCAATGCCATTTCTCCTTGAACGGAAGTTAAAGTGTCGGCTAAAATATCTCCTTTTTTAACAATATCTCCTATATTAACAATAGGTCTTTGATGGAAACAAGTAGAATTATTTGTTTTAGAAAAGTTTATGAGTTTGTATGAGGTTTTAATTTTTTTTGCATCTATTGTTTCTATGCTATTACCATCAACTTTGGTGACTGTGCCATTTTCACTAGCAATAACTAGTCTTCCAGTGTCTCTCATAGCGATACCTTCAATACCAGTGGCTATTAAAGGCGCCTCTGGTTCTACACAAGGAGTTGCTTGTTTCTGCATATTAGAACCCATAAGTGCTCTGTTAGCATCGTTGTGGTCTAGAAAAGGAATCATTGATGTGGCGATAGAAAAAGCTTGATTTGTGGCTATATCCATATAATCTACTTTCTCTCTTGCGATAATACCTGGTTTGTTATTGATACGAGCTTCTACTATATCATTTATAATTTTTCCATTATTATCTCTGGCTACAGCAGCGTGAGCTATGGCATATTGTTCCTCTTCAAGAGCGTTTAAATATTCTATTTTAGTAGTTAAATGACCGTCTTCCACTTTTACATATGGAGTTTCTATCATCCCAAATTCATTAATACGAGCATAAAGAGCCAAGTGCAAAATAAGTCCAATATTTGGTCCTTCGGGAGTATGGATAGGACAAAGTCTTCCATAGTGCGATGTATGAACATCACGCACTTCAAAGCCGGCGCGACTTCTGTTTAATCCTCCGGGACCTAAAGCAGAAAGTTGACGTAAATGTTCTATTTCAGCCAAAGGATTTTCTTGTCCCATAAATTGAGATAGTTGGTTGGTGGTGAAAAATTCTTTGATTCTAGCTTGAAGTGGTTTGGGTATTATAAATTGGACTGGTAGAGTCATATCAGTATCTACTGTAGACATTCTATTTTGCATATTTCTCTTGATTTGAGCCATACCAATACGGAATTTTTGTTGCAAAAGTTCTCCAACATATCTGACTCTCCTGCTACCAAGATGGTCAATATCATCACCTTCGGCTCCGGGAGTGGTATTTAAAGATATAATATGATCAACAACCAATCTTAAATCTTCAATATTTAAAGTTCTTCTGTCAGACCCTTTACCAGTGATTGGTAAGTTGAATCTAGAATTAAATCGAAATCTTCCTACTTTTTGGATATCATATCTTTCAGCTGAAAATAGATTGATGAAAAATTCTTTAGCATTGTCAGCTGTAGCTAAGTCTCCATCTCTAAGTCTTCGGTATATTTCAACAAAAGATTCTCCTACGTTTTTGGCATGATCTTTGGCAAATGATTTTTCTAAGTATTCTTTAGCGTGAGGATTATCTTTGAAAAGCTCAAATATTTCTGCATCAGTTTCAACTCCAAAAGCTCTAAAAAGAGAAGTAACCGGAAATTTTCTTTTTCTATCAATACGGACATAGATAGTTTTATCTATGTCTGTCTCTATTTCTATCCAAGCTCCACGTGATGGGATTATTTTTACTCCAAATAGAGATTTACCTTTTATTTCAAGTTTAGTAAAAAATACTCCAAAAGACCTAGCTAGTTGAGGAACAATAACTCTCTCTACCCCACTTATAATAAATGTTCCGTGTGGAGTCATTATTGGAAAATCAGCTATAAAAAGTTCCTGTTCTTTTTCGGTACCAACTGTTTTATTGGTGAGACGCACTTTTACTTTAAGAGGGGTTTCATAAGTAAGTTTTTTTTCTTTAGCGTAATATTCGTCAAATTTTGGTTTTTCTAGTTCAAAACCTAAAAATTCAAATTTAAATTTTTTGCCGGTAGAATCATTTATTTCTGTAAATTCATCAAATACTTCTTTTATACCTTTTTTGACTAACCAATCAAAAGAATCTATTTGGTCTCTAACCAAGTTCGGTATTGGGGCTAAAGCTTTTTTAAATTTGCTGAAATATTTCTTTGGGAGAACTTTAGCTGTCTCAACTTTTTTTATTGTATTTGATGTCATGATTTATAATAAAATTTATTCTTTCTAATTAATTAAAAGTCTTTTTTTAAATATATTTTTTTACACACCAAGAAACACCCTAATTACTTAGGGATTTTAATCTACTCCTTTTTAACTATTTATTTTTTTATAAGTCAATAGCCTAGGATTCTGCTTGTAATCCGTCAGTTGACGGAGACCGTTTTTTTGTTGTCAACAGTCCACCATTGACAAGTCATAACTCAATCATTCAATAGTAAATACTAGTATAAACTCATCAAAAAATTTGTCAAGGTTTGTCAACCCTCTCCTGTGGATAAAAAAGTAAAGAAGGGTTCCCCTTCTTCATTTAAAAAGTGTGGTGTAATTTACTTCCCTGCTCGTAATAATGCAACGATGAAAAGGGATTCGGCCCAGCCTAATGGGGTGTTATCATTTGGTTTATCAGAGTCAGAATAATAAAGTTCTGGAATTTGGTCTTGATAGATAGTTTTAAAAGATTTTTCTAAATATTGTTGAGATTTTTTTATATCTCCCCATTTGCCATAAATAATAGAAAGCCAAGGAAAACCAAAACACCATTCAGCTTCTTCACTTACTTCATCCTCATTTTTATTGTAATATCTATCATTTTTATATCTTATAACCCCTCTATCTTTTTCTAAATGATATTCTAAGTGTCTGACTATTTCGCGAGCAGTTTTTTCGGGTACAATATTAAAAGGATAAATAAGAGAAAGAAGTGCTAAATCTGTAAATTTACTAATAGATTCTCTTGGTAGTAATTTTTTTAAGGCCTCTTCTCCTTTTTCTATTAAGTGTCTCGGTATATTAATTATTCCCAGCTTAGCGATTGATTTTAGACCAGCCACACAAGCTCCAATAGAAGAAGAATGGACTTCTTCGTATTCTTCCCAAACCCCATTGTCTGGATCATGCCAATATTCTATTGATTTTAGATAATCAACCAAAATTTGAATAATTTCTTTTTCTTCTTCTGTTTCAATTATGTTGATATTTTTATTTTCTAGATCTCCTATTTTGAAGAGAATAGCTCCGATTGCATCATTTTGTTTATTGCCCCATTCTTCCCAAAATTCTTCAAAGGTTTCTGGATTGTATCTGGCATGAATATATTGAAAAGTATTGTATGGTTTGTTTTTAATAGCCCAGTTTATTTTGTTTTTATGTTTGATAAAAATAGCAAGCAAAGCTTTCCAAACTTTTTTGACAGTCTCTATATCTTCTATTTCTTCAAAAGCCAAACAAGTATAAAAATTGTCTCTAAGCCAAGCCTTGTTATATCCGGTTGAAACATCTGATCGTGACGCCAAAAAAAGCCCGCTTGGCACTTGCAAGGTGCGGATGTTATTTAAATGTTTTTCTAAAATGTCTTCGTTTATAATCATTTTGTTTTTCAAAAAATTAAATAAGTATTGTTTCTGCGTTAGGTCAAAAGGATAAGGCTCTTGAAACAACATTATTTAATTTTTCTTCGGTTTTATTTTCCTAAAATATTTTTTTCGTATAATTTTTTTGCTTCTATTAACATCTCTTTAAGATATGGTCTTTTATTTTCCATTAAGTCGGCGAGTATTGGATAATTTTTCTTAGCTTCAACATATAAAGAAATGACTTTTTCTTCTTCTTTAAAAAATTCAAGCATCTTTAAGGCCAGTTTTTCTTCGTAGTATTTTTTGTCATCATCAATACCTTTGCCTCTGATACTCTCTACAATTTCTTTAGCAATGTCAGTTTCCGTTTGAACTTGAGCGATCAAAAAATCAACCTCATCTTTAATTGGATTTTTACTCATATAAATTAAATTCCTCTATTTGCAAAATTATCAAAATAAGGATTTTTTCCTACATGATCAGTTGCTTTTACTTCTATGTTTTTAAACATTTCTTTTACAGCTATCCCACTTTTTTCAATCTTACTTCCTAATGTTTCTTGAGTTAAAATCTCTTCGTTATTTTTTTTTTGATTAAGTCCTTCCATATTTTTAAAATTAATAATAAATTTTATATCTTAATTTTACCCTCTTTTTTATAAAATGCATCCACAGATACAAGAAGTTTACTAATTTTATATGATATAATTTTTAAGGACTAGTTTTTTCATAAACCAAAAGAGAAGTCCACCTTGGATTTAGAGCTTATTTATAGTGAGCTCAATTAAACCATAATGCATTTCTCTTTTGGCTTAACTAAAATAAACAATAAAAGAGACGTCTTTGTTGTTATTGATAGGTTAAGTTAGCAAAAACCGCCGCGTTTACGCAGTGGTTTTTGCTTTTTATTTTTGCTTTTTATTTCGCCATTCGGTAATTTTTGCATGATTTCCTGAAAGTAGTATTTTGGGCACACGGTATTTTTTGCCTTTATATTCCAAAATTTCCGGTCTGGTATAATGAGGATATTCTAGCCCACTTTCACCGACTTTGTTTTCTTTTTTTAATAAAAGATTCCAATGAGATTCTTCGCTCAAAGATTCAAAACGAATGACCCCTGGTATAAGTCTGGTTACCGCTGAAAAAACAACCATAGTTGCCACATCGCCATCAGTTAAAACATATGGACCAATTGAAATCTCTTCTGCTCTTAAAGCTGTTTTTACTCTTTCGTCAATTCCCTCATAACGACCGGTAACGAAGATCATTTCTTTATATTTTTTGGTCCAATCATAAGCCATTTTTTGATTGAACATTTTGCCTTTAGCTGAAAAGATGACCACTTTGGTTTTTTTGTTTTTTATCTTCTTTTTGATTTTGGTAAATGTTTTTAAGATTGGTTCTGCTTGTAAGACCATACCAGCTCCTCCTCCATATGGTTTTTCATCAACTCGTAGATATGGTTTATCATTTTTCTTTTGAGCTCCAGTTGGTTTTACAACATCACGAGGATTATACAAAGAAAATTTTATTTTTTTATTTTTTATGGCGCGCGCTAAAATAGACTCATTTAAATAAGATTTAAAAATATCTGGAAATAAAGTGATTATGTGAAAATTCATAGAAAAATAATACCATAAAAATAAAACTACGTCTATCTATAAGATAAACATAGTTTTATTTTTTGAAATTTATTTATTACATTTTTAGATCTTCCATCACATCATCTACAGAATCAATTTTATGTGCCACAGAAGTATCTCTCCTAGGTTCTGGTCTTTTACCACCTTCTGGCTCATTTATTTTTAAGTTTACTCTAGCGTTGTTTTTCATCCCAACTACTCTAAGTAAAATCCTAATAGCTTTGGCGGTGTTGCCTGACCTTCCTATAATTTTACCCATATCTTCTGGGTGTACATCTAGACTGAGAAGAACCCCCATTTCGTCTACGGTGCGGTTAATCTTTACGGCCTCTGGATGATCTACCAATCCTCTGACTAGATAATCCAAAAATTCTTGATCTTTTTCCATTGTATTGCTGTTACCTGCTAATAATCTAATTATACATTAATCTGTTTTTTCATCCACTACTTCTTCTGGTGTTTCTTCTATAATTTTTTCGGGTTGAATCGGTTCACTTTCGGTTGGTGTTGGAGCTGATTCTTTGACTATTTCCGCTTCAGTTGCCTCTGCTTTTGGCTCTTTTGTGGCTACTTCGTCTTTCTCTTTAATTATGGGTGTTTTTTTAGATAAAACATTTATTTTTTTTCCATCAATAAACTTTTTATCAACAAGAAAGTTATGCACAGTATCAGATAATTTTGCTCCTTTTGATATCCAGTGTTTTATTTTTTCTAGTTTAAATATAGCATCATCTTTTCTTCTAGTATCATAAGACCCAAGTATTTCCAAAAACTTACCGCTCTTGGGGCCGTTTTTAGAATCAGTTAAAACGAGCCGGAATACCGGTTCATGTTTTCTGCCTACTCTTTGTAATCTGATCATTAACATTACAGGATTAGATTAGCAGATTATTTGAAATAGGTCAAATAAGCCATCTTATAAACCTCTTTTAAGAGTATCACGCAAGTTATCTAACTTTGTGTTTAATGTGGCCAATTCTTCTCTATCAGCATTAGGATCTCTATTTAATTCTTCAATCCTTTTTTCTATAGTCCTTATTTCTTTTTTTGTATCTGGGCTTCCTTCATCAGCAAGACTTTCGTCTCCTGGGTTTTCGGGCAGGGCTTGAGCATCAAAGCCATCATTTGGTCTTCCTTTTTCTTTTCTTATTTTTTCTCTTGAAAAACCAAAAATTTTTTCAAAATTCATAATTTTATTATTAATAATAATAAAAAGATTATATCACTAGTTTTCCACTGAAGAAAGAAGGTTATTTTAATACGAAAATGATAAAATTAAAAAAATGTCTATCATTAAAAACAAAAAAGAATTAGCCACCAATAAATTGAGAGAAGACGCTCTTGATATTTTGGAAGTTGGGTTAGAAGCTATTAATACAGAAAAAATATTACGAAATAAAATTTCCCTCCAAAATGGAGAACTCTGCATTGGAGAAGGTAGGTATCTTTGTGAGCATTATGAAAATATATTTTTTATTGGTATAGGGAAATGTGCTTTCAATGGAGCTCAAGTCATAGAAGAGATATTGGGAGATAAATTAACAAAAGGCATAGTTTTGGATATTAAATCAGGTGTTTTAAAAAGAATAAAATCATATGAAGGAACTCACCCTTACCCTTCCGAGCAAAATATGAATGCAACCAAAGAAATAATAGAGATGATAAAAGGAGTTACTGAAAGAGATTTGGTATTGGTTTTAATTTCTGGCGGAGGGTCTTCTCTTTTGTATATGCCCAATGATAAAAATTGTGAAAATACAGCAAAAATTACAAAAGAACTTACATTAAAAGGGGCACCGATTTATGAACTCAACACCATTAGAAAACATTTATCAGAAGTCCAAGGTGGAGGTTTGGCCAAACTATGTTTCCCCGCCAATGTTGTCTCTATTATTTTTTCAGATGTTTTGGGTAATGATATGGGTATGATAGCTTCTGGTCCTACTGTTTTTGACGCTACTACCACCGAAGATGCAAAAAAGATTTTAGACAAATATAGTCTTGAAGCCCAATGTTTGATGGAGACTCCTAAAGATTTAAAATATTTTGAAAGAGTTACAAATATATTGTTTATCACCAATCAAAATGCTCTAAAAGCTATGGAAGAAAAAGCTAAAAGTTTGGGATATGACACAAAAATAGAAACTGATTGTCTTTCAGGAGAGGCAGAAGAAGTTGGTAAAATATTGGCAAAAAAAGAATTAAAACCAAAAACTTGCCTGCTTTTTGGAGGTGAGACCACGGTTGAAGTGAAAGGAGATGGCGTTGGTGGTAGAAATCAAGAAGTAGCTCTTTCGGCTATTTCTTATTTGAAAGAGGGTGTCGTTTTTATTTCAGTCGCTTCAGATGGCTGGGACAATTCAGATGTAGCGGGTGCAATAGTTGATAAGGAAACTTTAGAAAAAGCTAATTTGATTTCAAAAAATCCAAAAGATTATCTATCAAAAAATAATAGCTATAATTTTTTTAAACAAGTTGGTGGGGCGATATCAACAGGTCAGCTCGGGTCTAATGTTTCTGATTTGTTTATACTTATATATAATTAATTTATATGGAAAATAAAAATAAAAAATTTATACTTTGGTTTGATCAGGTCGGTATCGCTGATGTAGCTTTGGTGGGTGGCAAGAATGCATCTTTGGGAGAGATGTATACTACGCTTGTGCCAAAAGGTATCAGGGTGCCAAATGGTTTTGTGATTACCGCTTATGCTTATCGTTATTTTATAGAGAAAGAAGGCTTAACTTCTTTTATTAAAGAGACTTTAAAAGATTTAGATACTGAAGATATAAAAAATTTACAAAAAAAAGGTAAGGCAATTAGAGAAAAAATTATTGCCGCTAATGTTCCAGATGAAATAGAAAAAGAAATAGCTGAAGCTTATAAAAATCTTTCCAGTGCTTATAATGTAGATGAAGCTGATACTGCAGTCCGCTCTAGTGCTACTGCCGAAGATTTGCCCGGAGCTTCTTTTGCTGGTGAACATGAGACTTATCTCAATGTTGTCGGTGAAAAAAATATTTTAAAATCGGTAAAAATGGCTATGGCTTCTCTTTGGAATGACCGCGCAATTTCTTATAGAGTGGATAAGGGCTTTGATCATTTTGATGTGGCTCTCTCTGTCGGTGTGCAAAAAATGGTTCGTTCTGACAAAGGTTCATCGGGGGTAATGTTTACCATTGATACGGAGAGCGGTTTTAAAGATGTGGTTGAAATAGATGCTTCATGGGGTTTGGGTGAAATGGTAGTGCAAGGCAAAGTTACTCCAGACTCCTATTTGGTTTTTAAACCAACTTTAAATCAAGGATTTAGATCTATTGTTAAAAAAAGCATTGGTTCAAAAGAAAACAAAATGATTTATGCTTCAACAAATTCAACACGGGCTACTGGTTTTGGGTTAGTTAAGGAAGTGGAAGTAACAGAAAAAGAAAGAAATATTTTTGTTTTAAATAATGAAGAAATTTTAACTTTATCGCGTTGGGCGCTAGAGATTGAAAAACATTACACCGAAAAAGCTGGTAAAGAAATGCCGATGGATATGGAATGGGCCAAAGATGGCATAACGGGAGAGCTTTTTATTGTTCAAGCAAGACCAGAGACGGTGCAGTCCGAAAAGAAGCACAATAGTATTACTGAATATAAACTTACAACTAAAGAAGAGCCCATTGTAGTAGGTATTGCCGTTGGCACTAAAATTGCTTCTGGTAAGGCGCATATTATTACTGATGTCAAAAAATTAAACGAATTTCAAAAGGGAGAAATTTTGGTAACTGAAATTACAGACCCAGATTGGGAACCAATTATGAAAATAGCTTCGGCTATTATTACTGAAAAAGGAGGTCGCACTTCTCATGCAGCGATTGTTTCCAGAGAACTTGGTATTCCAGCGGTGATTGGCACTGGTGATGCTCTTTCTAAATTAAAAACTGGACAGATGATTACAGTTGATACTTCAAGTGGCACATCTGGTAATGTTTTTGATGGCAAATTGGAATGGCAAGAAGAAGTCCATGATATCACTTCCCTCCCAGATACAAAAACAAAAGTTTGTATGAATATAGGCTCTCCAGAAAATGCTTTTATGAATTCATTTATTCCGAACAAAGGGGTTGGTTTGGCTCGTGAAGAATTTATAATTGCCTCTAGTATTAAAGTTCATCCAAATGCTCTTTTAAATTTTGAAAATATAAAATCAAAGTCTCTCAAAGATAAAATAGAAGGGGCTACTTTGGGCTATGAAAACAAAGTTGATTTTTATGTTGATAAACTTGCCGAAGGTATAGGTCAAATTTGCGCCACTTTTTATCCAAATGACGTAATTGTTAGATTTAGTGATTTTAAAACCAACGAATACGCCACCTTACTTGGAGGAGAAGAATATGAACCAAAAGAAGAAAATCCAATGCTTGGTTGGCGTGGGGCCTCTCGTTATTATGACCCTAAATTTAAAGAAGCTTTTAAATTAGAATGCAGAGCTTTCAAAAAAGTGCGAGATGAATTTGGTCTCAAAAATATTGTAGCTCTAGTTCCATTTTGCCGAACTCCCGAAGAGGGTCAAAAAGTTTTAGATATTATGAAAGAAGAAGGATTAGAGAAGGGAGTTGATGGATTTAAAGTATATGTAATGTGTGAAATACCAGCCAATGTTTTGCGAGCTGACGAATTTTTGGATATTTTTGATGGTTTTTCTATCGGTTCTAATGATTTAGCTCAACTAACTCTTGGTCTTGACCGAGACTCGGGAATTGTCGCTCATATTTCAAATGAAAACGACCCGGCTGTTAAAAATTTGGTTTCTCAAGCTATTGCCAAATGTCGCGAGCGTGGCAAATACATTGGCTTCTGCGGTCAAGCTCCAAGTGACTACCCAGATTTTACCCGTTTTCTTGTGTCTAACGACATAGAAGCTATCTCTCTCAACCCCGACTCTATCATTCCTATGATTTTGGCTATTGCCGAAGAGGAGAAGAAGCAAAATAGTTAAAAAAGAAAACATCACCCTACTTCTCCCTTGAGATTTTCAGATGATGTTTGAAATGTATTTTCGTGACTTTAATGTGACTTTAGAATGTGTTTTGATCTTGCTCCTTTTTTGTTCCTTCTTGAGAGTCTCGAGACGACACTTATATAACATCTATAAAAAATTACAAGGTTTTAAAATTCTAAAATGTAGCGATGCATCGCTACATTTCACCGGCGCTACTTGTTGTCTTTGAAGGTATTATATTTTTTCTCTGCGTCCTCAAACCATTTATATCTTGCCATTCCTACTCTTGAAGGAGGATTAAAAGTGGCGAAAAGTAGAACACCTAAAATATCCCAAAAACTATTTTTATTTTTGTTTATTAAAGATGAAATATATTCATAATCTCCCATACTATATTTATCTATAATTCTGCCAATCGTTGAAGTACTTACAGAAAGAATTTCAGCAATTTTCCTATCTGGAATTTTTTCCATAACCATAAATATAATAGCTAATCTTTTTGCTAACATTACTTTTTCAGTGGTATAAAAAAATTCTTTTAAAAATTTTTCAGAGTCTTTTTTTGAACTAGTTTTACCAAATATCTCTATAAGTTGAATATATATTTTTTCAAAATCTTCTTTCTTTAATTTTCTTTTTGAAACTTGAGACATTTTATTTTTACTATAAATTATTATTAACCCTTCATTATATCAAATGTAGCGATGCATCGCTACAAATAGGTTATTAATTTTTGCTTGCTTCTGATTTTTGATGATTTATACTTATGATATGAATATATTATATTTTTATAATGAAGAGTGGGAGAAGGATTATGTCCAAAAAGATTTAGGTGAGCACTCGATAGATTTTTTTAAGTCTATTGAGGAAGCTACTCCAGAAATATTAAATTCTGCTGAAATTGTTTCTGTTTTTGTCAGTCACCCTGTGGATAAAGAATTTTTAGATGCAATGCCTAATATAAAATTGATTGCCACCCGCTCTACTGGTTTTGACCATATAGATATAGAAGAGGCTAAAGCTAAAGGTATTGAGGTAGTCTCGGTCCCCTTTTATGGAGAAAATACAGTAGCAGAATTTGCTTTTGCTTTACTCCTTACTTTATCGCGTAAAACTTATGACGCTTATGATAGAATAGCGGAAACTGGCTCTTTTTCTCAAGAAGGTCTACGTGGTTTTGATTTAAAGGGTAAAACTATTGGTGTCATCGGCACTGGACACATTGGACTTAATATTGTAAGTATGGCTAAAGGTTTTAATATGAATATAATAGCTTTTGACCCTTTTCCTAAAGAAGAAAAAGCACAAGAACTTGGTTTTATTTATGTATCTTTAGATGAACTTTTAGCTGGATCAGATGTTATTACTATTCATGCTCCACACACAGACTCTACTCACCATATGATAAATACTGGAAACATAGAAAAGATTAAAAAAGGGGCATACCTTATAAATACAGCCAGAGGTGCAGTGATAGAGACTCAAGCGATAGTAGAAGCTCTTGAAAAAAACATATTATCTGGAGCTGGTCTTGATGTTTTAGAAGAAGAAGGCGATATGAAAGACGAAATAACTCTTCTGAATTCAAAACATCCTAAACTAGAAGAATTAAAAAATGTTCTCTCCAATCACTATCTGATAGACCATCCGCGAGTAATAATTACTCCGCATATTGCTTTTAATACTGATGAGGCAATTAAGAGAATTTTAGATACTACGGCCGATAATATAAACTCTTTTGTAAATGGAGAAATAAAAAATTCTGTGTTAAATAAAATATAATGTCTGTTATATCAAAAATAGAAGCAAGGGAAATATTGGACTCTCGTGGTAATCCAACTTTAGAGGTGGATACTTATATAGGAGACGATTATGGGAGGTTTTCTGTTCCTAGTGGCGCTTCTACTGGCAAATATGAAGCTTTAGAGAAAAGAGATGGCGACTTAGACCGTTTTGAAGGTAAAGGGGTTAAAGAATTAGCAGAGATGATAGAAATGGAGATTGCTCCGGAGATAATAGGCAAAGATTTTAATCAAACGACTTTAGATAAATTTTTGATTGAAAAAGATGGGACGGAAAACAAATCAAATCTGGGAGCTAATAGTATTTTAGGTATTTCTGTATCTTTTGCTAAGGCAGAAGCTTGGCATTTGAGAGTGCCACTTTGGCAATACATTTATTCTCTTTCTGAAAACAAAATTTCCTTTTTGCCTACTCCAATGGTCAATATAATAAACGGTGGGGTTCATAGCAACAATGATTTAGATATTCAAGAATTTATGATTGTTCCTCTCAAAAAAGAAAGTTTTGCCGAAAAATTAAGAGAGTGTAGTGAAGTTTTTCAAAATCTAAAAATAATACTACAAGAAAATTCTCTTTCCACGGCTGTTGGAGATGAAGGAGGGTTTGCTCCAAAAATAAAATCTCACAGAAAAGCTTTGGAGTTTATAAAAAAAGCAATAGAGAGAAGTGGTTTTAAATTGGGAGAGGATTTTGGTATTGCCTTGGATACAGCTGCTTCAGAGTTTTATAAGGACGGTAAATATATTTTGAAGTCTGAAAATAAAGAATTTACTATTTTTGAGCTTTTGGATTATTATCAAAAATTGATTAAAGATTTTTCTATTATCTCTATTGAAGATCCATTTGACCAAGATGATTGGGAAGGGCATATTCTTTTTACTGAAAAATTTGGATTACATCTTATGGTGGTTGGAGATGATTTGTTTGTTACTAATATAAAAAGATTAGAGGAAGGTATTAAAAAAGAATCTGCTAATAGTATTTTAGTTAAACTCAACCAAGTGGGGACATTGACTGAAACTTTAGAAGTAATAAAAAGGGCTCAAATAAATGATTGGAAAACTATTATCTCTCATCGTTCTGGAGAAACTGAAGATACTACTATCAGTCATTTGGCTGTCGGCGTCTCTAGTCAATATATAAAAACAGGTTCTGTTTCTCGTGGCGAACGCACTACCAAATATAATGAGCTTTTGAGGATTGAAGAAAGTTTGAAGGAGTAAAAAATATAAATTTAAACATATAATTAAATAGCGTTTGCATCCACAACCCAACCAACTGCTTTTTGGAAATTTTCTCTAATGCCATTTATGTTTTTAAACGTATCTCAGTGTCTGTTCATTTCTGCTTGTAATTGAAGAAGTTCATTAATAGTAGCGTTTAATGCTTGTTGTTTTTCTGTTAATCCTTTTGGCCACAGTGTTTGTGTTATTTCCAATTTTGCAATTTCTTTTTTTAAATTCTTGTCTGCTACATTACATGATGTTAAATACGAAGTTATTTCTTTTTGTAATTTAATAAAATCTTCAAAATCTTCCTATTGTTTTGGAGATGTAATTTGTTGTGGTGATTCCATGATTATATAGTTATTTTTAATTAAAATATAATTATTATTTTCTATAATACTATTATATATATTTTAATAAAGCAATACA
>Ga0210057_1005764_pt1 | contig 15775 bp, 12 predicted proteins | sample CryGeyCG2114_010_2_FD_183968 | JGI IMG/M metagenome (GOLD analysis project Ga0210057, IMG submission 183968) | Groundwater microbial communities from aquifer - Crystal Geyser CG10_big_fil_rev_8/21/14_0.10 (SPAdes) (version 2) | ecosystem: Environmental > Aquatic > Deep subsurface > Groundwater ...
TCAGTGAGAAGAGGTCCAAAGTATTCGATGATAAATGAACCACGTTTAATCGGCTCTTCTGTAAAGAGACCGAGTCCAGCAAGGCCACGTTTAACCTTTAGATTGTCTATCAACTTACAAGGTTTTTGAGGCATTGCGTGGAAGTGTACGAACCCCAAAATTTTGTGCAAGAAATTATTTTCTCCTTTTCATGGTTTTTTGTTATATACTTGCTGTAGTGGCCCCATCGTCTAATGGTTAGGACGCCAGGTTTTCATCCTGGTAACGGGAGTTCGATTCTCCCTGGGGCTGCCATCACTGGCTATGGTCAATAGACCGCTAGGGTTAGCCAAAAGCTCAACATTCACAATGGACAGTTTCGCCCTCCCCAGACGGGCATCGAACGCTCAAGAGACCCGCATGCCTCCCTTACGGAAAAACATTCTCATGAGGCGTACCTGCCGGGTGGTAAAACCTCCTCTCCACCAAAGACCAAACGTACCACCCGATGCGGCGGTACGTTCGATGTCATTTACTGCTTGTCCGCCTTCTCCGCGACCGTCACCTTGCCTTCCTTCAGGATAAGCTTACTCTTGAGGCAGGAGAGCAGCTCGCGCTTCTCCTCCATCTTTCCCTGCTGCAGGATGTACTTCGCATACATCTTGATCTCTACCTTGGGCATCTTCTGCTGTGACGTTTGCCCCAGCACTCCCGTCGTGAATTTTTCGTAACGTGAGACTTCCTCCTGCAGTTTATGCTTCATTCCGAGCTGGTCGAGGTCGACTGTCTCGATGATTTTCAGGAGTCGTTCCAGCAGTTCATCCTCCCGGATCGATCCGTCTTTGCAATTGATATCTTTTGCGTGGCAGCAGCGGTAGTACACATATTTCCGGATGCTGCCGTCTTTCATCTTCTTGTGCTTCTCTTCCGCGGTGATGCCTGAGCCGCACTGGCCGCAGAGCATCATTTTCGTGAAGGCGAATTCCTTCGTGCCCCACGCTTTCTTCGGGGCCATGTCGAGCACCTTTCCGGCTTCGTCAAAGAGGTGCTGAGGCACGAGCGGTTCATAGGTTCCTTGATACCAGTTGCCGCTTCCGACCGGATACTCGAATTTCCCTGTATAGAAGGGGTTTCGCAGCATTCGATAGATCATGCTGAGGGTGATCGTCCTTCCGAGCTTTGTCGTGAACCCGACCTCCTGCATCCAGCGGTAGAGTTGCCTGCCGCTCGTATGCTGGTATGCCACCTTCTCAAACGCTTGCCGCACGAACGCTCCACGAATTGGGCAGGGAATCACTCTGTTCTTCTTGTCCTCCGGTCGCTTCTCCAGCGCGTACCCGAGCGCAGGGATGCAGGGACGGTGCCCCATCTCGGCCCTCGTCTTCATGCCGCGTTTCGTGTTGATTCCTCGGTTGTCATTTTCCAGCTTCGCCTGTGAGCAGAGGATCATGAGGAGAAATTTCTCATTGGGATTATTGGTGAACCTCTGTCCATGCGTTCGGATTTCAATGAGACGTCCCTGATCCATGAGGTCGACGACGGTGCCGAGATCGCCTGCGTTCCTGCTCAGGCGATCGGCAGCCCACGTCAGGATGCCGTTGAACGTGCCCGCGCGAACATCGGTGAGCAGTTGCTTGAAGACCGGCCGCGCACCGGATGCCTTGGCGGAGTGACTCTCGCGACGCACCTCGGCGATCTCCAGTCCCTCGCGCTTCGCAAGTTCCAGCATCGCCTTGATCTGCGAATCGATGCTGAGTGCTTGGCGCTCATCGTCCTCGCTACTCTTTCTCGCATACAGGCAGTATTTCATTTTTCCCGTGGACGCGAGCGACGGTGCGAGATCGAGGTGGGTCGGTTCGGGTATGGGTGTTTTGGGAGCCTTGGTTTGGCTCAGAGTGGCGGTTGCCATAGGGAATGAGGGGGAAGAAATAGGCATACACAGTAATGCCGCAGCACCCCCTCCGTATCCAGGCGAAAGACCCGCTTGCCTCCTTCAAAAAGACGCCAAAAAGCGCTTTCTCTACGAAAACGATCGCAAGGGGCGACTCTTTCGCTTACGGCATGCCCTCTCCTTTCTCCTCCATTTTTGGATCATGGAGGCGGGGGCACTACTATCTGTTCATTTTCGACATTGTGTTCGAGTTGCGTAATTTCATCCGTGCAGACTTTCAGAAAAAATAGATGATTTTTTGGCTATTGCTTCACGTTGAGGGTGCTGCTGTTAGCACTCTCCCTTTCATTTTGCTAACGATTCGCTACACTCCATCTCCATAGACTCGATGGATACAGAACCACCTTTCGTGCGGCATAGTCAAATCCTCTCCTTTGCCAAGGAGAAGGTGAACTTGGATTCCGAAAAACGGAAAACGTACCGCGCACAGGCGAATAATCTCCGCGAGAGCTTGGAGAAGTACATCAACGATCATGCGGACTACGACCATCTGAGGATGTACCACTCCGGGAGCGTGGAGAAAGGGACGGCCCTCAGCACGATCAACGATATGGACGTAGCGGTGTACTTGAAGGCTGCGAAAGAAGACGTGGAGGAGGGCGATTTGCTGACGTGGCTCCGGGATCGTCTCATCGAAGCGAAGCCGCAGAACATGGATGCCTCCCAAATCCTGCCCATCGAGGCCGGGGCGCACTGCGTCACCATCACCTATAAAGGAACGGGGCTGGACGTGGATATGGTGCCCGTCATCTATGACGGCGAGCCGGACGGCAAGGGTTATCTCATCCCGTGGGGCATGGATGACCGGGTGCTGACGAGCATCCCCCTGCACCTCGCGTTCATCCGCAAGCGTAAAGAGGAACACCCGGACCACTTCGCTCAGGTCGTGCGGCTGGTGAAGTGGTGGGCCAAGTTGCAGAAGGGGGCGAATCAATCCTTCCGCTTCAAGTCATTCATGCTCGAACTGATCTGCGCTCATCTGGTAGACACGGGAAAAATGGACGTGACGGACTATCCCACGGCACTGGCCCAATTCTTCGGCTACATCCTCAACAGCGGCCTCAAAGAGCGGGTCATTTTTGCGGACAACTACGACGCCGACGACGTGCCAGACAAAACGGATGTGGAGATTATCGGCATTTTTGACCCCGTGAACCCCGACAACAACGTGGCATCCCGGTATACCGAGGAAAACCGAATGCTCATCGTGGATGAGGCACAAAAAGCCTTCGACGCGATCACGCAGGCCAAGTACTCCATTACCAAAGGAGAGGCCGCGGAATTGTGGAAGCGGGTGTTCGGTCATTCCTTCTTCATTGCCATATGACGACTACTGGCACCCTCACCGAGACATTCACGCGGACAGATGCGCGGTTCCTCGCGTCCCGTATCGCCAGTGACTTGGAGCAGGTGCACATCTTTTATCCGGGGCTTCTTTCTGCCGAAGCGGTTGCGGATCACATCCGGGAAGTCGTCGAACTGCTAGCCTATCGCTACATGGATTGTGCTGACTACGGCTTCAAGCGCAACGGCGAATGGATCTTCCGTCTGCGGTACAAGGTGCGGTGGGACGGCTGGGTAGTAAGGAACGATGAATCCGGCGGGATTCCCGCAACGATCAATACGGTGGGAGCAGTATTCAACTCCTATATGCAGTACACTGATGCCTTCAATGCGCTCACCACTGAGCAGCGGCTTGCCTTCAAAAAGACGAAATTGCCTTGGGTGCGGGTAGGTGCAACAGAAACCCCACTCGCTACCGGGCCATCAGCCAGCTGCAAGACATATGGACGCAACGGCGTGAGCATTGATCGTAACCTTTTCATTGCCTCCTAGCCCATGAGCGACAGCATGATTTTTGACGCCGTAGACACGTTCCCGAATGAAGATCGGAGAAGGCAATTTGACGCGCTTGTCGGTCTGGACGACAAGAAGGACCAGATCGTAAAGGAGGCAAGCATCATTCTCGATCACTCACTCCTAGAGAAATGGAGCAAGGAGAAGCATGGGAAGGTAATCGGCGCAGTGCAGTATTTCCATAACCGCCCGCCACTTTTCATTTTCGAGGGGGACGTGGGCACCGGGAAGACGACGCTTGCGGAGAGCTTTGGAGCGGAAGTGGCGGCGAGGGAAAAGATGGAGATTAAATTGTTTCGTCTCAGTCTCAAAACCCGTGGGACAGGGAGAGTCGGCCAGATCAGCGGCCTCATTACGGAGTCCTTTGATGATTTCATGGGTCAGATCGGCACGTCGCCAAAAGGCAAGCGGCATCACACATGCGGCATCCTGCTAATTGATGAAGCGGATGCACTCGCACAGTCGCGGGAATTGGATCAAATGCACCACGAAGACCGCACGGGCGTCAATGCGCTCATCCAAGGCATTGATCGGATCGCCAACGGCAACGTCCCAGCGTTGGTTGTGATGTGCACGAACAGAGTCGGTGCGATTGATCCGGCGGTGCAGAGAAGGGCGGCGGGTATCGTTACCTTCACACGCCCGAATGAGGAACAGCGGCTCTCGATCATCGAGAAAGGACTGACGGGTACGAAGATCGCCCAAAAGGATTTGCAAGCACTTGCCAAGGCAATGGGACCGACGGACGAGCGGAAATACGGCTACACCTTCTCCGACCTCACACAGAGGTTCCTGCCCGGCATCGTCCTCGATGCGTACCCGGACAAGGCCATCACCATTGAAAGCGCAATGGCGTTCCTGCAAAAAACCCTTCCTACAAAGCCTTTTGCCAGCGAATGCGCATAACAAGGATAGCTCCCATCCTCGGCGGATTCGAGTACCAGCATCTTATCTCTTGGTATATAATTCTGGGTCTAAAAAAAGACAGTGAGCAAATTGAGCAGGTTGTAGTTGAGAACAACAGCGCGGGATCCTGCGACGACATTACCGTTTTTCATAAGCAGGGATCGGGTAGGCCAAACTGCTTTTATCAGGTGAAATATCATACGGATAAAAGCGGGCAATATTCGACAAAATCACTTCTGAAGAAAACGAAGGGCAAGAGCCTCCTGTTCAAGCTCTGGAAAACGTGGGAATTGCTGACTGCCGGGCAGCCTCAGGCCGATGTGCGGCTGTGCCTTGAAAGCAATTGGGCGTGGGACGCGGAAGACGGCCTCGGCCCCTATCTACAAGGCCATGACAACGCTCTCAAACAGGAGTTCTTTGATGCCGACGCCGTGACGGGCATCGGCAAGCTCCGGGAGGAATGGAGAGCCGGAATCGGGGCGACTCCTACGGACTTTGCATTATTCCTTCGATGCCTTCGGTTCAATCTCGGCTCTTTCTCCGTTGAACGCTGGAAGGAAGTCATCACGGAGCGCATGGAAAATCTGTATCTCAAACACGAAGACAATGATCTCCGGGTGGCAACGACCATCGTGCAGGATTTCATCACTGTCCCTTCCGCGAATGAAGTCACGTTGGAAGTCTTGGAGAATAAGATCATGCAACACAATCTCCGTCAGTCGCCCGGTGCGGAACGATATGCAACGGTCTACCTAGAAGCCATGAAAGAGAAAAAACTCGATCTCGATCCCGATTACACGCTGCACTGGCGGCACCACTTCAATGAGACGGGGCGGCAACTCATTAATCCCGATGCATGGAATACAGTCCTCCTACCGGAATTGCGAACTCTAGAACAAAACGTGAGCAAGGACACGGAGACACACTTGATCCGCGCCCGTGGCAATGCGCGGCTTTCCTCATGGTTCGCTTTCGGCCACACGTTTAAGCAAGTGGCGGGCTTCGACATTGAGTTTTTCCACCAGCAACGAGTGATGTGGCGCACCGATGCCCGGCCAAGCACGGAGTTCAGAATGGAGATCAAATCGGAGGAAGGCGAGGAGGGCGAATCCCTAGAAAAAGAGAGCGACACCGTGGCGGTGGGCATCAGCGTCAGTCAGGGCATTGGGGATGAAGTAAAAACCTATCTACAAGCAAGCACCGATGCTTCGGCCTTACTGCTCCTAGAGCCGTCATGCGGAACGGGAGAGTGTATACAGGATAATGCCGACCTTACGGCTTTCGTCCGAGATGCGAAGAAGCTCATTACGCAGTTTGTGAAAAAAAGGAAGGCAAAGATGCTATTGCTCTTCTACAGCGGCCCAGCGAGCGGTGCATGTTTCTTGGGTCATCGGCTTAATGCGGTCTGCCAAGAAATCCAAATCATGGAATATCAGCAGCCAGGCTACGTGTCTAGTTTTCTGCTTACGGAAAATAATACTCGATAAGTCGTAATAGGTTTTGCACCATCGAAAAAAGTGCTATCCGTATCGAAGGCAGAAAATACTTGATTGGTGCGTTTCGATCTCCCAGCACACGGTATAGCTGCCCAACGCATAGGCCCATTTACAGTCCCAGATCGCGCTTGGTCACTTGCGTGGGATTGAGAGCCTGTACTGCGAGACGAACGTTCTCCGGATATGTCGCGATCGCCATCGCCATGACACAGTTTTCGTTGTAGCCGTCCATCGCTGCCGGTTGCCGATCATCGTGAATGACAAACCGTAAACATTCGCTCTGCACGTCTCTGCTGTGGACACGTACGTAACCCTCCTTGATGTTCGTCGCCAGTTCATCGATGATGATCGGTCGAGTTTTGCTATTCGTGTAAAAACCCATTTTCTTCGTGGCAGTTTTGGTATTTTTGTCTACCACGCGCTCTCTGTGAATCAACCACTGCGGATAATCGTTGCGCTTGAGATTGTGTAGCACGGTCAGTCCATGATCGGTTGCTTCGACGATGATATAGGCGTTGTTGTATTCCTGTGCCATCTGCATCAGAGGCTCGTGCAATTTTGCATACGGCCATTTTGCTCGGAACATCGCCACCATCTGGAGTGTTTTGGGGTTCCATATCTGAATCACAGAATAGTCGGTTCCTCCTCCTTCCGCTTCGCTGTCTTCGAGACCTTGATCGATGCCACGCCTCGGTGTTGTATCGCACACAGCCATATACCTCTGATTTTTGATCGGCTCTTTCCAGATCATCATCCTGCCTTTCATTTTTGTTCGGCAGGGGTTCAGGATGATCCAATCCTCAATTTCAAGCCGATTAAAGGCGCACGGTTTGGCCTTCTCCTCGGTCATAAACGGTAGCAACAGGATCGCAAATGCATCCGCGAGATCGTCGTGCAGTTCGGTACCGAACCCGACCAGTTGCTCAATGAGCCGCTCTGCGCCTTTGCTTGGAAACAGCACTCGTCCCGACTGGATGAGATGGGTCACAAGAGAGAGGCGCGCTCGCTTGTCCTGTCCGTAGGTGGGTACGCCCTCCACTAAGCATCCTTCATTGCGCAGTGTTTCGATGGCAGAGCGCTGGTAACCAACGTCCTCAACGTAGAGCTTCGCTCTGCGCTTACCTTCCTGCACAAGGGTGAGTGCCTTTGCGCGGTCGATGGTTCCGAAGAAGTTGAGTTTCTCATTCACGGGATTCGGGAGAATATAGAAGCGGCGGCTGTCACCATTTCCCTCGATACGTGCGGAGACCATGGCCGTATAGTCGGCGGATGCGGTCACAGAAATGGCCAGATCGATTCCTACTGCGTAGCTGGCGGCGCTGTCTTGGGGAGGGAGCTCATCGTAGAAGTGGATCCACTCCCGATGGACGAGCTGCTCGCTATCCGGCAGAATGTGCAGCAGATACTCACGTTGCCAGGCGGCCTCGCTTCCGATCCTTTCTCGTTCGCCATTGACCGCCTGCCGATCCGGATACTTGCCCGGCCAGAGGCATGCATCATTGGAATCCAAGAGCGGATACTCGCGGTATGCACCTTGCAACGAGGTGCTTCCCATTTCCCGTTGCAAACGCTTGAGGAGACAATCCTCATGTAATAGGTTCCCGATGAAGACGAGCTTGGTGCCCGTATCGCCTGCCGGGATGAGTTCGCCTTTCACCCACCTATAGGTTTTGTCCCTACCCTCACGGGTTTTGACTGACTGCAAATCCTCGATGTCATCGCAGATGATAAGGTCGGGGCGGTTTTCGCGGTGGCGCAGCCCGCGCACAGATTGATCGATCGACACCGCCATTATTTTCGCATTGTAGTTGCTGATGACGAGGCAGGAATTGCGCCACTCGTCCTCCTCTTCACGAAAAGGGCCGAGATCGTGGCGCAGGATGGCATTCGTTTCCAATTCATCTTTGATGTTCTTTAGATGCTGCCGCGCTTGGACTTGGGTCTGCCCCACGAGCAAGATGAATTTCTGCCCGGGCTTTCCGAGTATCGACCAGAGCGCGAGCGACATGTTCATGATCGTGGATTTCGCCGATCCCCGGAAGGCGGTGATGACAATGGTCCGCAGAGCATCGTTCTTCGTAAGCGCGAACATCTCCTGTTGGAACGGTGCCGTTTTATGCTTCACATAATGATTGAAGTAAACGTGGAAAAACCAGTAATGGCTTTTGTTGACGGTTGCGATGCGAACATCCTGATCCTCCAGGCATCGTTCGATAATCTGCGCTTCGGTGGAGGACTGATGCCGATGGAGAGTGCTCTTGTTCGAGGACATAGAAAAGGGAAGAGATTTACTCGTCGGAGAGTCCTCCGAGCTTCAGCGCTCGTTTCACCATTGCTTTCTGCTCCGGCGTGAGCGGAGCATTCCGGTGTTCAATGAACGCATTCATTTCCACCTTTGTCTTATACGAAGGATGGTGATGTTTGAGCCAGTACGTCACGGCTCCCAGATTTCCATCACGCATTGCGGAAAGCAGCTGTGATTCCGCCATGTCATTCACGAGCAGAACACCCTCTTGCAGCGCGGCATCGGCCGCCTTGCAAAATTCTCGGTCGGCCTGCCGCCACCGGTAGTAGCTCGCCCTGCTGACACCGATCTTTTCGCAGGCGATCTGGATGATCGGCGTTCTCTTCATCTGTTCAAGGAGCAACTCCTTCTCCCGGCGCTGACGTACCTTGATCGTGATCTGTTCTTTCGGGAGCGGCAAAATGATTTTTTTATGAGACGACATGGGATAGGGAGGGGAGCTTCTTCGCTTTCGTGCCCGTCAGCTTTTCGAAGCGCTTGATGATGATTTGGCAGTATGCCGGAGAGAGTTCGACCATGAGGCATTTTCGCTTTGTCTGCTCGCAAGCGAGGAGGGTCGACCCCGATCCGCCGAACGGATCATAAACAGTATCCCCGATGCGTGAGCTATTGAGAATGAGATTTCGCAAGAGTCCCACGGGCTTCATCGTCGGATGGAGTGTGCTGCGGTTCGGTTTGGGGTAGATGAGGACGCTCTTGTCTTTTCCCTTCATGAATTCATGCCTGCCATGCCATCCATAAGCGATGAGTTCGTGCTGCGGAAGATAGTCCATCCTGCCTACGACGACATTCGTCTTCATCCAGATGAGGAGCTGCGCGAAGCGATAGTCCGCATCGATCATTCCTTCGCGGAGCGGGAAAAGCATCTTGTCGGAATTGAAGATGTAGAGGGCGTTCTTCCGTGCAAGGAACGGACGAGCCGCTTCCAGCCACTCTTTTGTGAAGCGCCGGTACTCGCAATCGGTTTGCGCTTGATCGTTAAGGATGGCGGCATGCTTCTTTGTCTTGCCGCTAAACGATGCTTTCCCCTCCACATAGGCCACTCCATACGGAGGATCGGTCAGGATGAGCGATATTTTCTCTTTCTGGAGGAAGTGTTCGATGACGTCTGTCTCTCGGCAGTCTCCGCAGAGGAGCCGATGGTCGCCGAGGCTGAACACATCACCAACATCAATTGATATGCTCGGGTTTTTGGTTCGTGAGGATTTCATAGCGTTTGAGGATGAGATCGCAGAAGATGGGTTCCGCTTCCATGAGGAAACAGTGGCGCTTCAGTTGATCGCAGGCGATGAGCGTCGAGCCCGATCCCCCGAAGAGGTCAAGAACGGAGTCTCCTACTTTCGTGCAACGGCGCAGCGCCTTCTCGTGGAGCGTTGGTGGCTTCTGGGTCGGATGCTCGTACTCGCTACTATGGAGTCGCTTCACCATCCAGATATTGAGGAGGTCGAGCACATCGTCGATGGCTCTATTCCCTGAGCCGATTTCGCGATTCAGAATTTCGTGAAGGTTCTGGAGCTTAGGGGAGAGGAAAGGATGCCCACGAGTCGCATATACGCAGGGCTCATACACCTTATTAAACGCATTATTCGGCGTGAGATTCATATTGTTCTTGATCCAGAGACAAACGCGCCGATGGTCGAGTCCGAGCTCACTATAGAGTGATTGGAGGAGGCCGATGTATCGCTCGTCGCAGTAGTAGAAGACGTGGCAATCGGGCTGACAAACCGCGAGACCGCTCTCCATCGTCGCCTTGAGAAAACTCCGATATTCCTCATCGGACTTGCTGTCGTCTGTCTGGCCGCCGTACCTCTTTTTGTTGCCAACACCCTTGTCGTAATCAAGAGAAATATTGTAGGGAGGATCGCAGTAGAGCATCTCGATCTGTCTTTTTCCGACAAGCCTCTCGACATCTTCTCCATTCCTCGAATCACCACATAGCAGTCGGTGATTCCCAAGAGCAAAGAGGTCACCTGATTTCGTCTTGGGCTTCTTGATCTTCTCCAATTCTTTTTCCACATCGAATTCATCATCTTCTGTCTGGAGCATCCCATCCCAGATCACCGAGAGATCGGTGTCGTCAAACCCTGACATCAGAAGAAGACCCATATCGAAGTCTTTTAATTTCTCGAAATCCCATTCACCTGTATTGCGATTGAGACGCAGGTTCAATTCCTTCTCCTTTTCGATACTTGGGATGTCAACGTACACGACAGGGACTTCCGTCATGCCCAGATCCTTTGCGATACTGTAGCGGAAGTGACCGCCGATGATCACATTCTTCCTTTTCAACGCGCCGTTTACAATTAATGGATCGACGAAGCCGAAGCGCCGGATACTCGCCTTGAGGTTCGTTACTGCGGCCTGATCCCATTTACGGGGATTGTAGGGGGCAGGATTCAGATCAGTGACCGCGACCATAATGATAGTCAGCTTCTGTTTTGGCTTCTGCCTGTTCATGCGTGCTGCTTCTTGCATAGGATGTTTATTATGCCAGAAGTTCTGAACCTTTTGAAGGAATCATGCATTGGCACAACTACTATAAGCACGCAGAAATTTCGCAGTACGGGTCTTCTGTGCAATGAAAGGTAAGATACATTGGGCAACTTATTTCAGGAGTTGCATCATCCACTCCTCCGTCACAAAGAACCACTTCTGCAGATCTGCTCCGAGCAGGAGGCAAGGAATGTTGGATGGAGGAAGGCAGAGAACTGTAATTGAAGCGCTACTTGCCAAAATCCATTGATATGGCAGTATTTTAAGGCTATAATTATGTAAATTCTAGTCGTATGTTGCGCTTCGCATATATCGCCCTTTTCGGCCTCTTCTCCTTCACGGTTGTGTGCCCCGTCACTATGGGGTCAATGCCGATGGATATGGGATCTATGCAGACGGCTTCTCAAGTTTCGCAGGATCAAGATGGCGACACAGGTGCGATGCCCTGTGAGCAGTGCAAAGAGGAGAAAGAGGAAATTGTTGCATCATTCGGTCCCCAAACGGAAGTTCTCTTCCTGGCGACCATCTCTACGGCATCCCTCGCATTTTGGGAACTTTCCGAACCTTTGAGTACAAATCACCAGATACACCTCTTTGCGAATAGACCACCGATACCGACGGAAACTCTCGTCGGAACGGTGATTTTGCGAACGTAAACCCACTTCATTTCAGCAGGTAATACGGCAGTGTTTGCCGTTTACTCTTTTTCATATCTTTCCCCATTTTTCCCATGAGGAAACTCGTTCCCACACTCCTTCTTTTATCCATCGTCCTCCTCGCAGGATGCGCTTCGCAAAAGCCTCTTACAGAAACAGAGCAGGCTGAGCAGTACGGCATGACTATCGAACGGTACCGCGAAGAGAAGCAGGCTGCAGCCCGCATGAATCACAGTTGGGATGAACATGTGAAGATGCTCAGGATGGAGGGCAAACTCCAATAATTCTATGCAGTATTTTTACCGATTATCACAGGGACTGCGTTCTCTTTGGAACCGCAAACGAGCGCGTATAGCCGCACTCGTAACAGGAGCATTGTGTTTGGTTGCCTTTCTCTCATTCAGTGTTTATGCAGCCATGCAAAACAGCAGTGTTCCAACAACACTTGCCCAGACGGGTAGCGCAGAGGAGAGCGCAACAGGTACTGGTCTCACAACGATGAATCCAACTCTCGTTAGCGGGTCATCCTCTGTCATTCTGCTCGGTTCCGTTCTCTCGCATGAAACTGCGAACATTTATCCGCGCCGCGACGGCATCGTGGAAGACATTTACGTGGACATCGGCGATACCGTGCGCAAGAACCAAGTCGTTGCTCTGCTCCTTCCCAAAGGCGTGGAGGGGCAGAGTGCGGCAATGATTGCCGAGAAACAGGCGAGAAAATCTCAGACAGAATCCGATCTGCAGACATCAGAACAAGTGGCGCAGGAAACCATCATTAACACGCGTCAGAAAATTAATGAAAAAGAAACGGAACTGATGATCTCCAAGCGTGAACAGGAATCACTGATCCAAAAATTTACTGAATCAGAGGCGAATATAGAACAGATGCGTGAACAGGCGTTTACAGCAGTGCAAAACGCCCGTCAGCTCATTGAGTGGGTCACGCTTGGCACCAACAGCCGTACGGGTATCGCAATGCGCAATGAGGATGTACTCAAAAATCTTGGAATTCATGACAGTAGTAACAATTCCCGTTACGACATCGTCCATAGATTCAATGCTCTCTATCAGGCAGAGCAAGAATACACGAGTGCTTCCGACTCACAGAAGCCTGCCGTCATAGACCGACTGCTTCCGCTTGCATTGGATGCTCTTAGTACGGTAAGCACATTGCTGCAGTACACACCCACACAACCCTCTGCAAATGGCATCGATCAGCTTTCTCACCAGCAACTCACCGACCGCTTGAGCAAGGTGGTGTCCGCGCAGGATATGATCTATAAAGCGAAAGAGAAGCTGGAAGATGCACGAAACAGCTTCCAGACACTCACGTCGGGCGAGCCGGAACTCTACCGGGCATATCGCAGCGGCAACACCGAGGAAGTGAGCAGCAACAAGGTACGCATGCTAAAAGAGCAGATTCGCACGGCACATAATGGACTAGCTCTGACGGAAGCAAATCAGGAGCAAATGGTCGAAATGAAACGCAGGCAGGTCGATATCGCCGCCGCCATGCTCCAGTCGGAATACGCGACGAGCGGGAATCGCCAAGTGCTTTCGCCGTTCTCCGGTACGGTCTCCAAACGTTTTATTGATGTTGGACAGATCGTGATGCCCTCCATGTCCGCATTTGAACTGACCAACGTGCCAACCAGCCTTGCGAAGAAAGCGAAGACAGAAATTCAGTTCGGTCTGCCGGAACGGCTCATCAATGCTCTCGACATCGGCGACATTGTCACCTTCTTCCTGCAAACAGATGAAACGACACCGTACAGCGCGAAAGTGACGCGCAAGAGTCCGCAGGTGGATATGCAGACGCACACGATCACCGTGCAGGCGAAAGTGCCTGATGACCTGTCTCTGCCGCATGGCTCAAGTATCCGTGTTCGCCTTATTGATGAGAAAAAACCGGTCTTCCGCGTCCCATCTTCCGCCGTGAAACGTGAAGCGGAGAGAAACTATGTCTGGATTCTCGATCCGCAGACGCAGAACCCCATACAAAGCCCTGTATCCGTTATCGCAGAAGATGGTGAATTTGCCGAAGTGACCGGAACGATCACAGCCGACAGCGTCGTGATACTCGATCCTCCGGATCTCTTTTCGAAAGAGAATCCTGGTGATTCCAATGCAATGCCATGATCAACGCACTCATCATCAAAGCGCTTGAGAATCGTTTCCTCACTCTCCTCGTTTTCGGTGTAATCGCCGTCATAGGAGTAGTCGCCACGTTGCAAACACCGGTGGATGCCATTCCCGATCTTTCGGAAAATCAGGTCGTCGTTATGACCGAATGGACCGGACAGAGTCCAAAAAACATCGAAGATCAAATCACCTATCCCATCACCGTCAATATGCAGGGGCTTGCGGGCGTCCGCGACATCCGCGCCATCTCCATGCTCGGCGTCTCGATGGTGACAGTGATCTTCAACGACGATATCGGCATCTACTTCGCCCGTGACCGCGTCTCGCAGCGGCTCAATCTCGTGCAGGCACAGCTCCCCGAAGGGGTGATCCCTATTCTCGGACCCGACGCGACAGGTGTAGGACACATCTACATGTACACGCTCGAAAGTACCACGCATACGCTCACGGAGTTGCGCTCACTACAGGACTTCAATGTGCGCTACGCATTGCAGAGCGTCCCCGGAGTCGCGGAAGTCGCGTCCGTCGGAGGCTACAAGAAAGTCTATCAGGTCATCCTCGATCCCCAGAAATTGCAGCAGTTCCGCGTCACGATCAGACAGGTGATGGATGCAGTCAGAATGGCGAACAACAACGTCTCGGGGAAGGTTGTGGACATGGGAGGGCGTGAAGTTGCCATTCAGGGCATCGGATTTTTTGAAAATCCTGATGACATTGCAAATACCGTCATCGGCATGAAAGCGGACGGCATGCCGCTCACGATAACAGATGTCGGTGAAGTGCGCGTATCGGGTCTTTTCCGCAGAGCGATCTTAGCCGATCAGGAGAAAGAGAAGGTTGGCGGAGTGGTCGTGATGCGCTACGGGGAAAACCCGCTTGCTGTCATTGACGCCGTGAAGGAGCGGCTTGCTGCCATCGAACAGAGTCTGCCGGAAGGCGTACATATCGTTCCATTCTACGACAGGACCAATCTCATCCTCTCGGCAGTCCGTACCCTCAGAGATGTGCTCACGCAGGAACTCATCATTACTGCCATCATTCTCGGGCTCTTCCTCTGGCATTTCGGTTCGACGCTCATTACCGCCATTGCCCTCATTATGGGTGTGCTCATGACGTTCATCTTCATGAGGCTCTTTGGCATACCGAGCAACATCATGAGCCTCGGCGGTATTGCCATTGCCATCGGAACGATGGTGGATGCTGCCATTGTTATTTCCGAGAATGCCTACAGGAAACTTCTGGAGCAACCACCAAAGAATGCTCTGGAAAGGATTCAGCGAATCAAAGAGGCAACGCTGGAAGTCGGTAAGCCTATTGTTTTTGCCATCTTCATTATCATTCTTTCTTTCACACCGATCTTCACGCTCACGGGGCAGGAAGGAAAGCTCTTTTCGCCCCTTGCATATACGAACCTCTTTGCGATGTTCGGAGCGCTTATTGCATCGCTGTTCCTTGTGCCGACGTTGGCTGTGTATTTCCTACGTGGAAAACTGAAACGAGATGATGAAATCCCCGTGGTGCGTTTTCTGCAACGAAAATACGAACCGTTGCTACTCAAAGCTCTTTTGCATCGCCGCATCACACTTGCGGCTGCCACCGTTCTTGCAGTGCTTGGTATTGGAGCGATGACGCAGATCGGTTCGGAGTTCATGCCTCCGCTGAATGAAGGAACGCTCTGGTACATGCCGATCACGCTTCCCGATGTATCCGAAGAACGGGCGCAGGAGCTTCTGATCGCAACAAACAGCATCATCGCCAAGTTCCCTGAAGTCGAGAAAGTCGTGGGGAAGGCGGGGCGTGCGGATACCGCGACCGACCCCGCGCCACTTGCGATGTTCGAGACATTCATAACCCTTAAGCCAAAGAACCAATGGAGAAAAGGAATGACAAAAGAAAAACTCATTGTGGAAATGAACCGCGCTATCAAGTTCGATAATGTCTGGAACAGCTTTACGCAGCCCATCATCGGTCGCATCGACATGCTCTCGAC
>Ga0210057_1005766_pt1 | contig 15774 bp, 18 predicted proteins | sample CryGeyCG2114_010_2_FD_183968 | JGI IMG/M metagenome (GOLD analysis project Ga0210057, IMG submission 183968) | Groundwater microbial communities from aquifer - Crystal Geyser CG10_big_fil_rev_8/21/14_0.10 (SPAdes) (version 2) | ecosystem: Environmental > Aquatic > Deep subsurface > Groundwater ...
GCCAATAGTTCCGTTCACCCAGCGCCCCGCCCTATCATTATTGGTCAACATTACCTGGGAACCAATCTTCAAGGTCAAATTAAGTGGTGCCGGCATAGAACGAGTGTCAAAATTTCCCCACAATTCTCCTTCCAGGTGATATAACTTCCCTGGTAATTTGGCAATCTCCCTGTTGTTTACTTCCTCAGCCATCCGATTAGTTGTTGTCAGATGAATAAACATCTCACTAGCATTGGGATCAAAATTTGCATCCACTCTAGTATTTAATCTTTGCAATCCCGCATCATCAATCGACCGGTTCCGAACTGCATTCAAAATTTCAATAAACTTATTGTCATTTTGTCTATATACCTTGTTTAACTCCACCAGTTCAAAAAGTGTTGGATCAAAAACCTTTGCACTAAAAAAATACGGGCTCTCGTATACCTCCTTAAACATTTGTCTTTCTTCACCAGTCACAACGGGCGGCAACTGGAACAAGTCACCGATAAAAATCATCTTCACCCCACCAAATGGTAATTTTCCGGATTTAGCATTAAGCCTCAAGAACTCATCCACACAATCCATCAGATCAGCTCTCACCATACTAATCTCATCAATTACAATCGCATCCAAATTTTTATACAACCCATTCTTGCCTTTGTTCTTATAGCTCTTCTTAACTGTTTGCAAGGTAATATCAGGTTTAAAGCCAAAAAACGAATGTATAGTCTGCCCCCTCACATTAACTGCCGCTACTCCGGTTGGGGCCAACACTGCCACATTTTTCTTAGTTGTTTCCCGATAAAGCTCTAGTAGTGTCGACTTTCCCGTTCCGGCCCTACCGGTAATAAATACATTACCGACAGGCATTTCCATCAGCTCTAGGGCTTTCTCAAAATCGCTATTAATTTCGATCTCACTATTATTTATTTTCACTGGAGTATTCTATCCTACTTTCATATCTATTCAGGATTTACGCACCTTGACATTTTTGGAGGCAAATTAACTAGCCAGCAGGCAAGCCTCTAGAATACTTCCCCACTAGATGGCAGATTGCTCAAACCAACTTTCTGCAACTTACATTTCGTTTCCACAATGCAAAAGCCTAGATTATTCCTTGTCCATATCAGAAATTTCGTAATCATCAATTATATCTTGATTCTGTTCATCTCTTCTCACCAGTATTACCACATTCTCATCCTGATACACCAATGCCCACATTGGGTCTCGATACCTTCTCTGCAAAAACGGCCGGAGCCACGAAGTATTATCCTGATAATCAGCAATGATTGCATTAAACTGGTATCGGTTTACCATTTCTCCCCACTTATTTTCATCCTGATGCATCACAATATAATCACCTTTAAAAAAATTTACACTATATGCTTCTGGCCGGTTATCAATAAATACTTTCTCGTCAGGGTAAAAATAATAGATCAAGTAACTGCCAATATCAAAATTGTTGTACCAAGGCCCTTTGATATCTACTCGTTTAATAAATTCCGCCGGTTTTGTCTCATCTGTCCTCAGTCCCACTCCAAACTCTTCTCCCAACTTAAACGGCGAATATAACCAATCATGTTTAGCCAACCCCAATCCAATTATCAATAGGATTATAATCGCCGCCACCATTTGTTCCTTTAACCTCAAGCCTTTAACCTTAAACCTCCCCACTTCTTCCACCATTTCTGGTCCTACCGCTATCAACATCAACCCAAACATAGCCATATTTCTCACCATCCACATGCCCAACACCCCAAAAGTCAACACTATTCCTAACTCAAACCGATATTTTTTTAGCCGATATTTTTTAGCTAACTCATAAATCCCATACCAACTGGCCACCACCACCACCACAAATTCAACAAAATCCATTCTGTCCAGGTGTTTTAACAGTTCAAACACACTCTGAGTTTCGGTCACGTTCGCCAAGTTTTTTGAGTCTACTACTAGGGGATTCAAAATCCCTGCCACTCCAAATGGGTTTATCAAATTGGCAGTTATTGCCACTATCAACACCCATGTCCACACCCAAACATTTTTCATTTTAAATCTATACTTGATGCCCTCATCTAACCAACCCAAACCCACCAGTCCCACGCCCAGCACAAAAAACACATGCAAATTTATCCACACTATTTGAAGCAGTGGTAACATCCACAACCACCAATTTTTTAATTTTCCCCTCTTCACGCCCAAAATTACTCCTGCATACACCATCAGCAGTAAATAACTAAACTCCTCCGGTCGGATTTCATTTCGCCACACCGTAAACGGCACTGCCACCAACATCACCGCTGCTATAGTCACAGGCCGAGCTCTCTGGCTAGCTATCATTGTCGCCGCTACTATTGCCGCCACGTAGACTGCTATGGAAAACAGGTGCAGTCCCCCAAACCCACAACAACTTTGTACCAAATAATAAATCACCCCACTAGCCCAATGGTGGTTTAGTGCCGGGAAATCAGGTTCAGAAAACGAATACAAGTTGGTAGCAGGGATCTTTCCGGTCGCCAAAATATACTCGCCATTTTTAATATGTCTCCCCAGGTCAGCCGTCAAAAAATATTGTTTTTGTATATAGAACAAACTCAAAAAACCCACCACTACCACTACCACCAACCACTGCCATTTACCTTCAAAAACCGATAGCAGCTGTTTCATAACACAGGACCACCAGGTCGTTATTGAGATAAAGCCGTCTTCGACTTAGTCAACTCCACCAACCGGGACAGATCAATATTTGCCTTCACTACGTAGTCGCTTGCTCCAATCTCCATTGCTCGGTCAATTTCTTTCATTTGGCCTAAGTTAGACAGCATCACCACAGGTATATTTTTATACTCCGAACCGTCTTGTTTTAACTTCCGCAAGATCTCGTACCCATCCAACTCTCCTGGCAACATAATATCCAGGTAAATCAAGTTAATCTTACCCTCTTTAAGTTTGGTAAAGGCCTCATTTGCCTCCTTGGCCCAAACCACTTCAAAGCCCGCCTCCGTTAATTCATCCACCATGGCTTTTCCCAGGGTGGTATCATCCTCGACAATTAAAAGTTTTGCCATATCCCTCCTTTGTACTCTCCCAACATATTATTAATTTTCAATGAAGTCAAGAGACTAATAGTCAGCTACCTGGGCGTCCTCTGTTACTGGATCTGGAGGAGTTACCTCAAGCGAGTAGGGGAGAGTAAAACTAAAGGTTGTTCCCGCACCTTCTGTCGATTCAAACCAGATTTTGCCTCCAGACCTATCTATCACCATTTTAGCTACCGATAGGCCCAAGCCGGTGCCTTCAATACCCGCATCAATAGCCTTTTGGGAACGATAAAACCTTTGAAACACATTTACTTGGTCTCCCACTGGTATCCCCATTCCCGTATCAGTCACATCAATCTGGACCATTCCTTCCACCATCTTCACTGTGGTCGTCACCTTACCATTTTCAGGTGTGTACTTAATAGCATTTGATAATAAATTCAAATACACCTGCTTGATTAGGTCTGCATCAAACACAAAAGGTTGCAAGCCAGTCTGTTGGTCAAACTCTAAATTAATCTTTTTTTCATCAGCCTGGATCTTTAGTTCTTGCCAGCCTTGCTTCAACACATCAATCAAATTATTCAGCGCTGGTTTTGGATCCATCTTTCCTCGCTCAATCCTCGAGATTGACAGTAGATCATCCACCAATCGAGCTAGCCCAATTGCCGTCTCGTGAATAGTGTTGGCCATCTCCACCTGTTGATCGCTCAATGAATCCTTCTTTTTCAACAGTCGCTCCGAATACCACCTGAGGGCCGTCAACGGTGTCCGCAGCTGGTGTGAAGCCATCGAAATAAAATCTGTTTTCATCTGCTCTGCCCGTCGCTCTTGGGTAACATCGCGACCGTACAGGTTTACATAATCACCTTCTTCAATTGGCACAAACAAGAAAGCAAAGATTTTGCCAGAAAACTCCACATCCACTTCTTTACTTTTTTTATTGGCAAATACTTCAGCAATCACTGTTTTCCACTGGTCCGGCACTGATTGGCCCACTGCAATCTTCCAAAAATTAAGCAGTGGCTCTGCCGACTTATTGCCATACACTACCACCCCGTCTTTCGATGCCCGCAGCACCGGATAAGGATCTTGCTCCGGGAATTTAGCTACATCTTCAGTCTCCCGAGCTTTCTGTTCCACAAATGCCTTTTCCCGCTGCAACTCTTCCTCAGACCTTTTTCTTCTAATTGCTGCTCCAAAGGTCACTGCCAAAGTCTTAATCGCATCAATCTCGGCCTGGGTCCAGCTACCTCCAGCCGCATAATCCTCAAACGCAATAAATCCCCACCACTTATCTTCCACAAACACAGGCACTACAATCACCGTCAAGGCAGTCGCCGACATAAACCATCCCCGCTCCGAGATCGGCAAATCGCTGACCTTGCCTGCAATCACGCCGCTATGGTACAACACCCCGGCCCACCGACCAAACCCCGCTTCCTGTATATTAATTTGTTGCATCGCCGGAATATCAATTCTCGTCTGGTCTCCCTCAGCCAACCATTCATACCGGACTCCAGTCACTACTTTTTCATCCGTTACCTCATTGTGTTTGCACAAATAAATCCGCTTAGCCCCAAACTCGTGTCCCAGTGTCCGGATCACCTGCAGCACATTATCCTGCCAAGTAGCCAGCGATCCCCGCAAAAACACCTCAGTTGCCGCCGTAATCGCCGACAACACCTTATCTCTCTGGCGCAAATTATCCTGGATTGCTTGATTGGCAGGGTCACTCATGGGCAGATCAGTAGCAGATTATTGAATTACATTTAAGCTCACAGCCAAAAATCCTTCTGGCTACGTGCCTAACTATTATAATATACTGGTTCCTCATCTCCCCACAACTACAAATCTACTTGTATCCTATTGCCTTAACCCTTTCCCTACTTCGGTATATACTGTCCCTATGAGCTCACCCTTGCCCATGGGTCTTACCACTACCGATGCCCACAAGTTGATTGATCAGTTTGGTTACAACGAAATTATTTCCACCCAACAGTCGCGCTTCAAAGTTATTCTTGCTCGGTTCCTTTCCCCCATCTCCCTGATGCTCCTGACCGCTTCGGTTTTATCCCTGTTAGCCCACAAAACCTTTGACTTCTACTTCATCCTTATTCTACTACTGGTCAATCAAATTATTGTCTTGTGGCAAGAACACAAAGCCGACAGTGCTATTGCTGCTCTCAACAAGCGCCTATCCGCTCAAACCAAAGTTTTTCGTGATAACAAATGGCAATCTCTCGATGCCCGCGAACTCGTTCGCGGTGACCTGATCGAAATTGGGGTCGGAGACGTAGTCCCAGCCGATGGCACTATAGTTGAATCTCAAAACTTAAGTATCAACGAGTCTTCCTTAACAGGCGAATCTTTGCCAGTCGACAAACACACCAAAGCCAAAGTCTTTTCCGGTTCCTTCGTTGCCACCGGTTCAGCCAAAATTACCATCACCGCTACTGGCAGCCACACTTACTTTGGTAAAACTCTCATGTCAGTAGACCGCAATCGCAAATCAAGTTTATTAGAAAAAGATGTTCTCACCATCACTAAGTTTCTTACCGTCATCAGCCTCATTGCAGTTGTTCTTCTCTCCGCAGTTCTCCTCTACAAACGCGATTCCATTCTAGAACTTCTCACCTTGGATCTTAGTCTAGTTATAGCCGGTATACCCATCAGCCTACCTACAGTTATGAGTCTAATCATCGAGCTTGGTGTCCTCGGTCTGGCCAAAAAACAAGTCATCGTTCGCCGCCTTTCAGCTCTTGAAGACCTGGCCAATGTTAATCTGCTGCTCACTGACAAGACTGGTACCCTCACAAAAAACCAAATCTCGGTCGGCCACATTGACACCTATAGCCACACCAGCTCGTCGGAACTATTACATTTTGCTTCTCTTGTCAGTAATCAGGAAAAAGATCACCCTATCAATCAGGCGATTATTGCAGCTGCTAAGAAGGCGGGCGTTAAACCTCTCAAGGCCAAAATAATTTCTTTTACCCCCGCTGATTCCGAACGCAAACGAAGTACTACCACCATCAAAACTGCTACCAAAACAATTATCATTTCCTTTGGGGCTCCCCAAGTGGTTCTCAAGCTCTGTCGTCTTAGCCACACCGATCAGGAGCAAGTTTATGATCAGGTCAACCACCTGGCATCAGAGGGTTATCGTACTGTCGCTCTGGCTATTAACGACCACCAACCCCACGAACACAATATGAAATTGTTAGGTCTGTTCGCCCTGTCCGACACTCTCAGGCCCGAAACCAATAAGGTACTTAAATATCTCACTGACCGCGGCGTCGAGATTGTCATGATCACTGGTGACAACCGAGCCATTGCTGCCCAAATTATCAAAAAACTTCACCTCAACAAAGCCAAGGTCCTCACCAAAAATTATCTTCGAGGCCTCAACTTCAAAAAACCGGATCCGGATCTCTTCAAATATACCGCTGCCTTTGCTGAGATCCTCCCCGACGATAAATACAAACTCGTCGAAGCTGGCAAACGTCACTATGTCGTTGCTGCTACTGGGGACGGTGTCAACGATCTTCCTGCCATCAAATCTGCTCAAGTCGGCATCGCTGTCCAAAATGCTGTCGACGCTCTCAAAGCCGCGGCCGACATTGTTCTGCTGACCAATGGCATCTCGGTCATCCAGGACGCTATTGTCGAAAGTCAAAAGATCTTTGCTCGTATCTATTCTTACTCCATCTACCGGCTCTCCGAAAGCCTGCGCCTCATCATCACCATTGCCGTTCTGGGTATTTGGTACCAAGAATATCCCCTCACCCCCCTTCAACTCATTCTCCTTGCCCTTCTAAACGACATCCCCATCATCTCCCTGGCTTTTGACCGGGTCAAAATCGTCAATCGCCCCTCCCACATCAATGTCAAAGAAAGATTCACCATCAGCTCCATTTTTGGTCTTATTGGCGTCGCCAATAGCATCCTTCTCTTTCTCTACCTAACCAAAATTATCCATGCTCCCTGGGCTATCATCCAAACTCTCTACTTCCTCAAGCTCACCATTGGCGGCCACATGCTCATCTACGTTGCCCGCACTAAGCTTTGGTGGTTTAAATTCCTCCCCGCCAAAGCTGTCATCATTGCCACTTCCATCACCCAGCTAATTGCTACTCTCCTTGCAGTCACTGGCTTTTTAATGCCTGCCAAGCTTTCCATGGGCTGGATTATCTTTATCTGGATCTGGACCTTTTTCTGGATGCAGATTAGCGAGCTCACCAAGCACATTCCCTCTGTCAATCACCTCGTCCGCCCCGCCCGCAGCTAGCTTTTCACTTCCGCTTGCTTTTCATCTTTAAACAACAACCAATACACCAACAATAGGGGCATCGTCACTATCTGGAATAGTAATATAGCCCGTCCGGGTGACAGTTTATCAGCCACTGCCCCCATAGACACTGACACTACTCCAAATAACAGGCTGCCAAAAAATGAATTCAACGACCCCATAGTTGCCCTTTGTTTTTGGGTGAATTCCTTCTGCATCAAACTGTTTTGAGCCACTTCAGTCAACCCAAACCAAAGCGATGATGACGCCATCAGTAACGGTGACAAAACTGTTGGTATTGCCGTCGCTATCATATTTACTACTCGGTTGTAAATTTTGGCCACCATCAGCACTTTAGCCTCACCATGCTTTTTCACTATTTTCCCGCTAACCTTAAAGCTCAAAAATGCTCCTACATTCGATAAAGTTTTACCAAACCCAATCGCCCACAGCGGCCACAAACTCTGGTAAAAAGCTGCCATAAATAAATATGATGACTCCCCGGTAGCATAACTTATGGTTGACACTAAACCCAAATATCTAAGCTTCTTATTGCCCACAAACTGTTTTACTGCCTCTTTTAAATGCGCATAGATATTGGTTTCTCCATCTGTATTCACTTTTGGCTCTACCAGCTTTGTCGCCAGCCATAAACATATTCCCTGCGGTATCACCGATAACCACATAATCAATGGAAACGACCAGCTGGCCATCACACTTCCCAGAATTCCCGCCACCGCCAGTGCCAGTTGGAACATCGAACTCACCTGACCCAAAAACTTGCTGTACTCTTTTTCATTATGGTTTTCAGCCAAACTATCATGTAGCAATGCATCATCATTGCCGCTATAAAAAGCTCGGGATAGTCCCTCAAATACTGCTCCCAGTGCTAAAACCCAAAAAGATATCCCCGCCGCATAGAATATAGAATAGATAACCGCTGCCGCCGCTCCCCAAATCACCGTCTTTCTTCTACCAATCATGTCCGAAAACACTCCTGTTGGCAATTCAAACAAGGCCGAAGCAACCATTGTAATCGAAAACACGGCCATTCCCAAAGCATACGAACCACTGATCTTGGCAAAATAAATTATCGCGATCGGTGCGTACAGTTTAAAGTCAGTGAAAAAATTAAACCAAGTTAATACCTTGATATTTCCGTGAACTTTCATTTCATTATTATATCGGATTACTCTGGCAACACAAAACCTCGACTTTGGGCCAATACCACCATCCCGCCCATATCTACCACAGTATTCTTCACTGTCGCCGTTTCCCAGCCCACTCCTTCAATATTTGCCCCCACCAATCTCGCTCCGGTCAAATTACACTTCTCAAACACCACCCTTGCCAAATTAGCTCTATCAAAATTCACCTCTATCAAATTACACTGCACCAGTACACTGTTGCTCATATCAGTCCCAGTAAACCTACATCCTCTCAAATCAAACGGTTTGGTCAGAAACTTACTGCCTGGTCTTAGCTGTTGCCAACTACAACCCATCATCACAGTCTCCTCAAAATCACATTCCTTTATTCCCACTCCAGAAAATTCAATATCATTCAGTTTGCTGCCACCAAACTTGCACTTGGTCAGATTACAGTTAACAAGCACCACTCCCGTCAGGTCACAATATTCAAACACGCACTCACTAAAATTAGCAAACTTTACCTCAACCCCAACCAACTTACAGTGCTTAAATTGCACCTTATCCCAATCCTTCCCACTCAGGTCGGCATTAGAAAATACTTTATCCTTAATAGTCATCAGTTAATTATAACTTGTCTGATAAAGCCACACATCTGCACCAATAAAAAGTTGTTTCTTAATTAATCCATAGTGGCTATCTAAATACTTAATAAACAAATCTTCCGGTATCCGGTGAGCTCGAATATACCAAAAATACTTCGGCTGCCTGTAGTTTAGATATTCTTCCAATCTGCCAATATCCTTCGCCTCTCCAGCCATTATCTCCACTTTTTTCGGGTTTCCTTGTCTCTGTAAGTAATAATTAAAATGTCTATTCACATGTTCATATCCCACAATCACCGCGTCGGGATACTCATTTTCGTGATTTGTAATGAACTGGGTTGCCTGTCGATACTGTTCCTTGGTCTGTTTAGTGTAATAGGCCCCGCGCCACACCAGTTGATACAACATCAATATTACCAACCCCGTCCCCACCAACACATTTACTTTCTTGTGCCTAGATATCTGAGTTGTTGATCGGGCAACCAATAATAAGGCCGCCGGCAAACTAATAATCAAGTTTCTCAGGGCCATTGCCGGAGTTATCATCTGCGAGGCAATAAAAGCAATGCTAATAGGTAAAACTAGCCACAAGCCCAAAAACACTCCTGGAGACATTAATTGTTTTTTCAAATCTCTTCGAGTTTTTATCCTTGCCAAATTAATTCCTGCCCACCACGTCAGCAACGCTCCTACTATTAGCAATAATTTGGCCGAATTATTAAAAAGCCATAAAGCATAATCCAAAAACACCGCCACTGTAGGTTTGGTAATCCAGCTAATCTTCTGGCCATTATTGCTAAACTGATACCCAAGTATCGGCCACCACCATAAGTGAGATAATCCAACACTTACATACAAACCCACCCACCTGGTCAGTGCATATCTATTCCGTTTGAAATATATCAAAGCCGCCACGGACTCAAGACCCACCAACAAAAAACCGTAGTAATGTAAATAGGTGAGGCCGATAGCTGACAGTAAGTATCCAAAAATTTCCCCTGTCCTAGCTTTCTGCTTTTGTTTCCAACTTATCATCACCCCCATCCACCAATACATCCCCAGCACCGTTAACAGCAAAATCAGACTGTATGGCCTTGCCTCCTGACTATAATATACCGGAGCCCAAGTCACTGCTACCAAACCAGCCGCAATTAATCCCTCACTCTTGCCATAAATTCTTTTCCCCAGCAAATACATTGCCGGAATTACCAAAATCCCCGCCAGCACCGACGGCAATCGCAGCATTACTTCAGAATCACCCCAATACATAATGATCCAATGCATTAGCAAATGGTATCCCGGCGGATGTAAATCCTGTTTTACCGCTTTACTCATCACTTCAGTCACTGACGACCAATGTCCATAATCCCAACTTGCCAACTCATCGCACCACAAAGATTGGATTTTCAGTCCATATAATCTCAACATCGCCCCCACCAATATCACCGCCACCACCAACCACCGCGTCCACTTGTTAGTAAGTTTGTCTTTAGCCATAATTACTCAATGTTTACCTTCCCAATCCTGACATAATAGATTGCCTTGTCAACAATTACAAACTGTGACCTATTTATCAGAATTATTTCTTTGTTAGTGATATTCTCTATCTATGAAATTAACAACTTTAACTCCAGACGAAGAACGTGTCATTGTTCACAAAGGTACCGAGATCCCCTTTACTGGCGAATATGATCAACTCTTTCAACCCGGCACCTATGTTTGCCGTCGCTGTGGTACACCTCTTTATCGATCCACCGATAAATTCGATGCCCATTGTGGCTGGCCTAGCTTTGACCAAGAAATCCAAGATGCTGTTAGTCACCACCTGGATGCCGACGGTCTCCGGACCGAGATTACCTGCGCTGCTTGTGGCGCTCATTTGGGACATGTCTTTACTGGCGAACACTTAACCGACAAAAACAAGCGTCACTGTGTCAACTCTATCTCCCTCAAATTCGTCCCCAGTCAAACAAGTAGTTCAAAATAATTATTCAACCATTTTCCATTATCATTTTCCCATATCCATACAACTTATTTCTATGCTCCAGCCATGAAACCATCAGATATTCAAACCATCATTCTCGGCGGCGGTTGCTTCTGGTGCACCGAAGCCATCTTCACGGCTCTCCGCGGCATTATTTCAGTTACACCCGGTTACGCTGGTGGTACCACCGCAAACCCCTCCTACGACCAGGTCTGCTCTGGTACCACAGGTCACGCTGAAGTCATTCAGGTTGAATTTGATTCAAGCATTATTCCTCTCACTGACGTTTTGGACATCTTCTTTCATACCCACAACCCCACCAGTCGCAACCAACAAGGCAACGACATAGGCACCCAATACCGGTCCATCATTCTCTACACCAATCAAGATCAACACCAGACCATCAACAAAATCATCGGCAAACTTAACAGTTCCAAAGAATTTGATCGCCCTATCATCACCGAAGTAAAGCCTTTAGATCATTTTTATCCGGCCGAAAACTATCACCGCGACTATTACCTCAAAAACACCAACCAACCCTACTGCCAAATCATCATTTCCCCTAAACTCCAGCACTTAAAGCAAAAATACGCTTCTCAGCTCAAACCTAGTCTTTAACCTTAATCCTTTAACCTACAACCTACCTTAAACATGCCGCCCAGGCACTCTGACCCCCGTGGCCAATCTTAAACGCCGCTGTCCTGATAGCTTCTTCTCCGTCAAACCTAAGGTCAGGATTTTCATCCATCTCCATAGCTCTTCTGGTCGATGCCCAAGTAGAAGGCGAAAACTGGAACATGCCACCATATATGCCATTTACTGATCCGGAGTGAAAATGCGACTCACAGTTGGCGATTCGTCTTAATAAATCCACATCCACGCCATAAGTCGCCGCATGGGTTGCAAAACTAGCTTCCAAATCATCCGGTGCCTTTACCACCGGCGCCGGCTTTGGTGTCGCGGTTGGCTCAGGTGATAATATAGGTGTCGGTTCCAGCTCGTCTCTAGGTTCTGGGGTAGGGGAGGGTATAGGGGTAGGAGTAGCCTGGACCTGCTTCTCTGTCTTCTTCTCGGCAGCCCTACTAGCCATCTCTAGTTCATCATCTACCACCACACTTTTTACCACCGACGACATTGTCTCGGCGGCTTGCTCTGTCTTGGCTTGGCCCACCATCACCCCAGGCTTGCTTGCTATTGGTTTATTTTCCACCACCAAAGGTAGCTGTTGCTCAATTACCAGATCATTTCCACCTGCACTCATACTGTTAGACACACTCACGCTTGGTATGTTGGCTACTAACCCCGAAGGAGCTTCTAGCACTAAACCCAACGACAGTACTGCTATATTTGTCCGAAACCGATTTTTTAGACTTTGGTTTAAACGCATATTTAGAGGTGATGTTTCCCTGGCAGAGAAGAGGAAAATTCCTCAGATCCAGAAATTCTAGCACAATTAGCTCTCCAGTTTATCCAGAGGAAAAAACTCATCCACCAGAGGTAAAACCTGTCAAATTGTGTCAAATTAGGGTTAATTCGATTTCAATTCGAACAATTCGAAAATTTGTGATCCCTTAAATTGACAATTACCACCAACCATCGTCATAATATATTAAATAACCAAATTTAGGAGGAAAATGGCCGACAAAAAAACATTACCAGCCAACATGACAGAGCTGGAATCACTACTCGAAGAATATCTGGTCAAAAAGGCTCCTGCCCTGCCAGAGAACATCAAGGAAATCATTGTTAAGTTTGGGCCCTGGATCACCCTGATTCTCATGCTCCTCGCCCTTCCAGTTCTTTTGGCCGCTTTTGGACTTGGAGCAGCATTTATGCCACTGGCCGTTATGGGCGGAGCCCGGTTTGGCCTGATGTCCATGTTGTCACTAGCCCTTAGTGTGGCATCTTTGGTCCTAGAATTTATGGCCCTGCCAGGACTCTTCAAACGCCAAAAACAAGGCTGGAAATTCATGTACTACGCTACCTTAGTCGGTGCAGTTAGTTCAGCAGTCCACCTTGATATCATTGGACTCGTAGTCGGCACTCTTATTTCCCTATACGTCATCTTTCAGATCAAAAGCTACTACAAATAGTCATCTCCCTTGTTCATCTATTCATTTAACTGATCACATTCACAATACCTCGACATTAAGTCGAGGTATTTGTTTATGTTCGAGTCAATTATATAAATTCCTTATGGTCCAGTCGCAATTCCGGCAATTTGCCACACACCTTCAGGGGTTTTATCAAGACTAATCCAACGGACATTGGGATTTCCCCCCCAACCATAGAACGGAATAGGATTATTAGCACCTTTAATCACGATCGCGTTAACCGTAGTTTTATAGACACGACGTGTCTCGGTCGGTTCTTCCACATATGCAGGTTTCACATCTATAACCTCAACATGGCTAAAGGCATCAAATTGTTCGAGCCAAGCTTTACGGCCAGATTCACCCCCGATAAGATCATCAGTCATCATTGCGACAGCTTCTTGTGATCTTTTCTCATTAATTAAATTGAAAAAAGTCCGAACAACGTCAGATTCTTGAGAAAGTGGAACATTATCATTTGTCAGAGACGGAGTTTGATTAAGCTCAGAAACTTCTGTAGTAGCTTCTTGGCTTGTTTCAGGGTCTACCGTGTTAGTACAACCCGATAAAATTGGAATAATCAAAACCAAAATCAATGTAAAGTACTTAGTCATATACCAACCTTCCTTCTATTTGACTCTGTAAATTTTGATGGTTACGTAAATACTCTTCTAGTACGTCTTGGGCAGAAGTGGTCACAACCTTAGGGCACTCCAAACGAGCTAGTTCTTGTCGGTTAATGTGTAAATATTGATCGGCGTTATTTACATGAAAGCCTTGTAAACAAATTGTATATTTTTGGTCAGGTTTTACAGCCTTTCCTTTAATAAATAACGACTTTAACTTCTTTTGTTTTTCATCATAAACTGCTTTAACGCTGCTGTTCACCTGATAACACTCTCCTTCTCCGTCCCGATTCTCTATCCTCATAATATGCCCAAAAATTTGCTTTAATTGAGTTCCCGTTATACTAAATCGAGTTAACGTATCATCATAAGGAAAGCATGCCAATAAATCCTTTAATGTCACTATTGGGCCCATACTTTTTATTCGCACCGAACCGCTTCCCAACAACATACAATCGCACTCTGCTTGGCTCGCAAAGGCATCAGCTATTAAATTACCTAAAGATGTTTCAATTTCTCTTTGTGGATGAGTCAACTCGCTGCTAAATTTTGTAACGATAGTGCTGTACTTTCGGTCTACAACCTGTTTAAACGAGTCAATAAATTCTTCCAATCTTTCGTCGGGCTTTGCTATCTGGTTATCAATTGGAATTAGTTTCCAAGTGTAATCAACAATGCTATTAGTGTCATCATCGATTGTGATATCAAATCTGCCGATTTGGTCAGACCCCACGCCTGCCTGAGCGATTAAAATATTATTTACTTTGGCAGGAGCATCAAGCACTGTATGAGAATGGCCTCCAAGTATCATGTCAACCCCCCATTCTGGTTTTAGTAGTTTAGCCAATTCCAAGTCAGATTCAAAACCAATATGGGTAAGTAAAATTGTCAGATCGATATCATCATTTTTATATGCGTTGCAAATCCGCCCCACTTCACGGCTAGCTTCCTCTAGTCCTACAAAACTACCAATTAAACTATCTTGTTTGAGTGCATCTAAAATTTTTTCAGTGATAATTCCTGTAAACAAAATATCCAATCCAGCCTTCTTTAACACCAAGTATGGTTGCATCAACCTCTTGTGATATTTCTTAATATATAAGTTAGCATTAACTATGGGGAAATTGGCCATCTTCTCTAAAAAAAGTAGATGAGGCAAACCATAATCCAGCTCATGATTTCCCAGTGTAACCACATCTGGAGCTAAATAATTCATTAGTTCCATTGTTGAAATACCTTTGTACTCTGCATCAATCAAAGATCCTTGGACCATGTCCCCAGCAATCACATACAACACATTTTCTTCTTCTTGTCTTACTTGATTAATATATCCAGAAAGCAAAGTCAAACCACCAATTAATTTATTTCCCTCTCCCCGAACCTCAGCCAAAAAATCACCGTGAATATCATTTGAATGAAGAATGGTAAATTTTTTTGTTTTCATATTATTCCTTGTAACTATTAATCTATCTCTCCATCCAACTTATTTTACTCTCTCAAACCAATTATATTCAACCATCGAACTCTTAAAATATAAAGATATATCAAACAAATAATTAATTATTGAAAAATTTATCAACAATCTCACTTCTTCCTTACAACCACATTTTTATATTATATAATTCAAACAATACTTGTCTTCTCTGTCCCCGCAGAAAGGCCACATGAATCTATTTAAGTCACGTTATTTTCTGGTAACTCTCCTTTTCTTGTTTTTTGGTTTTATACATCCCTCCTCCTCTCACGCCTATCTTCAATCTCAAAGTGTCTGCTACTCCCAATGTGCCGCCTATAAATTCGTCTGGCAAGGAGATTACTGTTGGGGTCTCTTTCAAGATCAGTGTAGCATGGGTTCGGGCGATTCATTTAAGGAAACCATTTGTCTAGTACTGAATTAGGTATACCATTTACGGCGATTTTTTAGGAACGATTTGGTGTACTTCCATGGGGATACTAACCCAATACTGGTATGCCTCCTTTGGTAATTGTAGTAATTAATTTTTTCTT
>Ga0210057_1005767_pt1 | contig 15770 bp, 20 predicted proteins | sample CryGeyCG2114_010_2_FD_183968 | JGI IMG/M metagenome (GOLD analysis project Ga0210057, IMG submission 183968) | Groundwater microbial communities from aquifer - Crystal Geyser CG10_big_fil_rev_8/21/14_0.10 (SPAdes) (version 2) | ecosystem: Environmental > Aquatic > Deep subsurface > Groundwater ...
TGTTCAAGGCAAACAGGAGTACATGCTTTATAGCATTCATCATCACTCCATCCTTCGACGCTTTGGCATGTTTGAACGCACGCATCATCAGGGGTGACCCTCCAATCTGTTATCCCTATCACTGATTGGGTATAGGGTACTCTGCAAACGACACTCGAAAATTCACAAATGCTCATAGGAGTTTCTTCTCCCGTATCTAATAGTGTATTTTCAGGATCCCAGAATTTGAACCCTGGAGTGTACCTTGGGACACACGCCGCAGTAATTTTTTCTCCTGTACTATCTGTTAATTTTTTCTCTGTACCATATTGTGTCCTTAAAAATGCGACCGAAGACCCTCCAACTACTTTACAGTCTCTTTCATCCGAATTAAGACAGTCTTTCGTCGTTGTTTGTTCTGTGCAATCTAACCAGCGATTCACAACGCAACCTGCATGACCAGTCTCTTCATCTTCAAGACAAAGCTTGTTTCTTGAATAGTCGCATAATTCATATTGAATTTCTCCGTTAAAGCAGGATAAGAGATAAGATTCGTCTCCAGGTTTTGCTGTTTCAAAATTTTTTAAAGGTTCAGAGCACCATTCTTCTCCTTGTTGCCTCAATTTTCCTCCTGAAAGAGGATCGCTTGCAGGGCATCTCAAATCACTACAGATATAATTCCCGTATTTTGCATCTCCCGAACCGCAAGTGCTCCCAGAAAGATAATCACAAGAACCATAAATCTTTGAGCCGATATTTCCTTTGTTGTCTCCCTCATTAACTTCAACACCCTGAACCCCTGGAACATAACTCCAATAGGCAACATCATCAACTTTATTCGCATCATACACATTTGCTAAGTTTCCACAACTGTCAACAAAATAGACTTCATTTTTTCCGAGTACGCATGTTGTTCTTTGTGTCTTTGCACAGATTGTTCCAAGTTCTGGTGCTGAGCATAAAAATCCTTCATGAAACTCTCCCGAAGCATCTTGACATTCTGATCTTGTTCCAAAGTTACAAGTTCTGCCTTCTTCCTTATCAAAAGTGCACGCGCCTTTAGCATCAGGTGAAGACAAAGATAAGCAAGTGATTTCATCCTTTACATCTGATCTAAATGCTGGAGTGACTCCAAGATCTTTTCCCAATGTATCGCATCTATTCCTTTCAACAAAATTAGTTTGGTCTCCAAGAATACAGCATCCTTGTTGGCATTGAGGAACATCATCTTTTGATTTATCATAAAAATATCCTCCTTGAGAAGGATCACAAGCAGATTGGGAACTTGGAAGGCATTCTCCTGTTGCAGTATTAACACAAGTTCCTGTAGAACAATATGTTGTGGATTCACAAGAAGTACGGTCATACCTAAAATTAGTATTTACCTCATCAAGAGGCACGTTTATACATTTTACACCGCTAATCGTTTTTTCAGCACAGTATAGTGTTTCCTGGCCTCTTACTAGGTTTGACAGTAAAACAGTTGCCAGAAGAAGAGCTCCTAATAGTAATACATATTTCATCCCAATATTTTTTCTCTTTGTGAAATCATCTCTTTTTTTCATCTTAATATCCTGGAGGGAAGACTACACTTCGTGAAGCAAACTGGAATTTGTCCTCCGTATTTCTATCCGTCAAAACGTATATTCTTGTTCCATCATCTCTTAGGTTTTTTTGAACTCTCAAATCAGGATAGAGACTCATGTAAAGTGAAGGATCCGCATCTCCCACTGTCGCCTCCCATTCAACTATGCTGTTTGCAATGCTTACCAATTCATAAAGATTATTGTTCAGGACTATATTGAATGAATCGTATCTTTCCGTGTTTGATTTTGTGACTGTCAAAGTGTAAGACATTGTTGTGGCAACTCTTTTCGGAAGAAGTTCAACTTTTGTAGTTCCTGTTTGAATCTGAACCGTGTACCCCTTGTTCTCATAACTTTTTCTCAAGGCATCAAAACAACTTGCAACTTCATCATTAATCTCTGCTTTAATTTCTAATTCAATATGTTGTTTTAATAAAGGTTGCTGGACAGAGCAGGTTTTGTAATTTTCATTTGTGTAGCAGAGATATTCTATTGGAATGTCATTATAAGTAAAATAGTGTTCAGGATTCATACTTCCTCCCTGCGAAGAAACAGTGTCTATTGTATTTTGGATTTCATCTTGTAAGCATGTTTGAACAAATCCGTTGGGGTTATTTGTGTCAAGTCCTGAATTCGTTGAAGTGATTGTGTTCGAACTCAGAAAATAAATCAAAACAGCAACGCCAACAATCACGATTGCGATTATTATGAAAATTGTAATTTGCCCACGAGAATTCCAATTTAACCTCTTTTTTTCACCATCTTCATTCATTGCATTTGAAGGAGAATGTTATTTATAAATCTTAGGACGGGAAACTACTTTCTTTTTCTTGTAAAGACAACAGCTCCCACAACTGCCAAAACGATTAAAACTCCGACGAGGATTGAACTTCCTGTTCCCAAGGTTCCAATAATTCCTCCTGTAATTGGTGCTGCGTTACTGTTCTTTTCTTCTGTCGAGATTTCAGCACTATTGTCATCAAGTGAGGATAATTCTTGAACTGAACCAGGGCAAGTCGAAGGACTTAAACAAATGATTGGCCCGCTTCGCGTAGGAAATTCTTCAGAAATTCCTCTGCCACTTCCACTATCAGAATCTGTTGATTGTGTAATAGGAGAGAAAGTATATGTCAAGAATTCTGTAAGGTGCTTCGTCCAAATAACTATGTCTTTACCATTATCATAATGGCAATCTCCCCCTTCCTGCAATAGGTCATTTGTCCCCTGCGTGTCATCTACACAAGACGCTGAGATTTCCTCAAATTTTCCATCAATAGAAACATAACCTACCCTCTTTCCTGACTCTCCAGGAATTATAATTCTGACTGCATTGCTGAAACTTATATTTTTTCCTGAAAATCCTACTCGTATAATTTTACTCACATCGGAATTGAATCCTTGTTTGAATGGTGTTGCACTTGCTGTAAATTCAAGAGTGGGCGCATCTATTGTTCCATTCCAATCCAAAGGTCCATAAATCACCGTGTCTTTAGGGATAACAACTTCTATTATTCCTCCGTTTCCAAGATCTCCAGTCAATTTCAACTTGTCAGAAATATTTGCCTGCTGGTTTCCATTTTTTTCTTTTAGATTTGAAGATAAATCGAGACTTTTTTCAGATTCGAAATAAACGACAATTTCAAAATTTCTTTCGATAAAATTGTTTTGAGGGTCTGAAGAGTTGCAAGAGATAGTTGTATTCCCAAGTCCAATTAAAGAGCCCGACGACGGCACGCAAAAAGAAGAAACTTCACCATATGTAGAGTCTAAAGCAGAAGCATTAAATTCTATACTTGTACCTTCAAGAGACTCTGTTTGAAAGAATAAAGTTCCCTCGTAATTTATCTCAGGGGGATTTGTGTCTATAGTGATTTGATGGGTAGTATCTAAAATGTTGTTCCCTTCGCTATCCGTGAAGTTAATTTCTATAGTGTAGTTTCCATCCGGGACAATCTTCTTTTTCTCGTTTGTTCCATCCCACAATTTTGAGTGCGGATTGGTTACTGAATTTGAAGAATAAATCTCTTTTACCAAATCCTTCTGAGAATTTATTATATTCAAAATAACGCTGACCTCTTCCGAGAATTTCAAGTCAATTGAAACATTATCCATGATTCCGTCATTATTTGGGGAAAAAATGTAAGAACTCAAATCATAAATTTCTATTGAAGGATATCCTTCAGCCAAAATAAAATGTGTGTTGATAAGAAAAAACGCCAAAATAAAAACCAATAAGGATTTTTTCATCACATCCATTATCTCAAGATAAAGAAAAAAGCATTTTTATTATTTTTGTTTTCAATCCTCAGTCTCAACCCTTGGTGCTAAAAGGAAAGTTATCTCCATAAAATCGTTTCTAACTGTAAAACTCAGCGGATGGTCGTTTGCGAATTTCAAAGTTGTTTTCTCTGTGAGCTTTGAAGCTTTGATAAATTTTTGAAGATACTCTAAACTATAACGGGACTTGCAGTCTTCTGCGGCAATTTTTGCTTCGTCTCCAGAAAATTCCGAACTCGCACTGTTCAATCCTTTTGCTTCAAGAATAAATCTTCCGTTCTTAATCATAAAAGAGCAGGCATCAGCAACGACAAGACAGTCCTCAATCGATGAAATGAGGTCTCCCGAATTCAACTCCACCAACGAACTGAACTCCAAGTCAGGCATTGTTTTCTCTTCGCTTTCTATTTCAATCAAGGCTAAATTAAAATTTCTCTTTATCTTGTCAAGAATCTGAATATTCAGGTTGTTATCTTTCTTTTCAAGAACGAGACTGCTGTTGCTTCCGCACCTTTTAAGAATTTTTTTCAAACTATCAAGATTAACGCCAAGAACTTCCTCGTCCGTTTCAAAAACCGAAAACGAATTCTTAGGTAGAGCAAAATGAACAAGCGCGACATTTGCAGGATCCATCGCAGTGATACTCATTCCCAAATCGTTGACCTTTATACGAACTTCCATCACCAACTCTGAAATTATGTCAATTACCCTTGACAATACACTTGGATTTTCGAGTTTTACGTGCATTTTTTTCTAAGCAAGATTGTGCTTTTAAGTATTGTTATTGTAGAGAAGGGGATTTATTTATTTTGCCCCTCTGCCAGAAGAGATAATTATGTATTAACTGATTATATTACTTACCAATCATAGCGTAATTATATAAATCTTTCAAGCGATATCTTATCATGCTTCCGGAAAAACCCTCTGAAAAAAAGGAAATAAGCCCAAAAGAAGCCCGTATTAGAAACTTAACGCATCTTTATTATTCTCGGCCAGAAATTCAGAAGGCCCTCTTTGAGTTTTCAAAACATAGAGAAGTTGTCCCCAGATATTTTGAAGGTTTTGGAAAACGTCCTGACATGTTCCAATATCCTGCAGATGTTTTCGAGTTGGTAAAAAAAGGTGCAACAAGTTTTCATTGCTCACAGGAACTTTGGTCCGCCCCATTAGAAATAGAAACTGGCATGCCTCCAGAGAAATTAAATGAGTTAAGAGAAGGGTGGGATTTGCTCCTTGATATAGACTCAAAATACCTAGATTACAGTAAAATCCTGGCACAACTCATCGTAAAGGTTCTAAAATTCTATGGCGTGAAAAATATCGGAATAAAATTCTCTGGCTCTAAGGGTTTCCATTTAATCATTCCGTGGAAAGCATTCCCAAAAGAAATTAACGAGATTAAAACATCAGGCATGTTTCCTGAGTGGCCAAGAATCCTGACAGAATTTATAATTCGTTCGACTAAAAAAGAGCTAATAGAAAAAATAACGCAACTCACGAAACCAAATAAATATGTTAGAGATTTTCAAGCTCCTAAGGAAGTTATGCCTGATTTAATCCTCGTTTCTCCAAGACATTTATTCAGAATGCCTTATTCTCTCCACGAGAAAACAGCTCTTGCATCAGTTGTTCTAAAACCAGAAGAACTGGAAAATTTCCAACCGAAAGACGCGGATCCTCTTAAAGCACAAGTGCTCGCGTTTATACCTGAAGCGAGACAAGGAGAAGCTTCAGAACTTTTGCGAGAAGCTCTTGACTGGCATAAAAATAAAGAACCTGAAAAAAACGAATCCTCTTACAACGCACCAGGAGGAGAAAGGAAAAATTACAAACCTCTTCAGATTTCAGATTTCTCCGACAAGAATTTCCCTCCCGCAATACAAAAAATATTGAAAGGCGTTCAAGACGGTAGAAAGCGTTCGGTCTTCATTCTACTTAACTTCTTGAGAGCGATAGGGATGGACAGAAAAGAGATAGAAAAAAAACTTTATGACTGGAACAAAAAAAACCCTGTCCCCCTTCAAGAAGGTTACATAAAATCCCAGATATCATGGAGTTACAGAAACAAGTTGGTCCTGCCCCCTAATTATGACAAGGATTATTATGCTGGCGTCGGTGCCAAGCCAACAGAAGAAGAATTGAGATACAAAAATCCTGTAAATTTTATGGCCAGAAAATTTGCACAGGCCGAATACGAAAAAGAAAACAGAAAGAAGTATGCAGAGAAGATGGCCCGAAAAGAAGCCAGAGAGAAGAAGATTCCGAAAAAGAAAGCGATTAAAATAAAAAAGGAAAATATAAAAATTAAGGAAGGTAATAGATAAAATGTTTGGAAGAAAATTTTTCCCTGATGACGTCTTGGTTCCACGGGCTAGGAGAGTTGAACTTTACATACCAGAGCATCTCTTGGGAAAACCCTCCAGTATTTGTTACGAAATTGGTGTGATTTACGATAAAGGCAAGTTTGATGGATGCGAATACATCGGCGATGTTAGAGCAAGTCTTGAGATTTCTGAAGGTAAAAAAAGAAACTGGGAAGTAAAATTTTTACCCTCTGTTAATAAAAGAAGTGAAGGTCAGAAAGAAGTATCTCTTAAGTCTGCAAGAGATGCAAAATCAGCAAGAATCTTTGCTTACAATGAAGCAAGAAGAATAGCTACGAAAATTGCAAGAAAAAATGGTATAGATTTAGAAGATAAAGTTGAAGATCAGCATTTAGCCCACAAAATAGATTCTTTACAAAAAAACAGAACTTCAATCTTCATCCTCTCAACCCTCGCAGGCCTAGCACTAACAATTTACTCTCTAACCTTAAGTTCGGGGTTAACTGGCTACGCCATTTCAAACACCCTCGGAACGACTCACGGCCTCCTCGGAATTGTGTTTAATCTTGGAAGAAAATGAAAATCAATAAAAAAGAATTGACTTTGGTGTACACTAATATTTTTTTTCTTATACCTTTCCTCATAGGATTAGCAAACGGAAAGTTGAGTCTTTCCATCTTACTTGGAATTTTCACTTTATCTTCAACAACTTATCACTTATTCAGAAAGCCTGGTGCAGAGTGGTGGTGGCGCACAAGAGGCAGAACGAAGACGCAAACTTTTATGCTTTTGTCAGAAATAATTCTGGCATTAATCTTATCTGCGTGGAGCATCATAATTATATATCATAAATCTTTAATCATTCTTGGACTAGCAACTGTTTTGTTCATTCCTGGTTTTATTATGTTTCTAAGAACCGATTATAAAAAATACATCCTGCACCATACTATCTGGCACATCACTTCCGCAGCAATTATTACGATGGCTTTAATCTAAATTATCATTTCTCTTCAAAAATATTTAAAAACAACTCATCCCTTCATATAAAATGAGAAAAAAGGTGGTGGTTGGAATTTTCATTTCCTTAATCTTTTTCACGGCAATTCTTTCTTTGGTTTCAGTTAGCGCTGCAACAAATTCTACTGATGAGCAGAAAAAAATTGACGACGCTTACAAATGTCTCGAAGACAAAGCAGGCACGGATTGTTCAACATTCTCCTTAGAGGAAAAAACATTTTCTTTGCTAGCAGACAATCTTTGTCGGTCGGAAGTAATCTCTGATTCTTCTAATGAAAGCCAGTGCTGGCCATCCGGTTCATGCAAAGTAAAAACCACTGCCCAGGCAGTTCTTGCCCTCGATAACTCGGGAACAAATACCGAAAAAGCACAAGACTGGTTGATGGCCCAAAACAGAACACCGACTGAACTTGCATGGTATCTTGAAATAGAAAGCTCAGAACCAACAACTTGTACGGTCAGTTATTCTGGAAGGGATTACAATGTCAACATCGGAGAAAATAAAAAAATCTCGAACAATGCGGGAGCATGCCTAGTTCTCTCTCAAGATGACTATTGGTTGAGAATCGCACCTTCCTGCTACGACGAAGAATTTGAAGTCTCCTGCAACCAAAATTTTTTAACGACACTCCTTTTCAAAAAAGCAACGTCTTCAACAATTCATGTTTCCGATAAATCATCATCTGCTTCTGCTGAAGGAACAACAACAGAAAGTGTAAATTCATTCTGCCTTGCCGATGGAAATGTTTGTAGTTACGAGGGAACGTTGTGGGCAGCAATGGTTCTTGATTCGTTGGGCAAAGACGTTTCACAGTATATGCCTTATTTGGTAACTCTTGCCGACGACAATTCAAAGTACATCCCTGAATCTTTCCTTTATTTTATAACTGCCGACGAGAAATATCGAACTGAAATTCTCGCAGGACAAAAAAGTGATAAGTGGTGGATAGCTTCTGGAGATAAATTTTATGATACATCTCTTGCTTTGCTTCCTTTCCAAGGAGAAGACATTTCAGAAAAAACAAATTCAAAACAATGGCTCTTCGATGTTCAGGGCACTGATGGGTGTTGGGAAAGTAATGTAAGGGACACGGCATTCATTCTAGCGTCTCTTTGGCCCCAGTCCTTTAGCAGTTCAGGCTCTGGAGATGGATATACAGGACTAGATTGCGAATCTTCTGGTTATTATTGTGTTCCATCTGGAAGTGTTACTGGAGGAGAAATTCTTAGTGAATACGACTGCCCTGCCCTATACAAATGTTCTACTTCTCCTGTCCAACAGCAAACTTGCTCGGAACTAGGTGGAAGTCTATGTTCATCAAATCAAATTTGTCAAGGGGGAACAATAATCAGTTCGGGAGATTCTAACTTTGGAGAAAGCTGTTGTATTCAAGGTACTTGCACAGCCAAAACTACTCCTCTGACATCTGAATGTGTCCTTGCCGGAGGGGTTTGTAGAACATATGGTTGTGGTGATGGAGAACAATCTTCGACTGCCGTTTGTGACTTTAGTGGAGAAACTTGTTGTGTTCCCTCAAACTCCGGAAGCTCTTCAGGCTCAGGTGGAAAGTTCTGGTTATGGTTTTTCTTTACATTAATTATCCTTGTTGTGGTAGGGATTTTCTTCAGAGACAAATTAAGAATCTACTGGCTTAAAATGAAATCCAAGTTTGGAGGAAAAAGTTCCGGATCTTCTAGTTCAGGACCGGGTCCAAGAAGATTCGGGCCTCCAAGCCCTCCTCATGGAATGCTTTCTCGGAGACCTTTCCCTGAAAGAAGAATACTCCTTCCAGGCCCGTCACAATCTCCAAAACCAAGACTTGTATCTTCCCATTTACCCACAGGAAAATCTGGAGCGCAAAAAGAATTGGACGAAGTCCTAAAGAAACTGAAAGAAATGGGGAAGTAAAATGAATTTTGGAAAAATAAAAGATTTCATCTCGAAAAATTTTGACGATGAACTTAGGGATACTTTACCTTACAAACAGATGGTAAAAGATATTGATTCTCTTCCAAATAAAAAAACCCGTTTTGCAATTTTCTCTTTTGCAACTCTTAGTGGAGGTGCAATCTCTATAGCTTCTATTAGACCTCTCTCTACGGGACATATAATCTCTAATAATGTAGGGGCCCCTCAGAGCCTCCTCGGCCTTTTTCTTTTTGTATTTGGTCTAGTAGGTTTGACATTTAGTCTAAAAAAGAATAAAAAATAAAATGATTTCACCTCAAAAAAGATATAGTGTTATTGCAAATGATATCAGAGGTTCTGAAGTCTATCGTATTGCAAGTTACGAACAAAAATCGAGGATAGATCAAAGACTTTTCAATCCTGAAACTATTAATCATTTGAGAAGAGGGGAGTGTGATGTCGAATTAGACTTACTACTAGCTGAAACTGCTATAGGATTGTTATCGAAGGGAAAGTTCGATAGAGATATACCCAAGACACTTTCTTTTTATAAAATTTAAACGAGGAGATGCTTGCTTCGAGAAGAATTTATCCCAACAAAATTTATTAACCCTTTTCATTTCACTTCTCTATGAAAAAAGATGTGTTTTTTTTGGTGATTTTTTTAATATTGATTTTTCCTACGGTTTCCGCGGCAGAAATTCAATTCTCGAAAGGTGCAGATTCTTTTTCACAAGGCGAAACCATTTTGGCGAAAGTTTCTGGAAATTTCATAGACCAGATTACCTCTAACAATATTTTTGTCTACAAAAATGGATATGCTACTCGTGTTCCGGCTTTGACAGATGTTCTAAAAGCTGGAGATGATTTCTATATTTATGCAATCTTAGGAAACTATGCAGAAGAAAATTATACTCTTTCGCTAGAGAATCTAAAATACATGCAAGGAAACCAAATTTTCGAAGACAACATTATAAAAAATTTCACAATCACCAATGAGACTGCGGACTTTTCTATTAATCCCGGATTTGACGAAGTATTAAACGCAAGCTCTTTTTTGTTAAATATACAAAATCTACAAGCGAGTTCTATAAGTTTGAGCGTGTCTCTTCCCGAAAGCATTACTCTTCAGGATTTTGCAACTTCCTTAACTTTAAAATCTGGAGAAATAAAATCTTTGTCCCTCTTAATAGAAAATCTTGAGAGCAGTCTTGAATTCGTGAACTTTTCCTCCACAAATAATGATTACTCTTTTCCAGTTTCAATTTCTCAAAGTCAGGTGATTCCATCAAATCCTAATTACGATATGGATTTTGAACCTTCCATTGTGAGTGCGTCTCTTGCAACAAAGTCTGATACTAAAAGGATAATTTATTTAAGAAATACTGGAGAGACGAATATAGAAAACGTGACTTTAAACATCTCTGAATTGCTCGTTCCGTATGTAACTATCTCGCCGGCATCAATATCAAATATAAATGTAAATGCATCAAAAAAAATAACCCTTGAAATAATTTCAGATACAAAAGAGGCAAGTCTCGAAGGAAAAATTTTTGCGAATGCTGAAAATCTTACAACTGGTTTAACCTTGATTCTTGAATTCGTGAAGGACTACATTCCTTCTGAAAACCAAACACCCGGAAGTTCCTCCTCTAGCGAAGAGGGTATTATCGTAACATCTTGCTCTGATTTGGAGGGTATAATCTGTCAATCAGGTCAACAATGCAGTGGCGAAACAGAATATACAAATGACGGGGTTTGTTGCCTTTCAACTTGTGAGGACATTCCAAAATCTTCAAAGGGAAAATGGATTGGATGGGGATTGATAGTAATAATAATTTTGTTTGTGTTCTGGTTTTTCAAAAAAAGATATCGTGGTGTTAAGCGTGATGTCGATTTGTTAAAGATTGGAAAAAGAAGAAGATAATTATTTTTTCTTAGAAACTTTTGTCTTAGAGCCCTTCCTTGTGGAAGCTTTCTTCTTCTTTGTTCCCTTTTTTTCTTGCTTAGGTCTCAAACCTGGAATTGGTTTAATTTCTGATCTCGGTGTGAGGGGAGTAATAACTTGTTGTCCCGTAATTTCTGTAATCTTCTGTTTCAATGCCTGATTTTCCATTTGCATGACTCTTGCAATCTCGTCGTATCCGTGAAGCCTTCTTACCAATTCATTAAGGACGTCGTTCCACCCGTTGTTTGAGAGAACAAGCATCTCTGGCTCGATGATTTCTAAGTGTGCAGGCATGTATTTGAAAAGAAGAATCGCGAGATAAAGAATGTCTTCGACTTCTACCTCTATCTCTGCGAAAGTTGTGTAGAAATCTTTTGAATCTTTCATAAGTGCAGGCTCTTTAATGCTCTTTGATTTTACAGTAACCCCTTTTTCTTTATCGATTTCATCAATAAGCCTCTCAAGACTTTCAACAATGTGCTCCGGAGGTTTTCCTATGACATCTAAAATCAACGCTGCCCTAATTTTTATTTCTCTATCTGAACTCATTTTTGTATTTCTTTTTTTTCATGAAAAGCAAAGCAATTATAATGACGCTGAAGGCGATAAGTCCGTAAAAAGCCTTGTTTCCTAAATCCCCATTAACGTTTTCACTTTTTATAGCTTTTGTATCTAAATTCAAAGAAATGGTTGCGGGTTGAATAATCTGCGGTCCATTTTCCGGAGAGTCTGTAATTATTTGAGGAGCATCTTCTGAACTTTCAATAGAAAGCTTTGTCTTTTCAGAAGTTTCAGAGTCAACACATGCGAGCCCCTGAGATTTTATATTATTCAAAGTCACATCTCCAATTCCTTTTGCATTTATCAAATCGTCAATTTTTTCGTATGGCCTCGTATCAATTATTGCTTGCGCTTTAGCAGGTCCAATGCCATACAATTCATCTAGTTCAGATAGAGATGCCGAATTAACATCGATTTGGTTTTCGTTGCAAGATGCAAGAACGTGTCCTAAAAGAAAAATTGCAAAAATGAAAATCCAGAGCTTTTTCATAAAATCCTGAGGCAAGAAATGGTTTTAAGATTTATTGTGATTCATACTCCTCTTTGAAATTGACATACTCAATCTCACCGCGCTTTTTTCCTTTTTTTGCAATTAACACTCTTGAAAAGATATGGTTTGCCATCCACTCCAACATAGGCCTTTCTTTTTTATCCACGTAACCATTTACCTTAACTTCGACTCCAATTACCTCATAACTATCACCATTTTTTTTAAAGCAGACAAAGTCAGGAAAACCTGTTCCAATTCCCATTGGAAGCATTCTTTTTATCTTAGAATTGAATACAAACTTTGGTTTTGCAGGAACCAATTTCCAAATTCCTCCATCTTTTTCTTGTTCAACAGTATTCATCCATTTGCTGACAATCCAACCCAAACTCTCAAGATTAGCTCTAACTTTCGCCTCAAATCTTGCACCTCCAGCACGATTTTTTTTACCTTGTTTCACTTTTTCAGAATTCTTTTTTTTGGGCATCAATCGTAAAAGGAGTAGAAGTTTTTATATCTTATTCAGAAGAATCTCTTACAAATTCTAGTTGACCTTTTCTATCTAAAACATACATAACCGCAGTTTTTGTGGCCTGATAACTGGGTTTAAGTTTTCTATAAACTACTGAATGGGCATATCTTTCCCCATTAAGATTACGAAGATCTCTTAATTTGGAACTTTTACTTAACATATCTTTCCAAACCATTTCCCCATACACCCTTCTAATAAAACCTGTTCTGTCTTTTGGGAGGGTTGAATCCATAACTTCCCTAAATCCATCATCTCCAAGCCTGTCTAATAGCGTAACTCTTCTAATCCCAAAAGCGAGTGATGGCAAATCTTTCATCATAAAACCCAACAGCAAATTTAATTTATAAATCTTTTGATTAGTGTTACTATAAAATTAATACAATCAAATGTCTCGTGCTTGAAGTGTCCTTCTTCCATTTGCTTTCGCACGATTTATTCCGTCTCTAAGGACTTCTTCAACCTTCCTTTCAAGAGCCAACTCAACTTCATCGGCCACGCTTGAAATTGCATTTTCTTTATCTAAATCTTTCACAACTTTTCGAATGTTGGATTTTACTATTAACGGCATTTATTATAGAATGGGAAAGAGTTTTTATTTTTTGTCATCTGCAATAATTTCATATAGGCATATTACTGCAGGAACTGCAAGCATCAACCAAACAAATTCTTCAAAAGCAAAACCAAAACCGAACAACTCAATCCATCCTACAACATGGGACCTTGAAAACTCCCAATGACCAATGTTTAATGCAACCAGTTCATAAACAATGGAAAGAAAGAAGAAATAAGTGCCCTGAATTGCGATTTTTTTAACAAGCGAGGGGAACATCCAACAGATTGTGATAATGGGCATGACAAACATAAAAAGAATAATTATAAAATAAAAATTGCTAACAACAAGCAAATTCTTATTTACTAGGTAAATTACAAGAAAGAGAATGACTAAGAAAAGAGCAAAACTAAGCCAATATCCAATATTTTTTGACATTTTTCCCTTATACTTGTCTTCATCAAGGAAATGTTCATAAAAGGCTACAATAAAATAAATATAAAGATAAGCCCATATGAAAATGTCTACTGGAAAAACTCCCAAAACCCGAAATCCTAAACTTCCGTATTCATACCAACAGCCCCCAACATGACACATATAGTCAAACACAAAACTTAGGGGATGCTAAATATCGCCGAAAACATTAGTGTTTTTTTTATTATCTCTTTATATCTATAGGATATATAAAAAGAAGGTAATCCAAAGAAAAGAATAACACTTGGAAGGTAGCCTAGTCTAAAACTCGAAACAATCAAGGCTGAAACAGCGAAAATAACGGAAATAAAAAACAAATCTTTTTTTGCTTCTGCCCTCATACCAATCCAACCTCATCTTTTATCTTCGCGATACCAGAAATGGCGACTTTTAAAAATTCATCAAGAGGAACACCATTTTTTTCAATTTCAATGATTATCCCTCTGTCAATTTTTGCAGCAAAAGCTTTATCTTTAAACTTTTTTTTCAAGCCTTTTGCTTCCATATCTGAAACGCGATTGCCACGCATAAGTGCATAAGCATGAACCAATCCTGTAATCGTCTCGGAAGCCGCAAGTGCATGTTGAATCTTCTGGACGCGTTCTTTACTTTTCAAATGAGGTAATTCTTCAAAACCATAACCATGACTCAAAACTGTTTCAATAAATTCTTCATCAAATCCTGCATCTTTCAAAATCTCTGGTGCTTTAGTAAGGTGTGTTTCGACATTATCTTTCGTGGGGCCCCAATCAATATCATGAACGAGACCGAGCATTTCCCAATAATTCGCTTCTTCCTCAGAGAGTCCAAGATGCTCCGCAAGTTCGTGCATCACAGCCCCAGATTCAAGATAATGATTCATGTCTTCGGGAGAATTGTGCTCAAGTAGAAGTTTAATTGCTTGCTCTCGATTTAAAGGAAGTTTGTAGTTTGTCATTTCCAACCAAAAGATTTTAGGTTTAAGTAATTTATTGGCCCCAATTTATAATCTCTGTGAACCTTATATAAAAGCCAAAAGGATCTATAATCCTAAAATCCTTTTTTCCCCATCTCTTTGTTTCAAGTCTTTGTGAAATCTGTTTAGATCCTAATTTATTTTTTACTTTTTCCCATAATTTATCTATGTTTTCAACAGGAACTGTTATTTCAACTCCATACCCTCTAAGAGTATTTTTTGGAAAATTCTTGAACCATGCATGCTCAGAAGCTTTTTTCTTATTTCCATAAAAATTTATCAAAGACTCTCCCAGTTTGTCTTCTCTCTTTAGAACCATATAATCTAAATCGCTTCCTCCACCTGAATGATGGTCATAAAGAACTTGAGAAAATCCAAATAATTTGTAAAAGTTTTTTGCCCTTTTAAAATCTGGAATATGTAATTCAAGAACAAGGTTATTTCTAATTTTTTTTATCATTTCATTTTGTTATAGCATAAACATAATTATCATAATATTTACCTTTTTTTAATACATCGTTTTTAGCAATGCCCTCAAGTTTATAACCCACTTTTTCAGTAACTCTCTTTGAAGCCTTATTTGCTGTTCTCACGATGCAATAAATTCTCCTTAACTTATACTTCTTGAAAGCATATTCAATCAAAAGTTTTCTGGCAGAAGTTACAATGCCTTTGTTTCGATATTCTTTTCCAATAAAAGAATGAGATTTGGCCTTCAGCCTAGGAATTATATCCTCAAGTCCCACTTCCCCTACAGCCTTTCCTTCTATATCTATGACAAAAATTTCTCTCGTTTTATTTTTCTTACGGTTACTTTCAATTGCTCTTATCAAATGTTTTTTGGCTTCTAGTTTAGAGTAAGGATATTCAAATCTATTAAAACCTCCTTCGAGAGTTTTATCGTTTTTGTTCTTATGATAACTATTAAGATCACTTATTTTGGGATATCTTAAAACAAAATTTTTTCCTTTTAAAATCATATTAATTCAATATAAATTTACTTAATACTATATAACCGTCGACAATTAGTCCAAGAACGCTTATTGTTAAGACAATCCAAGTCTCTTTTTTATCTTTTCCGTATTTTTTCCAAAGCGAAATCCCTGTAGCAAATAGAACTACAAAAACAAAAATTCCAAAGATGTCAAATACTTCTGGTTCTATCATTTCA
>Ga0210057_1005769_pt1 | contig 15768 bp, 25 predicted proteins | sample CryGeyCG2114_010_2_FD_183968 | JGI IMG/M metagenome (GOLD analysis project Ga0210057, IMG submission 183968) | Groundwater microbial communities from aquifer - Crystal Geyser CG10_big_fil_rev_8/21/14_0.10 (SPAdes) (version 2) | ecosystem: Environmental > Aquatic > Deep subsurface > Groundwater ...
AATTTTTTAGAAGTATTGGATCTGTGACTGCAGAAACTGTAGAGAGGTATATTAGACAATCAAATAATTGGGAATTTGATTAACAACGCAAAAGATACCCCGCCCTTCGAGGGCGGGGAGTGTCATTTACATAACTTCTGATGGAGTTGCAGGAAAAATTGAAACAATAAATAATGATTTAATCCTTGGTACGAAAAGGACAATGAACGATGGAGTCATTCATCCTATCATTTTCCAGCAAAATGGGAAGGAAGTTATGAAAGTTGATAGTACCAGAACGATGAGTAGTTTAACACAGATTAATCTGGTAAATTCTCAAAATTATAAAAGTTTTTTAAATGGAAACGGATTAAGTTTTGATGATCCGACTTATACTGGCGGTTATGAAACCTCAATTAATTATAGAGGGGTGATGGCAAGAGAAGGTACTTTTGTGACTAGTATAGATATTCCAATAAAAGACAAACCTGGATATATTTGCAGTTTAAAATGGGATAAGGTTCTTGGAAAAGCAGTATGCAATTAATTTTATTTTTTTCTTTTATTTTTTTCTTTTATATTTCGTCGTGGTGATCGAAGTCGTCGAATAAAATTTTATTATTTGCTTTATAAAATTGGAAAACCAGAACGAAATGTCCAATATGAACTCTCTTTGAATCTTTAAAGTTATACTTTAGATTTTTGTAATGTTCTATATCGTATGAATTAATCACTTCATTAATTTTTTTTATTAATTGTTCATAGAGTGTTTTATCTTTTTTTGAGAGCTTCAACCTCATTCCCTGCAACTTTTCACTAATAAAAGGGTCATACATTTTCTCTCTTTAACTTGTTAATTTTCTTAAATCATTAATAGAATTAAATTGGACATATTTTCCTTTTCTAATTTTTTCTAGTTTCTCTACATATTCCAGCCTTAATTCATATTCAAGAAAACTTTCTTCGTATATTTTTGTCATGAAAGCAACCGCTTCGCTTTTATTTTTAAGGCCGTGTTTTGCTTTTACTATATTTAAGACTCTGTCTTCGTTCTCGTCTAGATTAATTAATGTTTGAACCATTTTGTTATGTTTATATTTTTTCTTATGTGAACTTCATCGAGTGAGGAATAGGGTTATTTCAGATATTTCTATGTAACTGCATAATGACAACTTAACGAAACGTTTATAAACTACTATATAGTGGTTAAATTATGGAAACAAAAGGTATATCACGAAGAGAAGATGGTTATTTCACACCTATTGAAAATGATAGACAAGAAATAAGTGAAATAGGTGAAATTCCATTCGACAATGAGTTACAGGGAGAATGGAGAAATGATCTGAACAGTCATGATACTTTAAAAAATGTCGGCAAAGAAAAAGTTGCTTCTCTTAAAAAAACAATTTCTGAAATCAATGATATGATTGAAGAAAGAGAAGAATTGAGCAATGAGATAATCAAAGAAGGAGAAAAAGTTAAGGCTGATTTAGACAAATTTATTTCTGATATTAAAGGAGATCTTTCAAGAGAAAGCGAAGTTGAAAAAGTTAAAGGAGATCTAAGAAAGAAAAAAGTTGAGATTTCTGAAATGCAGATAAACGAGAAAGTTTCGGCTTGGAAAGATATCGCGCTTCTTAGAAAAGAACTTAGAGAAAAACAAAGAGAACTTGATGAAAGAGAAGGAAGAATGAAGATGCTCGATAAAATTCTGAGGGAGGGGGATTGAGATGGACAGACAACAATTAGATGCCATTGTTATAGAAAGAGACGAAGAATTTGCAAGAAGAGGAGTTTCACAAAGAGTTTTTAGAGATGAAACTCAGTTTAGAGACTTTCTTTTTACACTTGAGCATGAAAGGGGCGGATTAGGACCAGAAAAGCTATATGGTCATGAAAAAGCGCATTTTGATAGGGCTAAAGAATTGGGTTATGAAGTTGTTTATAATGTTTTATACAGGGACGGAAAAGTAAAGAAGTTAGCTGGAGTCAGCGTTGATTTAGATTTAGAGACTTATGGAGAAACTGTTCCAGTTGTTCTTGATGTACATAGAATTCAAATTGCTTTAGCCCCAGAATTTCATCCGATTCATAGTAGAGGAGATTATAATCTCGCAAGAGAAATTGCTAAAAAGTTAGGAGAAGAATTAAAATGAAAACATTCACTAAAGAAGAAATTGATAGAACACGATCGTATTGCGTAAAACAGGGAATGCCCGAGCTTGAGTTAAAATTAGCTGGAAGAGAATTTTCTTATTTTGTAATGCCAGCGTCGTTAAATACAGATCTTCCTAATTATGTAAATAGAGCAACGGGAGTTCAAAGCGATGGATATTGTTTTGGCGTTGATGAAAGAATGCCCGAAAGATTAAGACCTTATGCTTTACTCGAGGAATATATTGAATTCATTGAATTAGGAATGGAAAAAGAAAACAGAGTCATTGATTCTGAAAATGAAGTCATATCATTAATTATAGACGAAACTTTGAGACAAGAATATGTTCTTATGAGAAGGGATTTTTTTAGAAATCTTCTTATTCAAAACGAAAAACGTCCAGAGTTATATTTATTTACGGACGATGATGTTGTAGAATTCAAAAAGAATTTGTCGATGCTTGAAGAGAAAGCTCAAAGTTATGAGGGAGGAAAATTAAGATGAGACAAGAACAACCTCATGATATCAAATATTTTGTAACAAAACAAGGATCTACATATAGATATTTACCTGATGGTAGATCACAACGTTTCAAAAATGTTACAGACACATTAAAAAAACCTATGGATCTAATTGTATTTTTACCTCCACATGATTGGATTCAAAATAATTCGCCAAAGCATCTACAAGGAAAGTTTGGAGAAAATGAGAGAGAGTTTGAGAGATTGTTACTACAAACAATTTGGGAGGAGAAGGGTATGGAAGAAAGAATTTGTAATGAAAAAGGGAATGTTATGTTAACAAACCAAGATTTGTATAGAACTGATTCTCATATATTTTTCTTTTTTGTAAAGGATGAAAAAGCAAACTTAATGTTTCCTGTATCAAAGATACCGCGAATTGGATTTTATTCTTATGATTTTAGAGTAGAAAGATTTGGTGATCAATTAGGATCAGAAAGACATATTGGAAACAAAGTAGTTCATATTAAGTACAAAGATGGGAGGTTAGTAGAATAAAATGCAAACTCAAAGACCAATCTCCGTCGAGGAAATATGTAGAAAACTTAAACCTGTATTTGGAAAAAAGATAGATGAAATTTATTTTAGATATAGTATGGCTGAAAGCAAAGAAGAGAAAGAAGAGCTCATGCATTTTGTGAGCGCGCTTTATCAAAAATATCTTGAAAAGCTTTTGACTGGTGGTATTTTACTTGAACCGCCTTCAAAAGAGAATGTCAGCGGACAATATCCCTTAGGGGTCGTAAATTATGCTGGAAGAAAATTATTTCCATTCGCATTAAAAGAAGAAGATTGGCCAAGACACGTCTGCATAAGTGGAATGAGCGGAAGCGGAAAAACGACTTTAGCTTATCACATCCTCACAAATTTTTCAGAAAAACAAAAACCATTTTTGGTGTTCGACTGGAAAAAATCGTTTAGACCTTTGATCAACAGCGACGATAGTCTAGTAGTTTTTACAGTCGGAGATGATGCGGTGACGAATAGATTCAAGATGAACATCTTAAGAGCTCCAAAAGGAATTCAAGCAAAAGAATGGATAACTGTTCTTGTAGATTTACTTGCAGAAACATTCAGTGTTTCATATGGTGTTCATAAAATAATGGTTGAAACAATAGATGAATTATTTGAAGGATGGAAGATTTACGAAGAAGAAAAGAATAGCGGCGAGAGAGCAAAGTTTTATCCTACTTTTGAACATGTCGGAAGATTGCTCGAAGACAAATTAAAAAAATCAAAAGGTAGAGAATCGACGTGGCTTGAATCAGCTTTAAGAATTTCTTCAGTATTGACGTTCGGTTCATTTGCCAAAGTTGTTAATTATGAAGGGAAGAAAAGCGTCAGCGTTTCAGATATTTTGAATAAGAGAGTCATTTTTGAAATGAATTCACTTGGAAATATAGAAAAGAAATTTTTCTGTGAATTTGTGCTGATGTATCTGTATAAAATGAATAAAACAGGACATGACAAATATTCAAATGGAAATGTTTTCAAACATGCAATATTAGTCGACGAAGCGCACAATATTTTCTTAAAAGATAAGACAAATTTTGTAAAAGAATCTGTAACTGATATGATATATAGAGAAATGAGAGAATACGGAACTAGTTTAATTTGTCTTGATCAGCACGTCTCGAAACTTTCTGATACTGTTAAAGGAAATTCGGCGTGTCACATCGCTTTCCAGCAACAGCTTCCTGAAGATATGCACGACATTTCAAGGATAATGCAACTTGGAGATAGAAAAGAATTATATTCTCAATTAAAAGTTGGAAGCGCGATTGTAAAACTCTCGGACAGGTTCACTTCTCCATTTTTAGTTGAAGTTGATGATGCAAGCTCAATAAGAAGCACTAATGTGACAGATGAAGATATAAGAAGTAGATTTAGAAGTTTTTTACTTGGACTCGATGTTGAAAAAGGAGAAGATCCTACTTTTAATGAGGCTCTTATGAATCCTGAACATGCGAGTGTTAAAGGAGCTTTTTTCAGACCTCCATATGTTCCGCAAGAATATAGTCTTCCATATTCTCCTGAAGTATCGATTGATGTTGGAGAAAGTCATTTAGTTAAAAATGTAAGATTTATTGATTCTCAAAAAGAAGAAATTGAAACTGAAGATGAAACTGAAGATGAAATTGTTTTGGAAAATATTGAAAGGATATTTTTTTCAAAAGAAGATATATTAGTTGATTTCATAAAAAAACGAACTAAAGAAGGAGAAACTTTGAATGAAATAGAGACTAAACTTAGATTATACAATGTAAGAGACGGAGCTTGCACTCAAGAAGATATTGATGAAGCTCTTGATATAGTAAGAAATGGAAATGGAGAAGGAAGAAAAGAGGAATCAAAAGATGAAGTCATAGAAACCAAAATTGAAGTAAAATTAGTTGAGAAAAAAATAGCACTAAGTGAGGAGGAAAAAGGCTCTCTTTCAGAAAGAGACCCTGGAGAGAAATTTAGTGTAGCTGAAAAGGGATTTTTAGATTTTGTAAGAAGTAATCCGGACCACAATCTGAGCACGGTCGATCTTTATAAAATCGTGAATTTGTCGACGAGAAAAGGTAATATTGTAAAGAATAAGTTAATAGACAAAGGTCTTGTAAAAACTGAAGAAATCCGTAATAAAACTGGATGGAAAAAGTTTATAAAGCCTGTTTTCACTATATAGGAGTAATGACGGATTCGTTACTACCAAATAAGATGAAAAAGGCTCTCTTTAGAAAAGAGAACCTGGAGAGAAAACGATTTCAAAGTCACAATCCTTAGAAAAAGGAATATTCACGCAGAAATTTTGAGAATTTCTGTTTACAAAAGTTTGTGATTCGATAAGAATCATTGACTTTTTCATACTCAAAGACCATTTCTTCTTAGAAAGAAGAAATCCCCTGGGCAAAGAAGAACTAAATTACAACTTATACTCAACATATCACAACCAAACAAACACATACCATAACAAACAATTTAACATAACCGTGCTCTAGCATAACAGATTACACATATAAACATAAACCGCTAGAAAAACCGATTATAAGTTAAATTTCATTTGATTGGAAACGTGGATTAGTTGCTCGATGAAAAACTCGAGTGATGAAACGCTTGAATATCCTTTACGGATACGAATAAGCATTATTCTTAATTTTACTAGTTAGTTAAAACTACTTTTATCAAGGTGAAATACCCTGAAATACCCTTTTCTTATAAGGAAAAGATAAAAAAAATTCTTGAAAGGAGACATAAATGCCTTTACTTGAAGATCAAGAACTTGGAATTAAAAAACGCAAAAATCCTATTATATATAGAGCGGCATAGCCAAATCATCCAATCATTCATCATACCAAATTATACTTAATGGAGGTGAGGCTCTTACATATATCATAAAATAAAATGCTTTTGCACAGGAGAGTCTTCATCATTCATCATCATTCATCTATCATACAAAGACTCTCCTCAACTTCTTTAGAATCAAACTTATCCGTACCTAGCCCATACGGATTTTGGGACAGAGCTCTGCACATCCTCACCCCCTCGCATCTCTGTCCATTTTTTTGAACAACACACGACGAAGTGCGAAGAAATAAATTTAGAGAAAAAAATCAAGGAGAGAAAACATGCAAAGGAAAAACATGAAGAGTGTGTTTCGAAATATTGAGTTCGTCTATACCCATAATGGTGAGACGATTACAACGACTCGCGAATTATTTTTTAATTTCATTCCAGAAGTCTTTTTCGAGACGAGAATTTCTGAACTTAAAAATCTTGTTTCTTGGAAAGAAGTATAAAACGAAAACAAAAAAGGAGAATCTTAATGAAAGAAGAGGAAGTGAGGTTTTATGTCATATGGTTTTTGAATTGCTTGTGAGGAATAACTAGACTGGGGTATTCGATTGGTCTGGAAAACTTTTTGGTTATAAAGCAGATTCGGTCTGGACTCAAGATGAAGAAGAACTCTTTAAAAGAGGGCTTGCTCTTGAGACGATGACATCGATTCTTGCCAGAGTTTGGGAAGAGATCGGATTTCGATGTTTGTTTATTTTTACCGCTATGATCGGTGTGTGGTTTGTGAATTTGATTTGGGGATAGGTTGAAACAGTAAAAACTGAAGGAGCTTGAAGTTTCGTCGAGAGAATAAGTGTATCTAAGTAATTCAACGTTGCTTGCAACGTTTCAAAATCTGCTTCGTGCAGAAAAAAAGAGGTAAATAAATGAAGAACTTCAACATCACCCTTATCGTCGTTCTCGTCGTCGCCGTTCTGTCTGTCGTTTCGGCTCCTGCCGTCGCTGGTTGCTGCAATTACACGCCTCCTCCGTGTTCGTTTGCTCTGGCCCCGTGTTGTTATGCACCCGTTTGTCCGGATCCGTGTTCATTCGTCCGCGGTCTGGGTGGCTTGATCACTGGACCATCAAACATCATCAACTGCGCTGTTTCACAGACTGGGTGTGTGGCAAAGGGCGCAGTCGATATCGTGACCGCCGCGCCTCTTTTCATCACCGCGACCCTGAGCGGTGGCGTGAACTGTCTCGTCGGATGTTTTTGTCCCGACAGTTGCCGATAACTGTTCGTAATAGGAACCTGAAACAATGAGTTTGGGAGGAGAGCTTTTAATGAAAGTTATTGGCTCTCCTCCTTTCTTTTTTTGAATTGATTTTTGGTTTGTGATTTTTCGAGACTATTACGATTTCGTAACTTCCCCCACCCACTCCCACCCACTCCCACCCGGAAGAGTGCATTGAATAAACGAAATCGCAATGGATAAACCAAAAAATTAATCAGAGAAGTTAATTACCTCGAGCTTTGCTCAGGTTAGAAAGATTATTAACATTAGGAGAAATTCAATGAAAAATTCAAAGTCGGATCTAGTTCTCATCGTCGTTTTATTTTCAATCGCTGTGTTTTTGTTTTGTGTTCCCATAACCGGTGACAATGAAGCCGTAGATTTTTACTGGAACAATCACTACAAACCAAATGATTTCAGTCCTGATTCTTTCACTGGATTTATTATGAATCATTTGCGTTTTGTAAAAGGTGCGATTGATCTGCCTATAAACTTCATTAGAGAAACTGGACATTATTTAGTTGCGCCTTTTACAAAAGTGTTTCCGGGATTTGTATGTGTTTGGTTAGATCAGAATATTCAACTTTGTATCAATTTGGTGTTCTGGCCAATAACCGATCTTCCAAAGATGTTGGTTGAAAGAGTTGTATTCTATATTGGGTAAGTTAATTCTTGCCAGATAACTTTTCAAAAAAAGGAGAGGTAAAAGCAGAGTGCTCAAAGCAGATCTGCGTTTTTCAATTTGAGTTGTAGTTAGTAAGTCTAAGCGTGGCTTAGGCGAATGCAGTACATAGGAGATGTAAAATCATGTCAGCAAAAACCAACAACAACGTCGTCAGCATCAAACCGCAACAGAGTGGCCCCGATTCAAATCATGTCAGTCATCTCGTCGATGTTCGTGGTTTGGAGGTCGGTCGAGTTGTCGAGCTTCCTCTCAAGGAGGGATTGAGCGACATGGAGATCGTCAGTAAGGCAGCGACGACAGCGGATGAAAGTGGAAAACCTCGTCGTCTAAGCCTGCCGAGAGAGATCACACTCCTCAACACAGGGTGGAATCTTTACATCGAGGCCCTCGAGTTCAAGTCCGGTGGATTCGCCCAAGTCGTCTGCGGGAATGGCGGATCGAAGGTCTCTATCTACGAAAAAATCGACGCTGGAACTGCGCGATATCTTATTCCGTTCGGAAGTGAGAGGACGATTTTCACGGTCACTTACAATCCTCGGGCGAACGAGACCCGAATCGTTCGTCACAAGATCAAGGTCTCCAAGGACAAGACCGAGATTCTGGCAATCAGTGAGCAGATCTACTACACCAATGAAGGCATCATCCCGGACAAGTTTTCGCATTTCCGGAATGTGGCGACTGCCGTGAAGATGAAGTCTATCAACGGCACTCCTGGATTGTTCTGGGCAGACGAGCCGGCCGTCGAGGAAGAACAGCGTCAGGCTGCGTAATTGCGCGACGCTGATTCAGAACTTGAGGAAGCAAAACGTCCAAACCGTTTACTTCCTCTAACTTCCAGAAAGGAGATAGCACAATGTGGAAAAAAACGTCAAGCGTTCGTAAGTCAGTGAGAGGACGACTTGTGCAACTTGCTGTTTGTTATCGAAATTCACAATCGGAGAAGTTTAAGATTTTTCTTCGAGGAGAAATTTTCAGGAGTGCACAGATCTTTCGTCGAGAAGAACTTCATCACAATTGAAAGTTTCGCGCAAGCGAACTTTCTTCAAAGTTTCAAAACGTTTCAAACGACGCGACTGCGTCGTTCAATCTAAGTAGTGAGGTGTTAACATGTTACAAAAAGGTAAGCGTGTCGTGTTTAACGGTGTGGATGCATTGAATCGTGATTTCCCAACGCTGGAATCAATTCCTCCGGCGGTGATCTGTGAAGATCCGCACACAAGAAGTTCAGAGAGAGCGGCGCGCGATTTTGGCAAATCACAATTGGACAAATTCAAGTCGCTCTGAGAACAACAACGGCTTCTGAAAACGATGAGGTTGAGAGGAGAGGTTGCAGATTTTTCGTGACCTCTCCTCTTCTGTTAGGGGAAAAAGGGAAAAAGGTTTGAAACAAAGTCGCTATGCGACAATCAAATTTCAAGAAGGAGGAAATCATGAAAGCGAATGTGGAAGTGAAAGGTAATGTGATCTATGGAGCATTTCGGGGTTGTTGTACTGAATCCGGAAATGGGATTTTCAAAAGGATCGTCTGCTTCTTCAGAAAGATACCTTTCGTTAAGGCTCTATTCTAAGTTGATCCGTTTTTCAACAAAAACTTTTCAAACGACGCGACTGCGTCGTTCAATCTAAGTAGTGAGGTGTCAAAATGTTACATAAAGGACAGAGAGTTGTATTCAACAAAGCCGATGCATTGAATCGCGATTTTCCGACGCTGGCTTCAATTCCGCCGACTGTGTGTTGCGAGGATCCTCAGTCACGAACATCTGGAAGAGGAACCGTTCGTCACATTCGGTTGGCGTCGTCGAGAAATTCGTGTCCGCCTTCGCTTCGCGAGCAGGTAATGAGTCATCTTGCGTAATGGAAAAGTTTTGAGGAGAGGTTGCGGATTTTTTGTGACCTCTCCTCTTCGGAGAAAAACTTTTGGTTCAGAAATTTCCCACCACCACTCCCCCACCGCCCACCCGAGTCGTTGGAGAATAAACTGAACCAAAAGTTTTCATGTTGTAAACAAACAATCGCGAATTCGCGACGATGAATCAAATGAAATGAAACATGAGGTGATCATTGTGTCGAGTGCAACGAAAACAGTTCCAGAAGTTGGATTGAATCTTAGGACGAAAACTCTTCCGAAACTTACGCTCGTACCGTCACAACCAAAGAGGAGAGAGTTTGAAGTTGGACAGTGTTTATGTTATGATAATGATTCGTGCAATCTCTGTTTTGCCGAGGCTGGTCAGATCTTTGTCGGTGAGGAAACTGGAAAAGAAATCATCATGACTCTTGATTCTCTGCCGTTCTTGGTTGAATGCGAAGAAGGATTGAAGGTCAGATTTCAAGATTCGCTATAGTGAATGGCGAGATGAAAAACGAAAAGGAGGAAAAATCATGACAGATTTCCCAGTAGATAGTCTCGAAATTCTTGAACCCATCTTTGCCAAAGGAAGAGAGAATCGTTTGAGAGGTGACGATTCAACAATAAGATCGGTTAATCCGGAACAGATCGATAAAGCAATAAGGGATCGTTTTCAGGAAAGAGAATTTGTTACGTCTCCCGTTGGGTGTTGTGAAAGTGATCCGGAGTTTTTTGAACCTGTGGATCCAAGAGATCAGGCTGAGTTTAATTCGTCTATTAATCAGTTTCTCGATACTCTTACAGAAAGAGTTGGAAACAGCGGAACTCTTGAATTTCTGCGAAATCGGAGAAACGAAAATGAACGATAAACCTCAAGGAAAAAATGAATCACGTTTCGATGCAGAGCAAAGGCAGAGAGAATACATTGCATCGGTTGTTGGATCCAAAACAAAAGAAAAACCGTCAATCTGTTCTTGCGGTAAACCGGTATTCATCGGTGGAGAATGCTGCGATTGTCTTATGATTCATGGTTAAAAAGTCTTAGAGCGTGTTTTAAGACTTAAAACAAAAACTTTCCCGAAAGAGGAAAAAAATCATGACCAAAGAAAAAAAAGAAGAACCTACTTCAGAAGATTCAAATCAAAAGATTATTCCGTCGACTTTCGATCCTTCTGGTACGACTTTCACTCCGGGAAAATCGAATCCCCCTCCAGAATTAACAAAATACATTGATGAAAAGGAAGAACGTATTAAAGCGAAGATTCCACACTTCTCATCAACAGCTATTCCAAAAATTCCCTTGCCAGTTCCGGGGAATCAACATTTTGTTGCTCTCGAAAAAGATGGGACTCGGATCACTTTTGCATCTGATTATGATCCTCATGGTCTCAATCCAAAAAATAAGATCGTCGATGAATCGGAGTTAGAGCAAAAGAAGTAAAACAAAATAGCGAACTTCACGCGATTCACAATCTTTTCAAAAGAGGAAAACGAAAATGTCGAAGCATCAGAATGAAGTTGATGTATGTGCGAATTGCAATCGTCGTCGGGCTGGTGAAGATGGTCTGTGTGGCGTGTGCCACGCAAAGGAAGAAGAAGAGAATCTGAAAGAGATGGAGACTTGGGATGAATTTTCTTCCAAGCCAAAGATCGGGACGCATGTCAAATATGGAAAGTGTTAACGCTGTGGGGATCATGTGAGTCATCTGGTTGATGGACTCTGTGAGGCTTGTAGTATGATGGAGGATTTGGATAGAGTAATGATGCAAGCAATTGAAGATGAGCGTATTATGGATTTTTATTTTCCTGATCGTTTCATAGCAAAAAGATTCGAGAGAAATCATCCGAGGTCTGTTCACAAAGTCCTGTGTCAAGACGGTCACACTTTTGACGCTGAACCTGGAAGCGAAATCGAAGAGCGATGCATTCAACACTTGAAAGAAGGAAAGCTCGACGCTCTGTGTGTTGAATGTTTTGATTGTCCAATCTGCGTGTCCAGTCGAGAGTTCGAGGATCTCATTTATGAAGAAAGATTAGGTCCTCTACCCATTGATACTGCTTACGAAGATTCAGAATCGGAAGAAGATTTGCCCTTCGAACGATTCGATGATATAGGGCGAGAAGAGAGAAGGATTATGGCAAGGCAACAAAATTTCGGAATTGATCCTGGTTTCATGTTTGAGCTTGTTCGTGAGATGGACGAGGAAGATGAAGAACGTCGAATTAAAGAAATTGAAGAATCTCTCGGAGAAGATTTGGGGATAGGTTCGATGTTCGAGCTAGTTCGGAGCATGCCTCCAGTTTGAAACAACGTCGCGAATGAACGCGATTAATCCACAAAAGAAAGGAAATCAAAAACATGAAACTTCACATTGATATGCTTAGAGAATTGGCAAGAGATATTCAAGATGAAGAAGAACTCTCTAAAAGAGGACTTGCTCTTGTTATGGAACTACGTCGTATCGAAGAAAAATTGATAAAAGCTCAAACAGGTTTAGACGAAGCAAAGGAGATTTTTGACAATATTGAAATCAAAGAGAATCGATTCATCATTCTTGAAAACATCGTGAGACTTTATTGGATGTTCGATGAATCTGCAAGACACTGGAAAGGTGTTGATAGATTCAGACTTAAAGAGATCACCAAAATGCTCACGACAAGTTACTATATCGGCTGATCTTCACCAAATTCAAAACGAAAGGAAACAAAATCGTGTTGTGCACAAAGTGTGAAACAAATCATGCAGGAAGTATTGGAATATGTGAAGAATGCTTGGATGAAGGAATTCAAAGAGGAATCGCTCTTGCTCACACCGACGGAAAAGATGATTCAACCCAAGAGGAAATCAAGGATGGTCTTGGGAGTTACAATCCTGATCCGGTGTTGTTTAAGCCGTTTTATTCTGATCCCATCATTCGCGCAGCTGCGGATGCAGATATTCAGAGAAGGAAAAGGCAAGATAAGATCGTTCCCTTGATTACAAAAGAAGATGTAACAAATTCTCCAATCTGCGACGCTGATCCTCCTCTTGATGAGAAGGAGTTTGGGTATGTTGCAAGAGGTGCTCGAAGTTTGGCTCTCTTTTTGTATCGAGAGCGAACTCAAATCATGAAGGCAGTACCCAATATTCCGAACTGGGATGAAGCGTGCGCATTAGCGCCGGCGATCGTTATTGAGGAAGAACAAATCGCTGCTTAAGAAAGGAACTCATCATGAAAAACATGCTATGCTGGTGTGTTCACGCATACACGGCGCTCGGAGGAGTGCTTGGAATGTTTGCGCTCCTCGCTGCGAATGATGGAAATTTTCCTAGAGCTTTTTGGTTTATATTCTGGACGATGGCAATAGACGCCACCGATGGAATATTAGCAAGGAAACTTGATGTTAAAAAAAGACTTCCTAACTTCGACGGTTCAAAACTAGATGATGTTGTGGACGTATTCACTTACATTTACGTCCCAGCGTTTATTATTTGGAAACTGGATACGATCAATCCGGTTTTTTGTGTGGTTCCAATTATTGCAGGTCTCTACGCATACGGACAAAAAGAGATGAAGACCGAAGACGATTTTTTCTTGGGGTGGCCATCACTTTGGAATTTGGTGGCGCTTTATTTGTATTGGTTGATGCCGGGAGAAATAATTTCAACAATTCTCATCGTGGTTCCAGGAATTTTGACTTTCATTCCGACCCGTTATCTCTATCCGAGCAAGAGCAAAGTTTTTCAGAAGAGCTCTTTGATTCTCGGAATTATTTGGGTTGCTATCGTGTTTTGTCTAATGCTTCAAGAGACACCGAGTAGGACGGGAATTCTCGCGAGCCTGTTCTACCCAGTGTTTTATACTGGAGCAAGTTTTTATGCGGACTGGAAGATACGACAGGAAACGAAAACGAGGAGAACGAAATGAAAAGGAGAACGAACATGTCAATCATCAAAGAGAGATGAATGCATAACCTTATTTTGAGATGTACTCTTGGTGAATTACGAAGTGTTGAGATCATCGATTCTCTTTTCAAGGAAGCGAAAAAAGATTTTCCGGAACTGGATTCGAAATGGGTTTCCGTTTGGTTTTATCGTGTTGGAAATAAGAGAGTTATTGGGATCGAATTTAGAACGGAGATTACGCATGCAAAAGTTCCTAAGGTTTACAAACATCTTCTTAAACACCGCGAAGTGATCTTTTAGTCGCGAAGGCACGAAAACGAAAAAGAAAGTGAGATTGAACATGCAACGTTACACAATGAAGGATGGAGTTCTCGTTAAAGACGAGAAGGGTGATTTGGTTTTATTCAATGATGCTGTTGGCGAGATTCTGGGAATGGAAGACAAGACAAAGACTCTTCTTGGATCGGAGCCACCATTGAGTTTCACACTTGAGTGGTGTCGGTGGTTCAGGAACAGATCAGGAATCCAGATTGCAAAATTCATATATGCTGCATATTCCGGTCGCCTTGAGAAGACACTTTCGGATGCCGAACTTACGCGGCTTTGTCACACCAACTGATCCGTGTCATAAGAAGTTCCTACCCCTTAGCGATGGGACAGAGATGTGAATTTCTACTTATCCTTTGGCTAGCCTCCAGCCAACATCTACTAACTTTTGCATCTCTGTCCATTTTTTTGAAAACAACACACGAGCAAGTGTGAAGAAATAAATCTCGAAAGAAAAAGAAGGAGAATGAACATGCCAGACATGCAAGCTTTCACAATCAATGACTTTCTGTTTTGGGCAAGTATGGTTTTTATCGGCTTGATTATTATTTTTATTCGTCCGAAAAATAAACATGGACAAAATAAAGAAAGAGGATATGATTTTGGTTATCGTCCAAGAGATATTTGGTATCGGCGTCTTGATTCTGTCGAGAATCTTGCTAAGGATGATAAACTAAAAATTACTTCTGAGATTCTTTCTGGACTTGGAAAAATTGTCGAGATGGATAGGGACCATCGAATTAGGGGGCTTGCAAAATCATTACTCAAAAGCTATGAGAGTAAGGGAGACTTCTCGGACACCCGACCTTCCAAGGAGAAAAAAGCCGAAGAAAAAAGATTAGCTCTTCCAATTATATCCGACGGGGATTATGATGTTAAAGATATTTGGTATGATCGTCTCAAATCTTTGGTGAGGCTAGCAGAAACAAAATGCTGCGACGCATCTAATAAAGTTCTCATTGATCTCTTCACCATCATGAAGGGAGATGACGACTGGAGAATCAGGGAACTCGCATTCCAGATGTTAAACAGCTATAGTGAAAGAGGAGACTTCTCGGACACGTATCCCTATCGGGAGAAAAGAGCTGAAGAAAAAAGATTAGCTCTTCCAATTACTGCATGCTGGGGTTATAATGTTAAAGATATTTGGTATGACCGGCGAATGGCTATAGAACGATTTAAAGGATGCAGAAATATTCCTTCAAATATTCTTAATGATCTCAAGACAATTTCAAGAGGTGATGACGACTGGAGAATCAGAGAACTCGCCACTGAAATATGTAGGTGTTAAACATTATCTTTAATTTAGTTTCTTGGCGCGAAGTTTGAAACGAAAATAAAAAAGGAGAATATCAATGAAAGAAGAGGAAGCAAGGTTTTACGTCTTATGGTTTTTGAGTTTCGTCGCATTGAATGGACTTGCGCTTATGAAAAATAATTGGTCTTTCATTGTGATGATGGAGTTCATTTTATTATCTTTTCTTGTGACTTGGGGTATTCAGTGGTTAACTAAAAAGAAATCTCCATCTTTCAAGATGGGGTGAGTTTCTTCCCGCAAATTATTTATTTCTCGATTTATTATAAAAACGGGCTAGTTTCTAGCCCATTGAAAGTCTAACTTAGTTGAAACTTTCTAAAACTAGATAAATATTTGCATTCGCTTAGCGAATGCTCTGGAGGAAAAATGCAAACGCAAATAAATCAATATCAAAAAACAACTCACGGCGTCGGAGCTGTAATGTTGCACTTAGAATGGTGCACAAAATATAGATATAAAATGTTTAGAAAATTGAAGTACAGAAATTTG
>Ga0210057_1005771_pt1 | contig 15760 bp, 10 predicted proteins | sample CryGeyCG2114_010_2_FD_183968 | JGI IMG/M metagenome (GOLD analysis project Ga0210057, IMG submission 183968) | Groundwater microbial communities from aquifer - Crystal Geyser CG10_big_fil_rev_8/21/14_0.10 (SPAdes) (version 2) | ecosystem: Environmental > Aquatic > Deep subsurface > Groundwater ...
TGTTGGGCCCGGTCCCCACTTAGTCTTTTTTCTAGCGCGGCTAAGCTTTGGGTGGTCAACACCACTGCGTCGGCGGCGATCACTTCTAAAGCGTTAAGCTGAGCGGCGGAGGTCAGTTCAACTCGCCCTAAGTTGCGCAAACTGCGGACCACTTCCGCGCCGGGCCGGTCAAGGACTACCAAAACGCGCCGGGCCAGGGGTGCCGCTTGGGCGATCAGCCGAGCGGCGGCCGCTGTTTTGCCCGATAGTTTGTCGATGGCGTCAACCACCACCAGTTGCTCAGCCTGGAGCGATAGGGCCGCTTTCAGAGCGGCTTGCCGTTGTTGTTTGCTCAGCGCCAGCTGCCAGTTGGAACTGCCGGTCGGCCCGTGGGCCACCCCGCCGCCCACGAACAAAGGAGCAGACTGGGCGCCGTGCCGCGCCCGGCCGGTGCCTTTTTGACGGTACCACTTGCGTTTGGTCAGCTCCACGCCAGCCCGGGTTTTAGCAGCGGCCGTACCCTGGCGCCGACGGCTTTGGTACACCCTGACAGCTTGGGCCAACAGGGCGGTGGTCCGGTGGACGCTCCGACCAAACACTTCATCGCTGACAGTGACTTTGCTTTGGCGGCCGGTAGGGGTAATGCTGGCAATGTGCATGACTTTTAAGTAGACTGTTGAGGTATTGACTGTGCCGGTTGGTCCGGATTACCTGACTGGCCGGGCTTGGCCGGCTGGTCGGTTGGTTCTGGGTGAGCAGCTTCGCTCGGCTGGTCGGGTTGGGGAGACGGCGCGTCTACCAGCTCAAGTTGTTTGGTCTGGCCCGTCTTAGTAATGTGCAAGGCGGCGTGCCGGTGGCCGGGCACCGGCCCGCTCAGCCACAACTGCTGGGATGCCGGGTCCACGTAGACCACCACTAAACCGGTGACAGTTTTCTTGACACCACCGTACCGGCCCGGCATCTTCTTGCCCTTCCAGACTTTCCCTGGGGTACTGCCTGCCCCGATCGAGCCGACCGACCGCTCTCGGTCAGACTGGCCATGAGTAGCCGGACCGCCGTGAAAACCGTGTCGTTTGACAGCGCCGCTAAACCCCCGGCCCTTACTGACACCCTGGACGTTGACCACGTCGCCCACGCTCAGCACCTGCTCGAGCTTCAGCTGGTCGCCCGGCTTGAGCTGGCTATCAGTGGGGGCAACCATCCCGTACAACCGGCGGACGCCTTGTGAAAAACCGCTCTGCTGGAGTTTGGCGCGGAGCGGTTTTGACATCGACTTCAGCTTTTTGCGGCCGTAGCCAATTTCTAAAATCGGGTCGGTTTGGGCAGAGTGAAAGGAGCGGAGAGTAAGCGAGGGTTTTCGGGCAGGAGCGTGTTGGGCAACAACCAGGTTTGGTTCAACTTGACAGCGCGTCACGGCCAGCCGCTTGCCCTGCTTGGTCCAAGCTTGATCCATACCTAGTTTGGTCGCAAATATTTGTCGAGTCATGGTCAGTCGTTCTGCCTGGACGGCAGTCGGTATACCTCATCGTGTCTATCATTACTTGGGAAAAGACGCTACATCTTGATCTGAATGTCAACGCCGGCCGGCAGCTCAAGGTGCATCAGCGAGTCGATCGTTTTGCCGGTTGGGTTGATGATATCAATCAGCCGTTTGTGCGTCCGAATCTGGTAGTGCTCTTGGGCGTCCTTGTCGGTGTGAGGCGAAACCAAGACCGTAAAAGACTTACGGTGAGTAGGCAGTGGGACCGGTCCAGTCACGCTGGCGCCGGTGGCCACCGCCGTCTCGAGGATCTTGCGCGCTGCCTCGTCAATCACTCGGTGATCATAAGCCTTGAGCCGAACCCGGATCTTATTGGCTGCTGGTGACTGAGGTGCGTTCGCCATCGCGTTAGAATGTTAAGTTGTTCGTCTTCTTCCCGAGAACGACAGACAGGAATTATATCAAGACTCGGGGAAAAGGCAAACCAGTAAACACCGTTCATCAACCAGCGTGCTTTGTCGCACTAATCAGGCCGATGGGCCGAGGGTAGCTACAACTACTTTAGCGAGCTGTTGATAACAGGACTGCCAACAAGTCAGCTGGCCTTACTTGACTATTTTAGTGATCGCTCCGGCGCCGATGGTGTGACCGCCTTCCCGAATGGCGAAGCGCAGTCCCTCGTTGAGCGCCACCGGCACGATCAGCTTAGCGTGCATCTTGGCGTTGTCGCCAGGCATGACCATCTCCACGCCATCAGGCAGTTGGATCTCCCCGGTGACGTCAGTCGTCCTGATGTAGAACTGGGGACGGTAACCCGAGAAAAATGGCTTGTGGCGACCGCCCTCTTCCTTGGTCAGGATATAGACCTCGGCTTCGAACTCGGTGTGCGGGGTGGCGGTGCCGGGCTTCGCCAGCACCTGACCGCGCTCGACATCGTCCTTGCCGATGCCGCGCAATAGAATACCGACGTTGTCACCCGCCTGGCCTTCATCGAGCAGCTTGCGGAACATCTCCACGCCGGTGACTACCGTTTTCTGGGCATCGCGCAAACCAACTATCTCGATCTCGTCGTTGACGTTGACCTTGCCGTTCTCGATCCGGCCAGTCACTACCGTCCCCCTGCCTTTGATCGAGAAAACGTCCTCGATCGGCATCAGGAACGGCTTGTCCAGTTCGCGGACAGGATCGGGCACGTACTCATCGACAGCCTTGATCAGTTCCATCACTTGGTCCTGGGCCTCGTCATCCCCTTCCAGGGCCTTGAGCGCGCTCACTCGGTGGATCGGTGCCTTGTCGCCCGGGTAGCCATACTTGGTGAGCAGTTCGCGGATCTCCATCTCCACCAAATCAAGCAGCTCGGCGTCGTCAACCATGTCAACTTTGTTGAGCGCCACCACGATTTGAGGCACGTTGACCTGCTTGGCCAGCAGGATGTGCTCTCGTGTTTGGGGCATCGGCCCATCGGTAGCGGCCACTACTAAGATCGCCCCGTCCATCTGGGCTGCGCCGGTAATCATGTTCTTGATGTAGTCGGCGTGGCCCGGCGCGTCGATGTGAGCGTAGTGACGTTTCTGAGTTTCGTACTCCAAGTGGGTGATGTTGATCGTTACCCCTCGGGCCGCTTCTTCGGGAGCGTTGTCGATGTCGGCGTAAGCCATAGCCTGGTTAGTGTCGCTGGGCAACTTTTTAGCCAGGGTAGTGGTGATAGCCGCCGTCAAAGTGGTCTTGCCGTGGTCAACATGACCAATGGTGCCAATGTTGAGGTGAGGCTTGTTGCGAACAAATTTGCCTGCCATATGTCTCCTTTTTATACTATATTTTTGTGCTTACTACTGGCGCCAACTCAAGTACTTCTCCCCTGCCCTCGCTCGGCGATGATTTGCTGAGCGATGTTTTGGGGAACTTCCTGGTATGTATGGGGCAACATCACGCTGGTGGCGCGCCCCTGAGTCATGCTCCTCAAGATTGTAACATATCCCTGCATCTCGGCCAACGGCACTACCGCTGTAATAATCACCGCTGTACCGCGATTTTTTGTTCCTTGGATTTGGCCCCGGCGAGCGCTGAGGTCACCGATGACGTCGCCCATGAACTCTTCGGGGGTAGTCACTTCAACTATCATGATCGGCTCCAGCAGTACCGGCTTGGCCTGCGACACTCCGTGGCGCATCCCCAAACTGCCGGCCATTTTGAACGCCAGTTCGCTCGAGTCAACTTCGTGGAACGAGCCGTCGTACAGGGCCACGCGCAGATCGCTCATCGGGTAGCCAGCCAAGAAACCGCGGTCCAGAAACTCCTGAATGCCTTTATTGGTCGGCTCGATGTACTCCCGCGGCACGGCGGCGCCAGTGATCTCGTTGACAAACTCATAGCCACTGCCGCGCTCCAGCGGCTCGAGGCGCAGCAAGACGTGGCCGTACTGGCCGCGGCCACCGGTCTGCTTGATGTACTTACCCTCTCCCTGACTGGCCTGGGTGATCGTCTCTCGGTAGGCTACCTGCGGCGCGCCCACCTTAGCGTCAACCTTGAACTCACGCTTCATCCGGTCGACGATCACTTCCAGGTGGAGCTCTCCCATCCCGCCAATAATGGTTTGGCCGGTATCAGGGTCTGACTTGATAGTGAAGGTGGGGTCTTCCTCGCTCAGCTTGTTGAGGGCCAAGCCCATCTTCTCTTGATCGGACTTGGTGTTAGGCTCGATAGCCAGCGAGATAACCGGCTCGGCAAAGGTGATGCCCTCCAGCACGATCGGCGCCGTTTCGTCGCTAAGGGTGTGACCGGTCTTGGTGTGCTTGAGACCGACGATGGCCACGATCTCTCCGGCCCGGGCCTCGGAGGTCTCTTCGCGCTGGTTGGCGTGCATCAGCAGCAACCGGCCCACCCGCTCTTTTTTGTTGACGGTTGAGTTGAAAACATAGCTGCCCGACTCAAGTACGCCGGAGTAAATTCTCAAGAATGTTAGTTTGCCTACATGGGGATCGGTCTGGATCTTGAACGCCAAACCGGCAAACTTCTCTTCCGGCGACAGCCGGCGCTGGTCGTTTTGGTTAGTCTTGGGGTTGGTACCCTCCACGTGATCAATGTCCACCGGCGAGGGCAGGTACTCCACCACCGCGTCGAGCAAAGGTTGAACGCCGGTGTTCTTGAGGGACGAGCCCGCGTAGATGGGTACCAATTGGTACTTAATGACTGCCGAGCGCAGGGCAGCTTTCAGCTCAGCGGTGGTAATGTCCTGCTCGGCGAAAAACTTTTCAAGCAAGGCGTCGTTGGTCTCGGCGACTGCCTCGATCAGCTGGCCGCGAAGTTGCCGAGCCTGGTCCTGATACTCGGCCGGCACTTCTCTGACCTCGGGCTCAGTATCGGCAGCGGTGTCTTGCCAAAAATAGGCCCGTTGGGTGACGACGTCGATCACACCCTCAAACTCGTTCTCGGCTCCCATCGGCAAGACCATCACCACCGGTTTGACGCCAAACTTGTCGCGGATGTCGTCCACGGTAGCGGTAAAGTCCGCCCCCACCTTGTCCATCTTGTTGACAAAACAGATTCGGGGCACGTTGTACTTGTCTGCCTGGCGCCAGACTGTTTCTGACTGGGACTGGACGCCTTCGCTGGCATCAAGCACGGTGATGCCGCCATCGAGCACCCGCAAACTGCGCTCCACCTCGGCAGTAAAGTCCACGTGGCCCGGGGTGTCGATGATGTTAAAGCGATAGCGCTCTTTAGGCAAGTGGGTATCGAAGTACGGCGTCCAAAAGGTTGTGGTGGCGGCCGAGACGATAGTTATGCCCCGCTCCTGCTCCTGCTCCATCCAGTCCATAGTGGCCTCGCCCTCATGGACCTCGCCGATCTTGTAGGTCCGGCCGGTGTAGTACAGGATCCGCTCAGTGGTAGTAGTTTTACCGGCGTCAATATGGGCAATGATGCCGATGTTGCGGATTCGGTTGAGCGGTAAGTTGCGGTCAGTCGGGGCGGTCTGGGCCATACTGGGTAGTGCTGATCAAAGTGTTACTACGGCTGTCCCTCGAGCAGTTGCCCACAGGGACACGGCGTCAAAATGACGCGAAGGGAGCATTATACTCGGCAGGCGCTCGCTCGCCAAGCGGCTACCAACGACTACCAGCGGAAGTGGGAGAAAGCCTTGTTGGCTTCGGCCATCCGGTGTGAAGTGTTGCGCTTGTCAATCGCTCCGCCCTGCTCGCGCAAAATGTCAAGCATCTCGGCGGCCAGCTTGTCGGCAAAGCTGTGGTACTGTCGGCTGGGGCGCTTATTGGCTTCGAGTACCAGCCAGCGAACAGCCAGCGAGAAACCCCGGTGACCGCGAATTGGCATTGGTACCTGATAGGAAGCGCCGCCTACTCGGCGGGAACGAACCTCCATTTGGGGAGTAATGATCTCGATCACTCTGTCTAACAGCTGGAGAGGTGGTTGATTAGCCTGGTCGGCGGCTTGCTCCAGAGCAGCGTAGACTTGCTTTTGGGCAGCCGTTTTTTTGCCGGAGCGCATTACTCCGTTAATCAACCGGGCTACTTTGGTAGAACCGTACTTTGGGTCAGTAGCAATGTCTCGAAGTTTGGCCCGCTTAGAACGCATGTCGGAAAAAAATTGTTACTCTGAAACTAAGCGGCGTCGGCTTTGACACCATACTTACTACGGCTGGTTTTGCGGCCTTTGACGCCTTCGGCATCGAACACACCACGGACCACGTGGTACTTCACACCGGGTAAGTCTTTTACCCGGCCGCCCCTGACCAGCACTACGCTGTGCTCTGCTAAGTTATGACCTTCACCAGGAATGTAGGCCGTGACTTCCATTTTGTTGGACAGTCTGACACGGGCAACTTTCCGCAAGGCCGAGTTAGGCTTTTTGGGCGTCATGGTCTTGACCAGCGTACAGACGCCGCGTTTCTGCGGGTTAGTGGTCCTGACCTGCCGATTGGTGTTACTGTTCCAGCTGCGGCGCAAGGCCGTTGCTTTGATTTTATTCGGTTTACTGCGGCGACCGCCTTTGCGGATCAGTTGGTTAATGGTTGGCATATCATCTCGAGATACTTTACGTCAAGCATTGTATCACGGCTCCAGATTTAAGAGGCTGTGAGCCGGTTGGCAGTGGCGTCCACAGCCGCGGCAATAGTAGTGGCAGTGACGGTGGCGCCTATGGGTTTGGCGGCCGTGGCCGTTACTTCCTCCGCCCCTGGTTGCTCCCCTGTCTCCACACCGTCGTCCTCGATAGAAGCGGTTTCAGGGCTGGTCGGGATTAACCTGCCGATAATCACGTTCTCCTTCAAACCCTCTAGGTAATCAATGGCGCCTGAAGAAGCGGCGTCGGTCAGCACGTTCTTAGTGTGCTGGAACGAAGCGGCCGACAGCCAAGAGCTGGTGAACAGCGACGACCGAGTAATGCCCAACATCATTACTTTGGCAGTGGCCGGCTCACCGCCGGCAGCCATCACCGCGTCGTTTTCCGAGATGAACTTGTTTCGTTCGATGATCTCGCCAGTCAGGAAATCGCTGTCGCCGGGGCTCTCTATCTGGATCTTGTCACCCATCTTGCGCAGGATAACCTCAAAGTGCTTGTCGTGGATGGGAATGCCTTGAGACTCGTAGACATTCTGGACCTGGTCGAGCAAGTACTGCTGGGTAAGCAGTAAACCTTTGATCTGGAGCAGTTCGCGCGGATCAATCGAGCCGGAGGTCAGTTGCAGGCCCATGTGGACCAAGTCACCGTCGTCGACCAGCAACTGGGAACCGGGCTGGAGTTTGTAGCTGCGTTCCTCGACAGGCTTAGTGGTTGTCTTGATCGTCATCGATATCGGGCCGTTGTCGCCGTACTCTATCTGGACCTTGCCGGCTATGTCGGACACTACTGCCTGGTTTTTGGGAGTGCGCGCCTCAAACAGCTCCTCTACCCGCGGCAGTCCCTGAGTGACATCCAGACCAACGATACCGCCCGAGTGCTTGACGCGCATCGTCAGCTGGGTGCCCGGTTCACCGATGGACTGGGCGGCGATCACTCCTACCGGCACCCCAATCTCCACCGGAGTTCGCGTCGAGAAGTCCCAGCCATAGCACAGTCGGCACAACCCGGCCGGTGCTTGGCAGGTGAGCGGCGAGCGGATCTTAACGCCGTTGATACCGGCGACGGCGATCACCTCGGCCAGTTCTTCGGTGATAATATTGCCTTTCTTAACCAGCACTTTTTTACTGCCGCTTGGCTTGATGTCGGCGGCAGCGAACCGACCGGTAATTCGTTTGGCGAACGACTCCGTTCTAGTGCCGCGGGGAATCTCGATGAACTGCTCGGTTTCGCAGTCGTTAAGCCTGATGATGACGTCGTGAGAGACGTCGACCAGCCGCCGCGTTAAGTAACCGGCGTCAGCGGTCTTCAGCGCCGAGTCGGTCAAACCTTTGCGACTGCCTCGGGCGGAAGTGACGTACTCAAAAATACTCAGGCCCTGGCGGAAGTTCGACTTGGTAGGCATCTCGACAATGTTGCCCAGCGGATCGACCACCAGTCCTCGTATGGCGGCCAGCTGTTTGACCTGGTCGCGCGAGGCCCTCGTCCCACCCGAGTTGATCATCATTTTGACGGCGTTGGTGTCCGGATAGACGTCCCAAGTCCGGTTGGCTACATCCTCAGTGGTCTCCATCCACAGGTCAAAGCTTAAGCGACGGCGCTCTTCATCGGTCAGCAAGCCCTGTTGGTAGTTTTCCTGGATCTGCTCGGCCTTTTTGTTGGCGACGGCGATGGCGTCGTCCTTTTCGTCGAGCATGATGCAGTCGGTCACCGATACCGACAGACCGGAAATGGTAGCGGCGTTAAATCCCAAGTCCTTGATGTCGTCGATCAGCGCCGCCACCCGCTGATCGCTCTCTTCGCCGATGGCGTTAGTGACGATCAGCTTGATTTTCTGGGCAGTCACTGGCTCGTTGACGAACTCTAAAGTGGTGGGCAAGATGTCGTTGAACTGTAACCGGCCGACGGTCGTTTCCACCATCCCCGCCATCCCTCGCTCGTTGAGCCGCACCATGACGCGCTGGCGCAAGTCCAGGTAGCCGGCTTGGTGAGCGTGGTAAGCCTCGTTCTTGTTGGCAAAAATACCGGTCGCCGCCTCCAGCTGTTGGTTTATAGTGGTGTGGTAAAACACCCCCATCGCCATTTCCTTGTTGGGTACGGTGATCGGCTCGCCGTTAGCCGGTTTGAGCAAGTTGCTGGCAGACAGCATCAGCGACCTGGCCTCTGCCTGGGCCAGCTTGGTCAACGGCAAATGGACCGCCATTTGGTCACCGTCAAAGTCAGCGTTGTAACCGGCGCACACACAGGGGTGGAGGCGGATAGCATTACCCTCCACCAGCTGGGGAAAGAACGACTGAATGCCCAGTTTGTGCAGGGTCGGTGCCCGGTTGAGGATCACTGGGTGGTCTTTGGTGACCTGCTCTAAGATGTCGTAAACGGTTGGCTCGCGGCGGTCGAGCATGTGGCGGGCGGTCTTGACGTTGGGGCTGACGCCCTGAACGATCATTTCCCGCAGGACGTACGGCTTGAACATCTCCAGAGCCATGTCTTTGGGCAGACCGCACTCGTGAAGCTTGAGCTCCGGCCCTACCACGATGACGCTCCGGCCTGAGTAATCAACCCGCTTACCTAGTAAGTTCTGACGGAAGCGGCCCTGCTTGCCGCGCAGCATTTCCGTTAGAGAGCGCAGGGGGCGGCGGTTGGTCCGGCGGCGCGACTGTCGAGCCTGAGAACTGTCGATCAGCGAGTCGATGGCTTCCTGGAGCATCCGTTTTTCGTTGCGCAAGATGATCTCGGGAGCGCCTAAGTTAATCAAGTGCTTGAGGCGGTTGTTGCGGTTAATGACGCGCCGGTACAAGTCGTTGAGGTCTGAGGTGGCGAACCGGCCGCCTGACAGCTGGACCATCGGCCGCAGGTCAGGTGGGATGACCGGCAAGGTAGACAGGAACATCCACGCTGGGTCGATGCCGGCTTTGCGCAAGCCCTCCACTACCCGCAGGCGTTTCACCGCCTTGAGGCGTTTGGCGCCCTTGCTCTCGTCCATCTCGGTGCGCAACCGCTCGACCAGGGTATCGAGGTCGATCTCTTTGACCAGCTCCATGATGCTCTCGGCACCCATGCCCACTCGGAAGTGGCTGACGGCCTCGTACTCATCGAGCTTGAGGTACTCGTCTTCGCTGAGGATAGTGCCTTTGCGGATTTTTTTGACCATGCCCTTGATGGTCTTGTAGATCTCTTCGGTCTCTGCCAACTGGTCTGAGAGCTGTTCTTTGGCGGTCGTGACCTGCTGTTTGGCCTTGAGCTCCACCTCTTCCAGTTTGAGCTCCAGCGTCTCGGGGTTGCTGACTTTTTTCTTGAGGCTAGCCCGATCTTTGCCTAGTTGGTCAGTGAGCTGTTTAACTCGGTCTTTAGCAGTTTCTTTGAGCTGGTCCTGGGCGACTATCAGGCTCTCGTCGAGATGGCTTAAGACCTGGACTTTGGCGTTGCCGTCGATCTCCAGCACCACGTACTGGGAGAAGTAAATGATCGAGTTGAGGTTGCGGGGACTGATGTCGAGCAACAGCGACAGCTTGGACGGCGCGCCCTTGAAATACCAGATGTGGGCCACCGGTGCCGCCAGGCTAATGTGGCCCATCCTTTCCCGCCGGACACGCGCCTGGGTCACCTCCACCCCGCATTTGTCACAGGTCACGCCTTTGTAGCGGATGCCTTTGTACTTGCCGCAGTAGCACTCGTAGTCCTTGACCGGGCCGAAGATCTTTTCGTCGAACAGACCGTCTTTTTCCGACTTGAGCGAGCGGTAGTTGATGGTTTCCGGTTTCTTGACCTCGCCGTGCGACCAGGACATGATCGTTTCCGGGGAGGCGATCTTAATTTGGAGCGCCGAAAAATCTACCAGGTGGCGCATGGTCTTGGGCTGATTGTCCTGAGGAGCGGGAGTAGGCATCATAGAGGTTAACTTGCTTCCTGCTTGTTGGTACCGGCGGCGGCGAGTTGGTCTGAGCCATCATTGGCCTCGGTGACCTCAGTGGCCTGTTGGTCGGTTGGCTGGCCATCTACCTGTTGTTTGACCGTCGGCTGGTCGGTTGGCTGTTGGTCGGTGGTCTGGCTCTCCGCGGCCGCTTTTTCACCCTCTTTACCTTCCTCGCTTCCATCGCCTTCCTCAATCTCCTCCACCTCTTGGGCCTCATGGGCGATCACTTCTAACCCCAGTGAGTTGAGCTCGCGCATCAGCACCTTGAAAGACTCGGGTACGGTCGCGGCAGGAATGTCCGTCCCTTTGACGACTGCTTCGAAAGCTTTGGCCCGGCCCATCACGTCGTCAGACTTGATCGTCAACATCTCCTGGAGGGTGTGAGCGGCCCGATGCGCCTCCAGGGCCCAGACTTCCATCTCGCCTAACCGTTGACCGCCCATCTGGGCCTTGCCGCCCAGCGGCTGCTGAGTAACCAGCGAGTACGGTCCAGTGGAGCGGGCGTGAACCTTGTCCTCAACCATGTGGACCAGCTTGAGAATGTAAGACACCCCAACTACCGTGTCTTCGCTGAACTGCTGGCCGGTCCGGCCGTCCACCAGCCTGATCTTACCGGACACCGGCAAGCCAGCCTTGCCCAGTTCTGACCAAATTTTGCTCTCGTCAATCGGTTCGAACGCCGGTACCGACACCTTGTAGCCCAGCTGTTGGGCCGCCCAGCCCAGGTGGGCCTCCAGCAGCTGGCCCATGTTCATCCGGGCCAGCACCGACAGCGGTGAAATAATGATGTCCACCGGCGTGCCGTCGGGCAAGTGCGGCATGTCGGCCACCGGCACAATCTTGGAGATCACCCCTTTGTTACCGTGCCGACCAGCCACTTTGTCACCCACTGTGATCTTGCGCGTCTGGGCCACTTTGACCACCACTTCCTGCAAAGTGCCCGGGTCCAGCTCATCGCCTTTGTCGCGGTCAAGTACCTGAACGTCAATGACGGTGCCGCCTTCGCCGTGGGGCAAGTGCAGTGAGGTGTCTCGGACCTCGCGGGACTTCTCTCCAAAAATAGCGCGCAGCAGCCGCTCCTCCGGTGTCAGCTCGGTCTCACCCTTTGGAGCAATCTTGCCTACTAGGATGTCGCCCGAGTTGGCCGAACTACCCACCCGGATGATGCCGTCCATTCCCAAGTTGCTCAGGAAAGTTTCGGAAACATTGGGGATGTCATTAGTCAGTTCTTCAGGCCCCAGTTTAGTGTCCATCACCTGGGCGCGGTGCTCGCTGATGTGGATCGAGGTAAGCAGGTCCTGGCGAACTACCCGGTCAGAAATGACGATGGCGTCTTCATAGCCCAAGCCCTCGAACAAAGCGTAAGCGATCAGCAAGTTCGATCCCAGCGCCAGCTCGCCCATATCCGAGGCAGGCCCGTCGATGATGATTTGGCCTGCCTTGACACTGTCACCAATTTTGACCACCGGCCGCTGAGTGTAGGCGGTGCTCTGCGACGTTCTGACAAACTTATCCACCCGGTAGATCTCCCGGTCATCTTCGATGGTAATGTGCTCGATCTCGTCGTGCTTGGCCAGTTCTTGGGCTTTGTGGAGCTGGTTTTTGTTGAGCTTGACGATAACCTGGCGGCTGTCAACGCTCTCCACGGTGCCGTCGTGCCTGGCCAAGACGCTGCGCTGCATGGCAGTAGCCACCGCTTGTTCCATGCCGGTACCGACCACCGGCGCTTCCGGCCGGATTAGCGGCACAGCCTGGCACTGCATGTGGGTACCCATCAACGCCCGGTTGGCTTCGTCGTGGGCAATGAACGGGATCAGTGACGCCGAGGTACCGATCACCTGGCGCGGCACCACGTCGATGTACTCCACTGTTTCGACCGGCCCTTCGATGAACTTGTTGAGGTAGCGCATCGGCACCCACTCCTGGACGATCCGGCCTTGGTCATCGATCCTGACGCCGGCGTGAGTAACACGGTGGTCCTCTTCCTCGTCAGCCGATAGGTACACCAACTCGTCAGTTACCTTGACTTCGCCGTGTTGGTGCTTGACCCTAAGGTACGGCGCCTCCAAGAAACCGTGGTCGTTTACTTGAGCATATAACGCCAGGTAAGTCACTAAACCGATGTTGGGCCCTTCGGGTGAACGTACGGCGTCAATCCTGGAGTACTGAGAAGCGTTGATGTCACGCATCGAGAACGACGCTCTCTCCCTGGTCACACCGCCCGAGCCCATCACCGACAGCCGCCGCAGGTTATCGATCTCGGAGAGCGGGTTAATCTGGTCCAGGATCGTCGACAGGCGATTGCGCCGGAAAAACTCGGACATAGTGGCGATCAGCGGCCGAGCATTGACTAGCGCCGCCGGCGACAAGGCCTCGTCAGTCTTGGTCAGGGACATCTTCTCGCGGATCGAGCGCTCCAGCCTGATCAGTCCAATCCGGAAGGCGTTGGCCTGGACCAGTTCGCCGATCCGGCGAACCCGGCGGTTGCTCAAGTGATCGATGTCGTCTACCTTGCCCTGGCCATTCTGAAGAAGGATCAAGTACTTGATGGCGGCCACCACGTCCTCGGGGGAAAGGACCGTCAGGTCCTCCGGCATCTTAACTTGCAAGCGACGGTTAAGCTTGTAGCGGCCCACTTGGCCCAGATCGTAGCGTCGCGGGTCAAAAAAGAGCTGTTTTAAAAACTCTCTGGCAGTGTCAAGGACGGCCGGTTCGCCCGGCCGCATTTTTTCGTAAAGCTCGATCAAGGCTTCGTTTTGGGAAGCGGTGGTGTCTTTCTCCAGGGTTTGAGCGATCAGGTCGTGTTCGTCGAGCTTGGTCACGTCGGCAAACAAGGCTTTAATGTCGTCGGTTTCCGAGTAGCCCATCGCCCTGAGCAAAACGGTGATCGGCATCTTGCGCCGTCGGTCTATCTTGACCGTAATCACGTCTCGGCGGGTGATCGCGAACTCCAGCCAGGAACCGCGCAGCGGCCGCAGCTCCGCCTGATGGAGCACCCGTCCGCTGGAGGCGTCCCGATCACCGGAATAAAAAATTCCCGGCGAGCGGACCAGCTGGGTGACCACTGCCCGTTCAATGCCGTTGATAATGAACGTGCCGACCGGCGTCACCTTGGGAATGTCTCCCAAGAAAACTTCCTGGACGTTTTGGTCGCCGGTCCTTTTGTTGGTTAAAGTAGCTTCTACGTACAGCGGCCGATCGTAGCTGGCCGCTTTAGCTTTAGCTTCGGATATCAAGTGCTTGGGCTGGCCAAAACGGTACTTGCCAAACGAGATGACCCAGTTCTTGCCGGTAAAGTCTTCGATGCCGTGCTGGCCGTTTACTTCGTCCAAGGATTCGCGAATGCCGTGCTCCAAAAAGTCCTGGTAGCTATCTATCTGCAGTTTCACTAAGTCCAGCTTAGGTAATCGAGAGTAGTGGTGTCCCCAGTTTTGCCGCTTAGAGTGTGACATAAAAGCTATTTCAGACCTTGATTAAACGGCCGTACCTACCGTTTCTGAATGAAAAAGCGCCGGAGTGGCGTTTTCGTGAAATCAAATGCCGAGTATGATACCAAACAATAAACATCATCGCAAGTAGTTGCGGATGTTCTCCTGGTGTCTGGCGAAATTAATCGCGTAATGGATGGTACCACGATCGTCGTGAAGGTAAAAGAGGTACTCAGTCTCGGCAGGATCAAGCACCGCGGTGATGGCCGCCAAGCCCGGGTTGGCGATCGGCTGGGGCGGCAGTCCGGGGTGTAAGTAAGTATTGAACGGTGAGTCGAGCTGGCGGTCGGCGTTGGTGGGCGGCTGCCACCAACTGTTTTGGGCCTGATCGTACCCGGAGGCATACTGAAGAGTAGCGTCAACCTGAAGCGGCATGCCCAGTTCCAGCCGGTTGAACAGGATACCGGCTACTTGGCGCAGTTGCTGGTCACCACGGCCTTCGCGTTCGACCAGCGACGCCATGATCAACACCGTTTCCAGGTCATGAGGGGAAGCGGCCAGTTCCGCCGCCAGCTGGGTGGTAACTTTGCGTTCAAAAGTGTCGGTCAGCAGCCGATGAATGTCCCGAGCAGTGCTTTCTTTTGGCACTAAGTAAGTGTCCGGAAACAGCCGGCCTTCGTCATCTCGAGAAAGCTGGAGAAACTCGAAACTGTCGAACTCTTCAAGCTGTAGGCCATCGAGGTGCTGAGCAATCTCTTCGCGCCGCCAACCCTCCAGCACAGTCACCCAAATATCAGTGGGGTTGGCCAACGAAGTCAGCGCTTCGGCCAGCGCCGGCAGTGACATGCTGGCCGATAACTGAAACGAGCCGGCCTGCAGTTGACTGTCCAGTCCGGTCAGCTTCAACCACGCCCTCAGTGCCAGCGGGTGCCTGATCAGGTGCTGATCCGCCAACCGTTCGGCCACTCGGCCGACTGGCTGGTTTTTAGGCACGATGAAAGTCACAGGGGCGGGGGCGGTGGGATCGACCGACCGCAACAACTCCCAACCGAGACCCGCCGACAACGCCAACAGCCCAACCAGTCCAACAATAGCTGCCCACCACCAGCGGACCGAGATGGAGGTCCGGCCGGCCAGCGCGGCAGTAATGGCATTCTTCACAGCTGGCACCTATCCAATCCGTTCGATGCCGAAGGTAGTTATCTGCATATGGCGATGATTTTCTTTAATGACCTGATCGATAAGTACTGTGCCCGGGCCGGCACCTCACCGGCCCTGCCCGTCCATCCAGTCTTGGAGGAACTCGGCTGCGGCCAAGTGGTCCACGTGCCGCAGGCGGCGACCGGCCTGTCTTAATTTGCGGCGGGCCTGATTAGTCGACAGCGTCTCATCGACGCCGGTGACCGGCAGCTTAAGTTCTTTGGCCAGCTGCTCCCGAAACCGGTTAGCCTCGGTCGCGCTTGGTCCCTCGGAGACACCCACCACGATCTGGGCGATGTTTTCCTGCCGACAAATGGCCCTGAGGCGCGGCAGCAAAGCCTGGTCGTTGGCCAGTATCTCCAACGGTTCTGCCAATCCGGCCCGCGACACCGCCAGGCCCATCCGTCGGCGCCCGTAGTCGATTGCCAATATCGGCGGCAGAAAAGTGCTACTCATCGGTTGGTCGCGCTCAATTTTACCTTACTTTGGTCACGACCACATAGCGGCGACAAAAAGCGGCGGCAAAAGTGAAGTTTGGTGAGTGCTATGTCTCCCGGACCAGGTGAGTGCTATGTCTCCCGGACCAAGTTGGCCACCACCACTCCCCGACGCAAGTAGGTGCCCTCGGGTACACAGGTGACCAGCTTGAGCTGTTCCTGATCGTAGTTTTGGGTCAAGATAAAGACG
>Ga0210057_1005772_pt1 | contig 15759 bp, 17 predicted proteins | sample CryGeyCG2114_010_2_FD_183968 | JGI IMG/M metagenome (GOLD analysis project Ga0210057, IMG submission 183968) | Groundwater microbial communities from aquifer - Crystal Geyser CG10_big_fil_rev_8/21/14_0.10 (SPAdes) (version 2) | ecosystem: Environmental > Aquatic > Deep subsurface > Groundwater ...
AGGGATTGATTTTTAGTGCAACGATGCCGAAGGCAAAAAATCAAAGTTTTTGAGAATGCCGTTTTATATGATTTAGAAATAATATTTTTTGGGTGGGCTATGTATTAGAGAGACGCGCGCTTTTTTTGTTTCTTTTTTTATAAAAAAGAAAATGGGGATTTCCGTCTTTTTGCATCTTTTTTCTAAAAAGAAGAAGATTTGCGATAGATTTATTAATATCTATTAGACTTTTATTATTATGACTACTAAAAATATCGTTAACCCTTATGATGTAAAAGGTAAGGTTAATTATGATAGATTGATAAAAGAATTTGGTTTGGAGAAAATAGATGAATCTTTATTAAATCGAATAAAGGAGTATACTAAAGATTTACATCCAATGTTAACAAGAAAAATATTTTTTGCACATAGAGATTTAAAGTGGTTATTTGATGAATATGATAAAGGAAATAAGTTTTTTATTTATACTGGTTGTGGGCCTTCGGGACCGATACATATAGGACATATTTTGGTTTGGTATTTTACGAAATGGCTTCAAGATAAATTTGATGTAGATGTATATTTCCAGTTTACAGATGATGAAAAGTTTATGTATAAAAATTTAACCTACGATGTAATACAAAAGTGGTTAAATGAGAATCTTCTAGATGTTATTGCAGTTGGATTCAATCCGAAAAGAACTCATTTCATAATAGATACAAAGCACGCAGGATTATTATATCCTGAAGCTATAAAAGTTGCTAAAAAAATAACTTTCTCTACAATAAAATCTAGTTTTGGTTTCAATGATAGTACAAATATAGGCTCAATATTTTTTACATCAATGCAAACAGTTCCTTCATTTTTACCTAGTGTATTAAAGAAAAAGAATATACCTTGCTTAATTCCTCATGCGGTCGATCAAGATCCTCATTTTAGATTAACAAGAGATATTTTGCCAAAACTAGGGTACTATAAGCCTGCTAGCATCCAATGTTCTTTTTTGCCCCCTTTAACTGGAAATGAAGGAAAAATGAGCAGTTCCGAAGCTATAAAGGGAATTTTAACAACAGATACGCCACAAGAAATTAAAAAGAAAATAAACAAATATGCTTTTTCAGGCGGACAGGTCACCTTAGAAGAACACAGAAAAAAAGGAGGAAATCCTGATGTTGATGTATCTTTTCAATATTTAAAATTCTTATTTGAAGAATCAGATGAAAAGCTAAACCAACTTGAGCAGGATTATAAATCGGGTAAATTATTAACTGGAGAAATGAAAAAATATGCTATTAAGAAAATAACTGAATTTATGCTAGAACATCAAAAAAGAAGAGAATCTGCAAAGCAGAAGATTCCGGATTTTCTTTTAAAATATTAATTATTTTCTTCTAGAAATTTTAATGTAGGCAGTACCAGTTTATCTATTTCCTCACGATATTGCTTAATAAATTCACTCTCTTTTCCAATTACTGTCAATGGACTAATAAAATTATTTAGTTCAATTAAAGATTTTTTTGAAAGATAATATTTTGCTTTTGGTAACAAATAGATAATTTTTTCTATTTCATTTCTTTTATTGGATTTATTAATTATATTTTTATATTTTTTCCAAAAAGAGTCATTTGTTTTTTTCATATATTTAACACTTTCAGAGAGGTTGTAAATGGGCTCTCCACACATACGACCATACAATAAACCAATAAAAAAATAATTTTGCATTGAGAAAATTTCAGCTAAATCAATATCTCTTTTTTCGTATGACCTAACTTTTAATATATTCCAGATTATTTTAAACCATATAGAATCTAGTTCAGCTTCTGAAACTCCTTTCTTAAGTTTTGAATTGGAGAATTTAATAAAGGATTCTTTCACGTCATTGTTTTTTGTGAATATTGATTCAGCCTTATTCAATAATTTACTTAAAAGATTTTTATCATAACTCGAAGGCCTACAAAATTTATCTTCTTCATAAAGCATTACTTCTATCCTGGTGTTTTTAATATGATAGTGTAAAGATTGCATCTCAGATATTTTTTTAGAGGTTATTATAAAAAAGTCAAAATCAGATAAATCTCTTTTTATATTAAGAGTCTTATTTGCTCTTGAACCGCATAAAAACATTCCTTTAATATCTTGTTTTTCATATAAGCTATCTATGAATTCCTTAAATTCCTTCAAATCAGGATATTCATTCAAAAATTTATTTATTTGTTCCATTTTTATAAACCTTTTTATCAAATTCTTTTTTATTCTGTTTAATCCATTTTAAGATTTCATCATTAGTTTTTTTATCGGTATGTGGAGACATAGGGTATAATTTAAAGGTTTTAATTTTGTATCTGCCTGATAATGAGAATAACCACTGATTTTTATTCTTCTTCTCGTTTAAATAATTGTAAAACTCTTTTTGATACCTATTTATTTCATTTTGTTTAGATTGGTCATAATTTATCATTTCCTTAAAACTTATTTTTTTGTTAAAAGGATTAATAACAAATAAAGTACACCATCCAAGAGATTTATCATTACAGGGAATAAACGTTTTATCTTTTCTTAATTTTGACCTTAAATCTTCAGCAACTTCCATAAAATTTCCTATTAAATATTGAAATCCCCTTATTCCTAATGAAGATAAAGTAACATAAGCTGAAACAGGCCCGATAGCACTCCGAGAAGTTTCTAGAGTATACTGCCCTGGAGAGTAACCAGATATTTCAAAAGATTGGGCGGTGGCCCCTCTTGATCCTTCAGCTATGTATTGTATATCTCCTTTATCCTTTAGCATAAATAAACTGGAAATATATTGTGTAAATCCAGTTTTATGAAAATCTACTCCAAATGAATCTGCATATTTTAGTTGTTTTATTTTCGAATTCATTGTTTTTATTTTATTAAGGCTTTCTTTTGAAAAAGAAAGAGGGTTTTTCAAAAAATCATAATTGTTAAACATTAGAAAAACCCATCCACTTACTGAATCAACATGAATATGCGGTTTATAATCAAGGTTAAATTTTTTACAAATTTTTTCTCTAATTTTATAGACCTTATGAATTGGATCAACAGAATAATCATAAGATTCTCCGCCATTTAGAATAATACATCCAATTTTTTTATTTTTTTTAATTGCATTTATCATTTCTTTTTCTAATTCATTTGGATTTATTACACCATTATGAGTTTTTAGAACGATATCGTTATTGATCCCAACACCTAACCAATCACAAGAAGTTCTATGACAAGAGTGTGTTTCATCATTGTCAATGAAGACAATATTTTTCACACCTTCTAAAGATATGGAAGGTTGACTTTTATTAAGTCCCACTTTCATACCATAGATATTTGTTCCAGTTCCCCCAAAAGTAAAAATTCCTAAGGAATTCTTATCATCCCATTTGGCCAAGCGACTTATGAATTTTGTTATTTCTTTTTCTAGATTTAATAAATTTCCACAACCCATTTCAGTCACTAAAGTAGGATTAATCACATCTACTAAAACCTGTGAAGAAATAGAAGGTAAGTTCGGAGGAGGAGTAATATTAAATTGTGTTCTTACTGAACGCCAATTTAAACAATTATTAAAATAATATTGTAATCCTGAAAAAATCTCAGTTAAACTTTTTGGATTTTCTTCAACTAAAGAAGGCTTTTTTGTATCTGTAATCACTCTAGGAGAAGTTTTGTTTAAATTTTTTGAAAATATTTTATCTAAACTATTTAATTGGTTTTTTATTTCAGAAGTGTTTAATGAATCTGCTTCACCAAATATTTTTTTAATTATTTTTTTGTTAAAATATTGTTTTGCCATTACTTTATTAAAAAATAATTTTATTTATTAAACTATCGATAATTTTTGCGTGAGCAAAACTAATTGTCCGAAGGACTAAGGAAATCCCATATAAATCCAAAAAAGAAGTTTTTGCTATCTAGTTTTCGAGAATTCGAAAACTGCGCGCGTCTCTCCTATTGGGCGGGAGAAAAAATATTATTTCCTATTTCTTTGTTTTAACTCTAACTTGTAGGCATTCTCAAAAATTGAAACTAACACCTATTAGCCCTAATTACAACTTACCTTTATAATTAAAATATCCAAAAAGACTGAAAAAACAAGGCAAAAATAAAAGATAAGGTTATAAAGAAAACAAGAAAATTTCCATTATGGATTACACTCAAGACAAAGAAGCTGCCATAAAAAAACTAAAAGAATTATGCATTTTAAAAGGTTATAGTAAAGAAACTTTTAAAGCTTACAATTATAACATTCAAAAATATTTAAACTTTTTACAAAAAACTAACCTTAATCCAAACAATGACTCAATTAAATCTTATTTACTAACACAAGAAACAAGCATAAATACGAACAGGCTACAATATGCTTCACTAAGATTTTATTTTAAAGAAATATTAAAAAGTCCTTTTACAACAGAACAAGTGCCTATAAAAAAGAAAGAAAAACAACTGCCAAAAGTAATAAGCAAAAACAAAATAAAATTTATAATCAATTCAACCAAAAACTTAAAGCATAAAATAATTATCGCTTTGCTTTACTCAACAGGAATAAGACTTAATGAGTTAATAAACTTAAAAAGAAAAGACATTGATTTTGAGAAAAACCTAGTGGCAATAAATAAAGGAAAAGGCAAAAAAGACAGGATAACAATAATTTCAAAAAATTTAAGCATGGATTTGTTAAAATATTATAGTGAAAATTCTTTCAGAACAGAATATGTGTTTCAAGGAAGAAAAGGCAGATACACAAAAAAATCAGTACAAGCAGTATTAAAAAAAGCAGGCAAAATAACAAACCAAAATCTTACACCTCACATGCTAAGGCACTCTTTTGCAACACATTTGCTGGAAGACGGGACTGACATAAGATACATCCAAGCCTTATTGGGACATTCAGATCTTAAAACAACTCAGATTTATACAAAAGTGGCTTCAACAAAACTGCAGAATATAAAGAATCCATTGGATTAACAATCAGATTAAATATATCTTTCATAAAAACCTTTATATTCTTAATTTTTAGCAGCTTTTTTTGTTTTTGATTAATTTATTTTTGAATTTTTATTTCACTTAATTAGCAGGGGCAAGATTAAAATAACTTTGGGAATCCTGTATATTTATAATATGAATTGCTGGAATCTTTGAAAAAAGAAATGATTTTTTAAAGTTAAAGTTATAAAGCAAAAACAAAATTTCTTGTCTATGGTTTGTTATTTAAGGGTAGAAAGTCTTATATATCAATTGATATATAAAATTAATATGCAAAAATTAATACAAGGGAAAAAACAAAGTTCATTTGAAAGGTCACCCACTTTAGAGACTGTTATGATGGTTGAGAAAACAATAGAGGAAAATAGTGGGGAATTTAGTAGGACCAAGTTATGGAAGCTATTGCCCAGAAAAGTTATGTGGCAGACTTTTCTGGTTATTTTAGATTATCTTGGAAGCATAAATAAGATTGCAGTAGATAAAAAAGGCAAAATAGCTTATATTTGGAATCCTTCATTGACTAAAAAACTAAGATTAAGAAAGGAAATTAAACTATGATTAAGCCATCAAAGGTAGTTTTTATGTCAGATGAATTAGAAAATAATTTTAATAATCTAAAATATGATGATCCTTTAAAAAAAGGTATAATAAAAGCCATAAAAGACCTTAAAGAAAATGCTTTTGCTGGCATTCAAATACCTAAAAGACTTTTTCCAAAAAAATATGTTAAGAAATATGGAATAAATAATCTTTGGAAATATGATTTGCCTAATGCTTGGAGACTTATTTATACGGTAACCCCAGAAAATGAAGTAGAATTAATTTCTGCAATATTGGATTGGTTTGATCATAAGTGTTATGAACGGAAGTTCAAGTATTGAAATTTACTTAATTCTAACTTAACTTTTGCCTCTGCTATTAAAGACTTTAAACAATCAACAACTTAACAAAGCAATTAAAGACAGCTGCTACATCATAAAAACCTTTATATTCTTTAATAACATAATTAAACCATGGCCTTTGAAATAACAGTAGGCAGGGATGAAAAAGCCCAAAAAGAGCTAGGTGATAAGGGCAGAGTCTTGATTGGAAAGGCTTATGTTAAAATGGGTAGAACAACTTCTTTATCTAATCCAATCTATATGGACGTAGCAAGGGCCCATGTTGTTTACATAGTTGGTAAGAGGGGATCAGGAAAATCGTATTCCATGGGTGCAATAGCAGAAGGCATTATGGATTTAGAAGATGAAGTTAGAAATAATTTGTCAATGGTTATGTTCGACACAATGGGCGTTTACTGGACAATGAAATATCCTAACGAGAAAGACTCTGATTTATTAGATGCCTGGGGCTTGGAAGGCAAAGGCATGCCTGTTAAAATATATACCCCTCATGGCTTTTTTGATAAATACAAGGATGATGGAGTTCCAACAGACGCTCCATTCTCAATTAAAGCTTCTGATTTGGGTCCGCAAGATTGGATTTTAAGTTTTCAGTTGCCGCAAGATCATCCTACTACCATTGTTATTGAAAAAGTGTTGGGGGACATGATTGATGAAGAAATAAAAGATTATGATATCCCTGACATAATTAAGATGATAGAAAAGGACAAGGATTTTGAAAAGCATGACAAGAATGATGCAATAAACAGGTTCAGGAATGCAGAACGTTGGGGATTGTTCAGCGAATCAGGAACTAACATGATGGATTTAGTACAGCCTGGCCAAGTTACAGTTTTAGATTTAAGTCCTTATGTGGCAACTCCAGGTGGTTGGGGTGTAAAATCTTTGGTTATTGGTTTAATAGGAATGAGGGTGTTTTCACAAAGAATGCTAGCAAGAAAATCTGAAGAAATTGATGCAATTAATGTTGGCTACAGCTATTTCCAGACAGAACAGGAGTTTGGAAACAAGCAGCAGTTGCCAATAGTATGGTTCGTAGTTGATGAGGCACATGAATTTTTGCCCAAGACTGGCAAGACAGCTGCAACTGACGCATTAGTTACTATAATGAGAGAAGGCAGACAGCCCGGCGTTTGTCTGATGATGGCAACGCAGCAGCCAGGAAAGATTCATTCAGATGTAATGAGCCAGTCAGACATTATCTTGTCGCATCGTTTGACAGCAAAACCAGATGTTGAAGCATTAGCTTCTATGAGCCAAAGTTATTTAGCAAAAGGTTTGCCTTTAATGTTAGATAATCTTCCAAGACAAAAAGGTGCAGGCATTTTATTGGATGATAATTCAGAAAGGTTTTATCCAATGCGAGTAAGACCAAGATTGACATGGCATGGTGGAGAAGCTCCATCTGCAGTAAAATATAAAAGAGTATTAGATTTAGGGTTAGAATAAAATGGCAGACGTAAATGTGGCCTGCAGGTCATGCGGTAAAAGAGTTCTGATGGATGTAATGCGTTATGATCCAGAAAACAGAAAAAACTTGATTTGTCCTGAATGTTTTAATCATAAGGTTCAAAAGAAAGATGAAAGTTCTAGGACAAGAAAGCTTTTAATTTCCTTACAAAAACCAAAAGATGAGGGTGGCTTTGTTAAACATAAATGTTACGATTGTGGTTACGAGTTCATGCGCAAGGCAGTTTCCAGGCAGAAGAATTGTCCTTACTGTGGTAAAAGAACTGCACATGTTCAGCAAAAGCCTGGCTTGGATTGGGCTAAAGAATTATAACAAAAATACTGCTAACAAACCTAAAGACAACATTACACCAAAGATTATCAGGATATATTTAGCAAACTTTTTCTCTCCCCAAAAATAAGCCATGCCGGCTTTAATTACTGTATTAGAAGATGCAGCCAATATTATGGATGTTACAGCAACTTTAACACTAATATCTCCCATTTTGCTTAATGAAGCCATTGTTAATGTAATAGCATCAACATCAGCAAATCCTGATAAAATGCTAGTTATATAAATTCCAGTAGTGCCAGCTATCAAATGCATTAATTTTGATAAGAATATGATGAATACAAAAAATAATCCAAACTTAATTGCAGGGCTTAAAGCAAAAGGTTGCTTAAACTCAATTTCTTTAACTTTCTTTTTATTAATTTTTTTGAACAATGCATAAATTAAAATTAAACCTGACAAAGCCATCAAGCTCATAGGTATTAATAAAGGCAATAACAAATTATTATTTACCACAATAACTTCAATTAAAATTCTGAAAAAACTAGTAGACGTTGCAATGACAACAGCAATAACAAAAGGTGCTAATATTTTTTTGTAACGCTTGCTTTCATTAGCCATTGAAAGTGTTACAGCTGTTGAAGAAATCAAGCCGCCAATAAAACCAGTCCAAGCATAACCTTTTTTTTGCCCAAAGAATTTCACAAAAATATAACCTAAGAAACTAATACCAGCCACTAAAATAACCATGAGCCACATGTTATACAAATTAAAGACATTTAATTGTTGTAATAATGCGGGATTTAACGATGTTGACAATAAAACATCTTTTAATATTGGAACATCCATTGGCGAATAATTTTGTCTAGGCAACAAAGGCAATACTACTAAAGCAATGATTGCAAACTCAACTATGGCAAACAATTCTTGTTTCTTGATATTTTTAGCAAATGTATGCAGTCTTTCTTTGTATGTCAAGAAAGCAGCAGTAAGTATTGCAAACACTACAGCATGAATTAAGTAGCCTATAGTGCACATTACTCCTATTATGTAAACCATTATTGAAGCCAGTTCAGTTGTAGCAGAAGTTATCTGGTATTTTTTGGAAGTTATTATAAAAGAGATTACTGCAAACGCAGTTATTGAAATCAAGCCGGCTGTTATAAGTAAAAAATTATCAAGCTGTTTATGGGTAATATATCCTAATATTGCTCCCATCAAACTTATCATGATGAAAGTTCTTAATCCAGCAAACCGTTTGATATGCGTATGTTGCTGTTCATATTCTCTTTGCAGTCCTATTAAAGCTCCTAACAGGATGGCTATAAAGAATGTTAACACCTCTTCCATGTTTAAATAAGTCTATTTTTTAATATATTAATATTGCTATTTAAAAAATTAAGGTTCCCATTCAGAACCATTAAATAAGTTTTTTATACCGCCACCGATTTTACCATCATACATGGAAAGTTTAATTTCTGCTTTCCTTAATAAATCTAAGGCATATTCTGTACTTTCCCACCATCTTTCAGGAGTTTTCATAATCATTTGTTTATGTCCAATAAGTTCTTTTATTCCAGAATCAATAATTGCAAGTGCACAAGGAGTACAAGGTACCCAAGGCATGAACATGTAAGAATCTTCAGTAGATTTTCCTATTTTAGCAGCAGCATTAATTACAGCAGGTTCTGCATGAATTATGTGTTTTAATTTATAATTTCTATCTAATTTTTGTTCTTTAGTTGGATTTAAACCTTTAGGAAAATGATTTGTACCATAAGCAAGAATTTCTTCTAAATCTGGATCAACAAGAACAGCACCTGTTTGTGTTGCTATATCTTCACTATTTTCCCATGCAAATTTATAAGCTTCTCTTAAAAATTTTTTAGGAAATACTTCTTCTCCGAGTGATATTATTTTTATATCTGGTTTCCATGCCATTTTCATATTAAAATTAATTATTACTTTATAAGCTTTATTGCATAATATTAATAAATAAATTAAAAGTTAGTTTACATTATGGATGAAATAGAAGTTAAAATTCTAGAAGTTAACAAAGAAGAGATAATAAATAAATTAGAATTATTAGGTGCTAAAAAAGTTTTTGAAGGTGTTTTAGAATCATTGTTTTTTGATTTTGAAAATAAATTAAGAAATTCTGGTGAAATATTCAGGTTAAGGAGAGAAGGAAATAAAATTTTCATAACACATAAGAAAAAGATTGAAATTGATAAAGCCAAAGTCATGGATGAGACTGAAGTGGAAGTTTCTGATTTTAATGAAGCTAAAAAATTAATAGAATCTTTAGGTTTTGAAGTTTTTACAAAATTGAAAAAGAAAAGAGTAAGTTATAAATTAAAAAATGTTAAGTTTGAGCTTGATGAATATTTAGGTGAGCATTCTTTTGTTCCTTTATTTTTAGAGGTTGAAGCTGAAAGTATTGAAGGTATATATGAATCTATTGAAAAGCTGGGTTTTTCTAAAGAAGACTGCAAGCCTTGGTCAACAAAAGACCTTATTGAACATTATTCTGCATAATTATTTTAAACTCTGTTATTATTCTAAATTATAATGAATGTTTTGAAGCATCTAAAAAGAGGCTTGTTGGTTTTGACAGCAGCGTTAGCATTACAAGTTATGACTCCAGAAAAATATGCTTTAATCATTAGTGGAGATACTTCTTATGAAAGGCACAGAATTAATATTGAAACAGCTTACAAAACATTCTTAAAAAATGGTTTTGAAAAGATTTATATTTTAGATACTGACGGAATGAAATCTACAGGTTATCCTATTTCTGGTGCTGCTGATAGAGAAACAATAGAAGATGTTGTAAATAAATTAAAACAAGAAATGAATTCAAATGATTTCTTTTTTTTATATGTAACAGACCATGGTGATAGAATTGAACAAGAAGTTGCAGGTGAAAAAATATCTTATTCTACTATTCTTTTAAATAATGATAAAGAGATAGGTGAAGAAGAATTTGCTTTAATGTTAAACCCATTAAAACCTAAACAAGCAGTTTATTTATTTGACCAATGTCATAGCGGCGGCTTTGCAGATTATTTTGGTTATGGTAATATTCTTGCTATAGCTTCTGTTGATGCAGAAAAAGTAAGTTATAGTCATGATAAGGATTCAGTAGGTTATTTTTTTATGAAGGCTCTTCAAGGAGATGGGGTTGCAGATTCTGATGAAAATGGTAAAATAAGTATTAAAGAGGCATTTGATTACATGATGAGAAGGTATACTTATAGTATAAAGGGGGATCAAAAACCTTTTATTAATTCTCAATTAAATCCAAATGATGTTTACATAGACGAATAATAACCTTTAAATATATTCTATCTCTAAATTTACATACTATGGCTGATTTTAATAAGTTTGAGCAGAAATGGCAGAAAATATGGGCTAAAGAGAATATAGGTGAAGCTGTTAGGGATGAAAAAAAGAAAAAGTTCTCTATTATCTTTGCTTATCCTGGGATTTCTGGTTATTTACATTTGGGTCACATGCGTAGCTATAGTTATACAGACGTAGTTGCCAGATATAAAAGAATGACTGGCCATAATGTTTTGTTTCCAGTTGGAACTCACGCATCAGGTAATCAAGCAATAGCATTTGCAAATAAAGTTAAGACTAAAGATAAAGCTTGGATTACTTATTTAAAAGATAACGGCTGTTCTGAAGCTAAGATTAAAACTTTAACTAAGCCAGAGAAAATTGTAGATTATTTTAACGAAGTATATGTTGAAGACTTTTGGAAAAAGTTTGGTTTTTTAGCAGATTTCAATCGTTTTACTTGTACTATTTATCCTGATTATCAAAAATTCATGCAATGGCAATTTAAGAAATTGTATGATAAGAACTTGTTAGTACAAAAACCTTATTTTGCAACATTTTGTCCTAAGTGCGGACCAGTAGCAGTTGATCCTTCAGAGACAGACATTTCTAAAGGGGGCAATGCAGAGAAATTAGAATACACATTATTGAAATTTAAATTTGGTAAAGAGTTTATTGTAGCAGCCACATTAAGACCTGAAACAGTTTATGGTCAAACTAACTTATGGATAAATCCCAATATTAAATATGCTAAAATTCAAGTTGATAATGAAGTTTGGATTATGAGTGTGGAAGCATTTGATAAATTTCAATATCAAAAAGATGGATTGAAATTAATTGATTACATTGATGCAAAAGAAATGTTGGGAAAATTTGTTGTAGCTCCAGAAATTCATAAAGAGATTATAATTTTACCAGCAACATTCTGCAATCCTAAAGTAGGTTCAGGAATTGTTACTTGTGTACCTTCAGATGCGCCTTATGATTATATTGCATTAAAAGATTTGAAAAAAGATGATAAATTATTAAAAAAATACAAAATTAATCCTGAAGATGTTAAAAAGATAGAACTAATCCCTATAATTGAATCCAAGGGTTACGGCCAATTTCCTGCAAAAGAAATTGTTGAAAAATTAAAAATTAAATCTCAAGAAGATACTGAAAAATTAGAAGAAGCTACTAAAGAAATTTACAAAGCAGGATTTCATACAGGTGTAATGGGGGAGAATTGTAAAGAATTCAAAGGTAAACGAGTAGAAGAAGCTAAAGAATTAATGAAAGAAAAAATGATTCAAAATCATGAAGCTACTATTTTATATGATTTGAGTGAAGAAGTTATTTGCAGGTGCAATTCAAAAGTTGTTATTAAAAGAATAGATAATCAATGGTTCATAAAATATTCAGACTCTGCTTTAACAAAAAAATCAAAAGACCAAGCTAAAAAGATGCAAATTTATCCAAAAGAATACTATGAGAATTTGCCTTCAATATTAGATTGGTTTCAAGATAGAGCATGTGCAAGGTTAGGAAACTGGTTAGGTACTAAGCTCCCCTTTGATGAAGAATGGACAATTGAACCTATTTCAGATTCAACATTATACCCTGCTTATTACATTGTTTCAAAATATGTTAATGAAAAACAATTGAAAGTTGAAGACTTAGATGGAGAGTTTTTCGATTATGTTTTCTTAGGTAAAGGCAAACCTAAAAATAAAGTTTTAGAAGAAATAAGAAAAGATTTTGAATATTGGTATCCTTTAGATTTTAATTTTGGAGGTAAAGAACATAAGACAGTACATTTTCCAGTATTCTTAATGAATCACGTTGCTATCTTGGATAAAAAGTTCTGGCCCAAAGGAATTTTTGCAAACTGGTGGTTAGTGGGTAAAGGTTCAAAAATTTCAAAAAGCAAAGGTGGAGCAGAGCCAGTTTCAGATGCTATCAAATTATATTCAGTAGATGGAATGAGATTATATTATGCTCACATTGGAAGTCCTCATGCAGATGTTGTTTGGGATAAAGAAGTTGTTAGAAACTATAGGAATACTTTAGAAAGAATTTTGGCAATCGTTGTAGAATTAAAAACTAAGAAAGATAAAAAATCTTTAATTGACAATTGGTTAATTTCTAAGTTTAATGAAAGAATAAAAACAATAACAGAAGCAATGGAATTATTTGATTTAAGGATTGCTGCAACTGAAACTTACTTTAGCATTTTAGAAGACTTAAGATGGTATGTAAGAAGGCATGGTTCTAATAAAGATTTAATTAAAGATTGCTTAGAAAAATGGGCTAAACTACTTTGTCCAATTACTCCTCATTTAGCAGAAGAGATTAATTTTTTAATAGGAAATAAAAATTTAGTTTCTGTTTCTGATTGGCCAAAATATGGTGAGAAAAAGATTGATTTAAGAACATCAGCAATTGAAGACATGTTAAAATCAACTTTAGTGGACATAAGAGAAGTTATGAAATTAGCTAAATTAAATAAATTAAAAAAACTTACTTTATTTATTTCAGAAATTTGGAAATATCCTTTTTTAGAAACCTTGAAAAAAGAATTATCTCAAACAAGAGATATTGGTAGAATAATGAAAGTGGTAATGGCTAATGAACAATTTAGAAATAAAGGCAAGTTAGACAAATTAATTATTTCTTTGGTAAAAAATCCAAACAGGATTCCATTAATCATTCTTGATCAAGATACAGAGTTTGAAGCTATGCAAGATGCTCAAACTTTTATCAAACAAGAATTTGGTTGTGAAATTAGTTTAATTAAAGCAGAAGATAGTGAAGAAATAAAAGCTAAACAAGCTTCACCAGGCAAGCCTGCAATTTTTGTGGAATAATTCTAAAATGAGAGACAAATATACTGACAAGGCAAAGGCAGCTGGATTAAGAGCAAGAAGTGCTTACAAATTAATGGCTATAAACAAAAAATATTCTTTAATAAAACCAAACGATGCTGTTTTAGATTTAGGATGCTTTCCAGGTGGTTGGTTAATTGTAGCTACAAGAAAAGGGGCATCAAAAGTTGTTGGTATAGATTTGCAACCTATTGAACGAATTCAAGGAGTTACATTTATTCAAGGTGATGTTACTAAGGAAGAGACTTTAGGTCAAATAAAAGATAAGTTTGATGTTGTTTTAAGCGACATGGCTCCTAAAACTTCTGGCAATCATTCAAGAGATGTAGGTAGATCAATAGCATTGGCAGAAATAGCTTTTAATGTAGCTAAAAGATTTTTAAAGCCTGGCGGAAGATTCTTGGTTAAAGTGTTTCAAGGTGCTGAATATATGGAATTTGTCAATAAAGTTAGGAAATCCTTCTCATTCTTTAAGACTGTTAAACCTGAAGCCTCTAAATTAAAAAGTCGTGAAATGTATGTTTTAGGCATTGGTTTTAGGTAATTTAGCCATTAAACAGCCTTCTTTTCTTTAATAGAAACATTTATATATTAGTTATTACTAAGCCATAGTAACAAAACTAGTTAAAAACTGGTGAGATAAAAAATAAAATGAAACTAAGAAATTTATTGGCAATAACAACCCTTGGATTAGCTGGCTTAGTTGGCAGCTGTCAAAATATTAAAATTGAAAGCAATCAACCTCAGGTTGAATATTCAAGTTCAATGAAAGGCGAGGTTATTAGTCTGGAAACAGTAGGTAAAAGTGGTTTTTCAGATAATGTGGCTTTATCATTAATTCTAAAAAATGAAGCAGGGCAATATATTTTAGCTCATAAATCATTTCAAGATTCTTTGAAATTAACAGATGTTGCTGCAATAATCAGATCAGAAATGAATGATGGTGACAATGAATCTATAGAGTTGAGAGGTATTGAAACTTATGAAAACGCCATTACATTTAAAGAAGTAAAAGCTAATGGCTATACTATAAAAATAAAGGAATAAAATGAAAAAACTAACACAAATTATAGGATTAAGTTTAGGATTAGCTACATTAGCAACAGGTTGTAATCAAGAACCTAAAGTTGCTGGAACTAAAACTATTCAAGTTCAGCCTAAATTAAATGTAGAAACATTTGTTTGTAATGATTATCCAACTACAGTAATTACTCAAGATAATAAATTAGTATACAGGATTAAAAATATGGGTAGACAAGAAATTGAACCTATGTGTATTTCTTTTAAAACAAATGATATTTTTAATAATCATATAAAAGCAAAAGATTGTAAACCAGTATCAGGTTTAGCAAAATTAGATTTGAATGATGGTGGCATATCAGATGATGGTTTTGAAGTTTCTGGAGATATAACTCCTGAAGATGTTACACTTAAATTAAAAGGAAACAAAGTTTTTATAACTGTAAATGATTATACTGTGGAATGCAGATAATCACAAATCAATTATTTTTTTTTGTTGAGAACTCCATTCTTTATTAGGTGTTTTCTTTAACCATTCAACATATTTATCAATAAATTTTAATCTTTCTTGAAAGTTCTTAATCTTATCTTTTTCAAGTTCTTCTAGATTAATTTCAGGCAGTTTCATTCTATATTCTCCTTAAACTTTGATTCTATATTAAGCTTTTGAATAAAGAGGCTGTGGGACATAATTAATGTCTAGTCCTTTAGGACTATGACATATGCTCTTCTTCCTATATACTTCTTCTGTGCGTCTAATTTTGCGGAGTTTCCAAAGGGCGTTATTTTTCTTTCGTAGATTACTTCTACTTTTTCGTTGATGGTTAGGTCTCCTTTTTTGACTTGGACTTTTCTCATAGTCTTAGGATATAGATAGATATCCTTAAATACTTTTGGGTATTTAATA
>Ga0210057_1005773_pt1 | contig 15757 bp, 19 predicted proteins | sample CryGeyCG2114_010_2_FD_183968 | JGI IMG/M metagenome (GOLD analysis project Ga0210057, IMG submission 183968) | Groundwater microbial communities from aquifer - Crystal Geyser CG10_big_fil_rev_8/21/14_0.10 (SPAdes) (version 2) | ecosystem: Environmental > Aquatic > Deep subsurface > Groundwater ...
AACAAAACTTATTAATAACAAAAACTTTATTTTAGTATGAATAATAAATTATTGGCATTTTTGTTTGTTTTAGTTTTTCTTTTTGGTTGCACAAGCGAACCAGCCACAAAAAATGAGATTTTGTATAAAGGAATTGATTTTGCACCGGTTCCTGATAATTGTGCAGATAAACAAGACAATGCCTGTGAATTATTTGCCTGCATGGCTGATCAATGCTGGTGCAGGCAGGGGCCGGAAATGATTGTATTAGATGGATTTACTTCACTGCAAACAGAAGAAGAAATAAAAGATTATTTTGAAGAAAAAAGGGATGAAATAACAGGAACAAGCCAGCTGGAAGTAACTAAAGCAGTTAAACTGAATTCAGTTTTCTGGAACGTGTTTTTTGAAACAGAAAACGGAGAACAAGTTTTAACTGTTGCTGCAGACGGAACAGTAATTGAAACAGTTTGCGGGGTTTAATTATTGAATCTCAGTAGAAAAAAGAAAACTTTTTTTTGATTTTCCGGAAAAAAAGTTTTTCAGGAATTTGCTGGGCAAAATCATTCTTTTGTTTCTGTGATTGTCTTGTTAATTATTTCTTTTATTTCCTGAGGAGAAGGATTTAATTCTTCCGAAGTAAAGTTTCCCTTAGAAATATTGATTTTTTCAAATACCTGTAAATACAAATTAAATGCAATTTCTAAACTTAACTTATATCTTGGCTCCATTGAACTGCTTATTTCATTTATTGCATGGACTGCCTTGTTTTTGTGGTCTTCAGCAAAAGAATAATATTTTTTCATTAAATTCCTGAATTGCTTGCTTTTTTTCTTTCCGTTAGCCATTTGCTTTAAAGCTTTTTTAGTTAAGCCATTTTCTAAAATTAAGTCTTCAGCAAAATAATTTAAGTTGCTTGACTGGTCTTTTTGAAAGTCCCTGATAATATGGACCAAATAACAAAAAGTTGCAATAGACCTTGCGGCTTTCTTTATATTATAACTTGGGGGTATAAAATTTCCATTATGCTTTTTTACTCCAGCTAAATGCAATGCAATTGCTGCCGGCGCAACTGCTGCGCCTTCAGTGTAATCCAGAAAATCCTGAAAAGATTTAAATCCATTATTTTTTATGTCATAAACCATTGCTTTGGCGAAATCCTGCCAAGGCCAAAAAGGGATTCTGAATTCTTCTATTGTTTCAATTAATTGTTTTTGGATTTCATCCTGAGGCTTTCCCTGGTTAATTGATTCAACCCAAGCATTAATTACTCCAGAGAATTGCTCTTTTTCTGTTTCACTTATTTCGCTTAAAGCTTTCCTGTTGTCAACTAAATCATCCATCAACCTCATTGGCTTGTATAATTTTTTTGAAGCAAGATATCTTTCTTCATCCCAAAATTTTGCAGAAATATCTAAAATCGGCTTGTTCTGGATTTGATTTGAATCAAGTTTTTTTGCTATATCAGAATACTCTTCTTTCATTAAATAATAAAATAAGCTAAAAGCTTTTATTCTTGTTTTTCATTGTCTTTTGTATGGAAATAAATAAAATAAGTAAATTAATTCTTTCAATTCTGGTTTGCCAGTCAGCAGGAATAATTGGTTCAGTTTTTACTTTTTCTGCTATCCCTGAATGGTATTTGTTTCTAAACAAGCCATTTTTTTCTCCTCCAAACTAGCTGTTTGCTCCAGTCTGGATTTTGTTGTATACTTTAATGGGAATTTCATTATATCTGGCTTTAGAAAAAGGTTTAACGGAAAACAAAAACAAATTGGCTTTACAGTTTTTTTCGATCCAATTAGTTTTGAATGCTTTATAGTTAATTCTGTTTTTTGGCTTAAGAAGTCCTTTGCCTGGCTTAATTGAAATAATTGTTTTATGGGTTTTTATTGCTTTAACAATAAAAGAATTTTATTCAATAGACAAAAAAGCTTCTTATTTGTTAATCCCATATATTTTATGGGTCAGTTTTGTCGCAGCATTAAACTTTGCTGTATGGATTCTAAACTAAGCCTTTTTTGCAGTTATTCTGCTAAAGATTAAACTGCAGGCAATTCACGAACAGAATTTATTTCTTTTGCTTAATAATTATTTTTTTATGAGGGGTGGTTGAAATGAAAATAGAAAGCAACAGTTTTATTGCAAATGCTTTTATGCCGGCAAAGTTTTCCTGTGAAGGGCAGGAAGTTAACCCAGAATTAATGATATCTGATATTCCAAAAGAAGCAAAATTCCTTGCATTAATAATGGATGACCCTGATGCGCCAAACGAAACTTTTATTCACTGGATTGTATGGAACATCAAAACAGAAGGCAGTAAAAAAACTATTCCAGAGAATTCTGTTCCCGGAACACAAGGAAAAAATTCAGCAGGAAAAACAGGTTACATCGGCCCGTGCCCGCCAACAGGAACTCACAGGTATTACTTCAAAGTGTTTGCATTAAAAGAAAAACTTTTGTTAAGAGATGGCACAGCAAGAAAAGAACTGGAAGAAGCACTGCAAGGCAAAACCATTGCAAAAGCACAATTAATGGGAAAATACACAAGAAGATAAAAAAAATTAGTTTTATACATAACTGGCTTTTTTCAGTATGCTTTCAGGAATTAATTTTTTTCCAAATCCAGTCATCTTTTTTTCTTTAATCAGCTTTAACGCTCTTTTTTTGTTTGATTCAGCCCAGACGCTGTTTTTTCTTCTTTTGCTGGATCGAACTGCATAGCTTTCTTCATCAGGCTTTTTCAGGGTTGAATCAATCCAGCCAAAACATAATGCTTCTTCAACTGCTTCAGCCAAAAGCATGAATTTGCTTCTTTTTTTTGAGCTGACTTTAAAAAAAACTAACCAGACTTCTTTTTTCTTTAAATGATTTTTTTCCAGCCAATTTCTCCACTGATTTCTGTTCCTGAAAGATTTTGTTTTTCCTATCTGCATTAATATTTTATTGCAGGAAAAAAATAAATATTGTTTGAACCGCAGAATCAAAGGGAACAAAAGCACAGAATCCAAAAGAAACAAAATAATTCAGCTTAGAAAAGGAATAAAATATTTCAGTTTAGTTTTGATTTAATTGATTCAATTAATGCTTTGATGTTTTCAGGGCTTTCACTTGAAAGTTCTTCTGAATCCACTAAAAAGTATTTTTTGGTTATTTCCTTCCATCTCGCATATTCTTTTTGGTTCATTGATTTCAGTTCATTAAGTTTTGTTAGTTCAGCTAAATCAAGGGACTCTTCTGAAACACTGTCAAAAGAATTTCCTTCACTTAATTCAATTATTTTTGGCTCTGACAGAAGTTTTCCTGTGTTCACATAGTCTCCACTGGAATCAGTTATTATTGTGGGGGCAGTTGATTCAATAAAACAATAACCTGAATTATTGTAGCTGTATTTTAAAGGGCATTTTATTCCAACAGCCCGGTGGTTTTCTGTTTTAAAATCAAATATTGCAGTATTATAACCTAATTCCCGCAGCAAAAAAACAAGCAGTTTGGATTTTTCCCCGCATACTCCTGCATAATCAAAGACAACCTCAAAAGGATATCTTTCCTGGGATCTTTCTTCAGTGAATTTTGTCCAGTCATAAGGAATTCTTTGCACTAAACTGACAGCAATTCTTGCCCTGTCATCCGGTTCAGTTGAATGCATTTTAATCAATTCAACCAGCTTCAGCAACTCATTTTTCTGGTTTTTTTCATCTAAAAACCTTAAAATCAGTTTTTTGTCTGTCGGACAGCCAGAATTACAATAATATGTTCTTGAAATTCCTGCAAGATTTTTTTTTAGCTCAGACTGCATTGAAAACAATAAAACTTTTTTTTCTCCTCTTAACACAAAATCAAGTTTTCTTTGAATTGAAGTTATGCTAAAATCAAATTCACAGGCTTCCTTGCGTGTTTTGTTGAATTCAGGGCAGCCACAAAAACTGGCTTTGTTTACAAGGTTTCCTTGTTCACAGAAAACAGGCTTAACTGAACTGCAGCTTCCATATTCTGTATTATCAACACAGCGCTGGATTTCAACGCATTTATTTGCATCAGGCTTAAAATTAAAAGGGCAGCCGCACAAAAAACTGTTTTCAACAAGCACTTCATTAATGCATTGAAAAGGTTTTTCTGCGGAACAATCAGGTTCAAGAGTGCCGTCAATGCATTCAATTATTGGAATGCATTTTCCTTCAAAACTTCTCCGGCCTTCAGGGCAAAAACCTTGTTCAATGAATTCATCAAAAAAATTAATGTCGCTTCCAAAAAAATTTGAATTAAAAAAATCAAATTTGCCTGGTCCGGATTCAATTTCCTTCAGAAAATCAGTGCAGCCAGAAAAAAACAGCAAGATAAAAAGAAATCCAAACAAAAAAACTTTTTGTTTCATAACATCAACAGCAAAAGGTTGTTTTTCTGGATTAATAAGCCTTTAGCCAGACAAACCAGAACTCCTGAAAAATCAGTTCTAGCAACAAAAGAACTCTAACTTATACATAACTCAGGATCTTCTGTATCATTATCTGCGCTCCGCTAATCCCTTTAATTAATCAAAAACAATATTAACTATTCAAAGTTAATTTCTATTTTAATTTCTATTTTTCAGCCAGCAAAACCAAAAACTGGCTTAAAATCCGTCAAACCGCCAATACCCCGCGTATGCACAGCAGATTTGCCTGTTCTAAATTATATTTTAGCTTGTTTTAGCCTGTTTTCAGCCCTCTGTAATGTCGTATAATCAACATTATACGTGTTTCTGTAGAGGGAGATTTTTCAAAAACCATCAAAAACCGAGTTTTAGTGGAAGTGTGGGGGTGGCTTGAAAAAATAGGCAGAGCAGATGTGCCCGACCGGCAGATTATGAGTTATGTATACAACTTAGGTCAAATAAGAGGTGGCTTAAAAAATGGCTTGAACTGGCCTGAAATTACTTTATGAACTGGCTTAAAAAAATCCAGAAAACTTTGCAGGATTGCTAAAAAAAATAAAAATAATTATAAATTTTCCTTAATTGAAACAGCTAAAAATCAAGGAAAAAATCAGAAAAATCTGATAGAAAAAACAAGAGATTGACAGGGATAGTTTGAGGCAATTGGCATGTATTAATTGCATCAGATTCCCTTAGTTTCTTTGTGTATTTGCTGAAACTTCCTAAAATCTATTTTTTTAGGTTGTTTTTCAAGCTGTTTTCAACTGTATTTTAAGCCAATTTAGTTGTTTTTTGGGGGTAAATTAAAGCCATATTTAGGGGTTTGAAAGAAGCGTGTTTTAGTTGTGTGGGGGGATTAATGCCAATAAATAGCTAGTTATGTATATGATTAGCTACATAACTTGTAATCTTGTGGGGCTGTTTTTTTTGTCTTTTTAGACTGTTCTTTTTTGTCTTTTCCAAATAGAAACAGTTTTTAATTGTTTATTTTCATTTAGTATGTATAAATTTATTGGTTTTTGAAATGAATAAAAAATTTTTCAGTGTTTTAGTTTTATTTTTATTTTTTGGTTCTTTTACTAATGCTTCGCTTGTTTGTGGTGATGTTACCCAAGACGGACACGTGTTTGTTGATGATTTAACTTTTTTAGTTAATTATTTGTTTAAACAGGGCCCTGCTCCTTTTTTATTATATGTTGCTGATGTCAATGGAGATGGATATGTTTTTGTTGATGATTTAACTTTTTTAGTTAATTATTTGTTTAAACAAGGTCCTGAACCAGGTTGTTTGACAATTCAGCCAATTATTATTCATCCGGAAGACGGAAACATTGTAAGCAATCCAGTTTATGTTGCTGTGGAAAACCATGGCCTTACTGATTTTTCTGAAGTTCATGCAGTAAAAATTTATTATTCAGTTGATGATGTCGATTGGATTTATTTGCAAACAGTTGGGCCAAGCCCTGAAAACTTATGGGAATTTTCAATTGAATTGCCTTCTGGTTTTAATCATATTATGGTTATAATGGAAACAGCTGATGATGCCAGAACTTCTCCTTCAGTTTTAATTGAAGTAATTTAATTGATTATTTCTTCTTTTTTATTTTAGTTTTGTTTTAATTCCTTTCGTTCTTTTTTTCTTTCATGCAAAAAGATTTTTTATCCATAGGAATTCTTGCCGCAAAAAAAGCAGGAAAAATAATTTCTTCTAACAGAGGAAAATTCACTGATTTAAATAAAGTGAAATACAAAGGAGAAAGAGATATTGTAACTAAAGTGGATTTTGCAGCAGAAAAAATCATTAAAGAAACCATTCTCAAAAAATTTCCTTCTCATGAAATTCTTGCAGAAGAAACTCCTAAAGGATATGATTTAGCTGATTACTTATGGGTAGTGGACCCATTGGATGGAACAGTAAACTTTTCCCATGATTACCCTCATTTCTGTGTTTCAATTGCATTAAAACAACAGGAACAAACTGTTTTAGGCGTAATTTTTGATCCAGTGTTAAACGAATTATTCACTTCAGTTAAAGGCAAAGGAACTTATTTGAATGGAAAAAAAGTGTTTGTTTCAAAGAACTCTGATTTAATTCGTATTTTATTAAACACTGGCTTTTCTTATAACCGCGGAGACAAAATGCGTTTTACTATTAATGCAATTGAAAGAATGTTATACAAAATAAAAGACATCAGAAGAAGCGGTTCAGCTGCATTAGATTTAGCTTATGTTGCTTGTGGCAGAGTTGACTCTTATTTAGAATATCATTTAAAGCCCTGGGATTTGTGTGCAGGAGCATTAATGGTTGAAGAAGCAGGAGGAAAAGTCTCTGACCCAACAGGCTCTTCTTTGAAACCTTTACCAATTGATTGTTTTGCTTCAAACGGCTTAATTCATGAAAAAATGCTTGAAATGATAAACCAAGAGCGAGTTATGTAGAATTAAGATCTTTTTTTTACGAAAAACTAATTGGCTTTTCTGTTTTTCTCGTTATTATTAACGTATTTATTTCTATAGGCGGGCCTAATATGTGCTGGCTGGGCCGCCTTATTTTTGTAATAGAATACTCTATTTTATTTTCTTTTTCTAGATTTTTTAGCTTTTCTTCTATTGCTCTGCTTGGAGCCATTTGTGTTATAATAACCCCTCCTGTTTCAAGAGAGTTAATTATTCTTTCAATGGATTGTAGAGGAAGCTGATCAAAAAAAATTGATTCAGCCGAATAAACCAATAGAAATCTTTTTTCAGGAAGTTTTTTTGTTTCAGCTGCGCCAATTATTATTTTATCAATATTTTTGCTCTGTTCCCCCAGCCTTGTTAGGGCTAATCCATAAGTTCTTATTTTTGCTTTTGCACTCTTTTTTAGTTCAGCCAAAGCTTTTCCTTCTCCACACCCAATATCCAGCACATCAGCTGATTTCTTTTTGTATAATTCTATTAAGTAATTAAGCACTCCTGCAACATCTAATCGATGAAGGGAACTTACTTGATTAAGGTTTCTGCTTACAGAATAAAAAACAGGTTTGTTTTCAAGTATTCCTGATCTGGCATGTTTTCTGTCCAATGTTCTTGTTTTCCTTATGTTCCTTGCCAAAGCAGCTCTTTCTTGTTGAGTTAAATTAATCTCTTTGTGTGCGGTTGGATATATCTCTTTTTTCCATTTTGGGGTAAAAAATCTGGTTACTCTGCTGCGCATTTTTTTAGAGAGTTTTTCACGTTTTTTCACAATTTGATTTCTTCGAACGAATCCAGCGGGCCTTTTTTTCTTACAAATTCTTTTTGCACTGGAGGATCTGATTCAATTATTTTGTCTACAAACTGGGAGAAATTTTTCAATGATTTTTCATTTATCCCTTCTTTTAGTGAAGTAAAAATTCCTGTTATATTGTTTGCCTTTAATTTTGCCGTAGTATGGTGAACAAACTTCAGTATTTCTTTTTCTTCGTTGTAAATCAATAAAGTGTTAATTGAATCCAATACAAGAAAATCTATTTTAGTATTTTCCATTAATTTGAATATAGCTAAACTTATTTGAGTTAAAGAAGTAGGGTTATCAATATATTGTGTTTTTTCATCGCTCCAGGAAATTTTTCCTTTTGAAATGCTTTTGCTTACACAATCCACAAAAAAGATTTTTTCTGTTGAAATCTTTTTTTCTTTTAATTCTTTTTCTAATGCATCTTTTGTTTTGTTTGCTGAAACAAAACAAATGTTTTTCTTTTCTTTTTCCAGTTGCTCTAATAACATCATTAAAGTATTCTGGTATTTTTCTTCCGGAATAATCAAAATAATGTTTTGTTTTTTTTGAATGTCTGAAATGATTTTATCCATGTTATTATGATTGTTTTAATACCTTTAAATACTTTTTATTAACCTGCCTTTATCAGAAAGTATTTTAAACGTTTATTTTAGGATTTTTATTATGCTTAGAAGAAAAAAACCTGTTGAAGGAAAAGTGATTTCCAAAGCCGAAGACAAAGTATGGCAGGAATGGTATAACAAACTTACTCCAGAAGACCACAATAACATGCTTGCAAAACTTGGTTTAGATGAAGAAGACAGGGAAGACTTTTTTGAAGACACTGACTTGGAAAAACCAAAAGGCAAAAAAGGAAAAAAATAATTTTATTTTAAAACAAAATAATTTTATTTTATCTGCAGTTCAACTATTTTTCTGAATTTTTTTGAAGGATATGCATAACCTGATTTTTCTATTGTTATTTCTGTTGCAATAATTCCTATTTTTTGTTCTCCTTTTATTGCAAAATTTTTTGGGAATACATCCAGATTAATCATTTTGTTTTCTCCGGGGTTTAATACTCCTAATTCAAAGTTTTCTTTTTCTGAACTGGTTTTATTTAATCCTAATTGGCTTCCTGCAACAATTTCTATTCTGATTTTTTTTGGTTCCAGGTAACGGTTAATTACTTCTATATCCATTCTGACAGGCTTTTTTTCCTGCAAATCCAGTTTAAACGGCACAAAATTTGTATTAATTGCAATACTCATAAACTTCTCCCCCTTTTAATCAACAAAGAATCAGTTAAATTATATGACATGAACTTAATTTAAACTTTATTTTTTAGTCTTTTTCAGTTTTTTCCTGTTTACTTAAAAACAAAAACAAATAAATACTTGAAAACACTTTATTTCTGAAGGAAAAACATTTTTTCCTTAGTGATTGTTATGTCTGAACTGCCTGAAAGCTCTTTAATTAGAAAAACTTTCACAATCAGAACAATGGATTTGCCTCCAAATGTAAAACTTACAAGGCGTTCAATGCTTCGCTGGTTTGCTTTGGCTTTTGGCTTAATCTCGGAAAAAGAATCTCGCACAACTGTTTTAGATGTTCTTGACGCACTTTTTTATCTAAACCTTTCAAAGAATTCTAATCCAACGGTTTCCGAAATCCAATCTTATATTAAAAAAAAGCATTCAAAAAACATTTCAGAAAAGCTTTTGCATTATCATTTAAATCGGATGAAAGAAACAGATTTATTAATCAGGAAAAATCAAATGTATTTATTCAACCCAGCACCTTTAGCTGAAAGAGATGATTTGAAAGCCTCTTTTAATCATTATATCACAAAAAACATTTCTTCTACTTTAACTCATTTAGAAGAAGTTTTTTTTGAGTTAGCTTCAAGCTATAAAAAATGATTAACAAGCTATAAAAAAACAATTCTTCTTTTTTTTGTTTATGCAGTTTAAAAAAATTTCAGTTATTGTTTCCAAAACTGATCCAGCCGGAATAAATATTGCAGGGCATTTAATTAAAAAATTTAATTTCAAGGAAACAGAAAAGTCTTTTGACTTGAATTCAGTTTATTCTTTTTCAAATGAAAAAAATTCTTTTGATTTAGTTTTTATTAACCAGAAACAGGTTTTTGCTGATTACTTAAATGAACTGGAAACTGACTTAATTGTTTTTGCTTCAAAGCATTCAAGTGAAACAAAAAAGCCCTGCCTTTCAGTGCATTCAATCGGAAACTTTTCCAAAGCAGAATTAGGGGGAAAAGACAAAACTCTTGTAAAAACTTCTTCTCTTGTGCTGAAAAACTTTTATTTGAATTTAGTTAAAAAAGTAAAAGAAAAAAAATTTGATTTTCCTGTTTTAATGGAGCAAACCCATCACGGCCCTTTCTTATCAAAACCATGCGTTTACATTGAAATTGGAAGTTCAGAAGAACAATGGCAAAACCAATCAGCAGGCAAAATTTTAGCTGAAACAATAATGAATTCTTTTTCAAATTTTAATTCAGGTTTCAAAACAGCTATTGGAATTGGAGGAACTCATTATTGCCCTGAATTCTCTAAAATAGAGGAAAGAACTGAATTAGCTTTATCTCATATCCTTTCAAAATATTATGTTGATGAAATTGACTTAAATTTGTTCAGGCAAATGATTGAAAAAACTTTTGAACCTGTTTCTCTTGTTTTGATTGACTGGAAAGGCTTAATTGCAGAACAAAGAAATAAAATAATTTCTTTTTGTGAAGAACTAAATTTAGATTGGAAAAAAACAAGGGATTTCCTGTAATTATTTTCCCAGCATTTTTTTTGCCTTTTTTGCAATGCTTTTTGAATCCATTCCAAAGCTTTTCTTGATTTCTGCAGGAGCATCATAATCAATATATGCATCTGGTGCGCCAATTCTGTGCAGTTCAACTTCATTTAATCCTTTATCTTCAAGCATTTCTAATACAGCTGAACCAAACCCGCCAGGTAAAATATTTTCTTCTATTGTAATTCCTTTTCCTGTTTTTTTCAGTGAATCACAAATCATTTTTTCATCTAATGGTTTTACAAATCTTGCATTAATTACTTCTGCTTCAATTCCTTCTTTCTTTAAAATTTCTGCTGCTTCATTTGTTTCTTTTAACATAAAACCAATGCTTATCAGTGAAATGTCTTTTCCTTTTCTAATCATTTCTCCTTTTCCTATTTCTAATGCTTTTGATTCTTTTATTTCTACTCCTATTGGAGTTCCTTTTGGGTATCTTACACTTATTGGGCCGTCATTGTATTCATAGGCTGTTACAACCATGTTCCCTAATTCGTTTTCATCTTTTGGTGCCATTACAACCATATTAGGAATAATTCTCAGATAACTGAAATCAAGTATTCCTCCTTGTGTTGGGCCGTCTCCGGTAATTGAAGCTTTTGGAATCATAAATCTTACAGGAAGTTTTTGTAATGCAACATCATGTGCTATCTGGTCAAATCCTCTTTGCAGGAAAGGACTGTAAATTACTACAAAAGGTTTTGTTTCTTCTGCTGCTAATCCTGCTGCAAAAGTAACTGCGTGTTCTTCTGCTATTCCCACGTCATAAAATCTTTCATGGAATTTTTCTCCGAATTTTAGCAAGCCTGTTCCTGCAGGCATTGCGGCAGTTATTGCAACAACTTTTGAATCTTTTTCAGCTAATTTAATTAAGTCTTCTACTGCAATTTTTTCAATTGAAACAGGACTTTTTTTTGTTGGCTCTCCTGTTTCAATATCAAAAGCTGAATGCTCGTGCCAGTTTGCTTTATCGTTTTCCATGTAATCCATTCCTTTTCCTTTAATGGTTAATACATGAATTAATCTTGGCCCAGACAAATCCTTTATTCTTTCCAGTTCTTCAACTAATTTTTCGATGTTGTGCCCGTCAAATGGCCCATAATATTGTATTCCCATTTTTTCAAAGATTGTTCCGACTTCTCTTCTGCCCCTGTTTTCATCTGTAATCATTGAAAGTTTTTTTAAATGCTTGTACATTGCCCCTACATTAGACGAAATGCTCATTTTATTGTCATTTAAAATAATTATCATGTTTGTCTGATTATAGCCAATGTTGTTTAATGCTTCATAGCACATTCCTCCTCCTAATGCTCCGTCTCCTGTAATTGCAATTACTTCATATTCTTTTTTGTTTGTTTTTCTTGCTTCAGCCATTCCCATTGCCCCGCTTAAAGCAGTTGAAGCATGGCCTGCACTCCAATGATCGTGTTCTGTTTCTCCTCTTACAGTAAACCTTGGAATTCCTTTTGGAATGCAGATAGTGTGAAAATACTTTCTTCTTCCGGTTAAAATTTTGTGAGTATAACTTTGGTGGCTTGTATCAAACAAAAACTTGTCTTCAGGTGAATTAAAAACATAATGCAGTGCAACACTTAATTCCACTACCCCTAAATTTGCTCCAATATGGCCTCCGTTAACTGAACAAGTGTTTAATAGAACTCTTCTGATTTCATCAGACAATTCCTTTAATTGTTCTACTTTTAATTTTTTTAAGTCTTTTGGGCTGTCAATTTTTTCCAGTAACTCTGTTTTAATTGCTTTTAATTCCATTAAAACACGCTCCTTTTTTTGCTATTCTATCTATCAATAATCTAGCTCAAAGTATTTAAAGCTTACGTTAATATAAAAACAGCAGTTCGGCAAAAGACGAATTACTTTTTTTTCTTTTTTGTTTTGTTTTCTGCAAAATCTTTTACGTTTTTGTGTATTGCAGTTATTACAGTGAAAACCTGTATTCCTTCTCCTTTCCCAAAAGCAGTTAATCTTTCTCCTGTGGTAGCAATTATTCCGACTTGTTCTGGTTTTATTCCCAGAATGTTTGCAATGCTTTCCCTGATTTCATCTGAAACAGGGTCGATTTTTGGTTTCTGGCATTCAATTGTTATTCCTACTGTAGTAATAAAATAATCCATTTCTTTTAGTTTTTTTAATGGCTCTTTTAAATATTCTTTTGAATCAGTTATTCCTTGTTCTTTGCACATTTTGTCTGCGTGGTTTCCAAGGCTTTTCCAGCTGATAATCTGTGCAAGAGAATTAAATAATGCGTGAAGTATTACATCTGCATCAGAATTCCCTTTTAATCCTCTTTCTCCTTTGATTTTCACTCCGCCTAAAAATAAGTCTCTTTTTTCGTGCACATGAGAAAACCTATGCGAATCCTGTCCTAATCCTACTTTAAACGGCATAAAATCACTTTTTTTCGTAAATTTTTTCCTAAACTATTTATGTATAAAAATATTTTTATACAGTGGCTGTCTCTACTCCGCCTCCTCTGGTGGTGTCATAATATATCTTTGAAACTTGGTCAATAATTTTCTTCTCTGTTTTTCTTGTTATTTCAACGTGTTTTCCTTCAGGGGTTTGAACAAATATTTTTGGGCCGTTTCGGTATGGTGTTGGTTCCACTAATAATTCAATTCCATTGTAATTTATTCTTGCAATAACATTCCTTTTTTCAATCAGCCTGATGGAGTTTAATGTTTTAGGGTAATGTTCTTTTATTGAATACTTGTTTTTGGCTTTTTGGTTTGTTATTTTAATTCCCATTGCTTTTTCTTTTGCGTTTTGCTGTGCGAGGTTTTTCATTTTTTTTGCTAATTCAACATCAAAAGGAATTTTTGTTTTTTTCTTTTTTCTTGGGTTAAAGGGTTTTCTTCCTTTGTTCATTTTTTCCCTTCTTTTTCTTCTATTATTTTTTTTGCTAAATCAATGTCTTCTTGTGTTGTGATTTTGATGTTTTCATAAGGGCATTCAACTATTTTTATTTTTCCGTGAATTCTTTCAACTAACTGCACGTCATCTGTTCCGTAAAAATTTTCTTTATAGGCTTTTTCAAATGCCTTTAATGCTATGTGGAATATTATTGTCTGTGGCGTCTGCATCTGCCATAATTCTTTTCTGTTCAAAGTTTCTTTTACAAGCAAATCTTCATTAACTCTTTTTATTGTGTCTTTAACTTTTTGTGCTGCAACGCTTGCCCCGAATTTTTCTGCTTCTTTAATGCATTCATTGATTGTTTTTTCTTCTAAAAAAGGGTTTGCTGCATTATGAATCAAAACAATGTCTTCTTTTTTTGCTGTTTCTTTTAATTTTTTTATTCCATTCCAGACTGAATCCTGCCTTTGTTTTCCGCCTTCAACTACTGCTTTAACTTTTTTGAATCCTTCTCTTTCAATTATTTTTTTTATTTCTTTTTCATCTTCTTTTGCAGCTGAAATAATTATTCCGTTAATGTTTTCTGCGTTTTCAAAAACCTGAATAGTTCTTGAAATAATTTCTTTTCCTTTGATTTTAACAAACACCTTGTTTTTTCCTGCGTTTATTCTGGTTCCTTTTCCTCCGGCACAAATTACTGCATAATTCATTTTTTCACTCTTTTATTATTAATGGCTTTCAATTATAAATTTCTTCTCTTTTTGATCCATTTGCTTGCTTTTGCAAATCTTGGCCCCCATTTTTTATGATTCCCTATTTGTGTGCTCCACTTAAACTTTTTTCTTTTAATTATTTTTTCAAGTTTTTTGCTTAAATCAGGGTTGTTTAGTATAACAGTGGCTGCGTTTCCCCTTAGCTTGATTTTTATTTTATTATATTTTTCCCTTTCTTTAGTTGAACCATTTGGGTTTATTCCCATTTCTCTTGAAATTTCTCTTCCAATTCTCTGTATGATATTCATTTTAGTTAACTTTTCTGGGGGAACCCAACAAATTGATTATAACCTTCTTGTATTGTAGCATTCATTATTGCTACTTTTGTTCCTCTTAAATGCCCTGTCATTTTTTTCAGAAAAGTTCTGGTAACTCTTTCAACTAATTCAGCTGAAATTTCAATTTTTTCAACCATTTTTTATCAGTTCAGTTCTTCAATTACTTTTATTGTTTTTTTTGTGTTTCTTCAATTATTTTTTTTGCTGTTTCTCTTGCCTTTTTGTCTGCTTCTAAAACTGTTTCAATTGAATCGGCTTTTCTGTTTTTATGCTCATCCATCACTTCTTTAACTATTTCAGGAATTTTCCCAAAAGCAATTTTTTTATCCAGAAAACTCCAGACTGCAATTTCGTTTGCTGCATTCATTACTGCAGGCAAAGTTCCCCCTTTTTTTCCTGCTTCAAAAGCATATTTTAAGCAGGGAAAATTTTCTAAATCAGGCTTTTCAAAAGTCAGGTTATTGTCTTTAAACAAGTCAAGCCTTGGAAAATTATTTGGAATTCTTTTCGGATAGCTTAAAGCATATTGAATCGGGGTCCTCATGTCATGTGTTCCAATCTGGGCCATAATGCTTCCGTCAACAAATTCTATCATTGAATGAATCAGGCTTTGAGGATGAACTATTACTTTTATTTCTTCAAAACTTAAATCATAAAGCCATTTTGCTTCAATTACTTCCAGCCCTTTATTCATTAAAGTACTGGAATCAACTGTTATTTTTGATCCCATGCTCCATGTCGGGTGCCCTAAAGCCTGTTCTGGAGTGGAATTATAATATTCTGAAATTTTTTTTCCTCTGAATGGGCCTCCAGAACAAGTAATTAATACTTTTGAAATTTTGTTTCTTTCTTCTCCGTTTAAGCACTGGAATAAAGCTGAGTGCTCTGAATCAATTGGCATTAAAGTAATTCCTGTTTTTTTGACTGCTTTCATTATTGGTTGTCCTGCTGCAACCAAAGTCTCTTTATTAGCTAAAGCAACATTTTTCTTTTTTTGAATTGCTTTCATTGTAGGTTTTATCCCAATTGCCCCAACAACCGCAACAACAACTTGTTCAGCTTCCTGCATTACTGCAATTTCTTCCAATCCTTTTATTCCGCTTACAACCTCAACTTCTTTTCCAATTTTTTTTTCTAATTCTTCTGCTGCTTTTTTTTCAAACAAACAAACTTTTTCCGGTCTGAATTCTTTTATTTGTTCAAGAATTTTTTCTGTTTCATTGAATGCAGCCAAGCCAATTACTTTGAATTCTTTTGGATGTCCTTTAATTACGTCCAGTGTCTGTGTTCCAATGCTTCCGGTTGAACCCAATAAACTTATTTTTTTCATTTAAATTCCTTTGATCTCATTAAATTTGTTTTTTTTCATTTAAAT
>Ga0210057_1005774_pt1 | contig 15753 bp, 14 predicted proteins | sample CryGeyCG2114_010_2_FD_183968 | JGI IMG/M metagenome (GOLD analysis project Ga0210057, IMG submission 183968) | Groundwater microbial communities from aquifer - Crystal Geyser CG10_big_fil_rev_8/21/14_0.10 (SPAdes) (version 2) | ecosystem: Environmental > Aquatic > Deep subsurface > Groundwater ...
CACAATTCTAACAAATATATCAAAGAACATCAACCTCAACATATTAACCGCTAGTTGATTTCATTAACTGTTAACCAAACAGCAAACATTGATACATCAATATTTATTTAATAAAAGCAGTATTAGCAGTCTATCTGAATAACTGCTAATTTAACAAATACATCTTTTTGCATCAAACTCTATCTTTTTGCCTCAAGCGTCAAGCGCTTTGCCAACTGAGCCGCACCATACATTGAAGGTCTGTCTGGCACCACCGGAGTCAGCGCCGAAAACTGAGCCTGCAACCGCGCAATTACCGGCAACCGCATGAATTCAAGTTGAATGATTGAACCGCTCAAAACCAAGTCGGTTGGTTTATGTTCTAGACCTAGTCGGTGAACAACGGCTTCAACCAACTTAATCATTTCTGTTTGCGCCCACTCCAAAATCTGACGTGCTGCTGAATCATTGGCTAGATAGGCCTCGCAACAAACCTTAGCCAGTTCAGCCACCTCGACCTTACTAATTGGGGGGTGATAGATCTGCATTTTGATATTCTCAAGATTTTCAATTTCAAAATGCTGACAAACTAGTTGTTCTAACATTGTTTTCGGCCGGCGGCCATCAAAACTCTTGATTGCTTCTCGTAACACGTGACGACCAATGTCGTAACCTGAGCCCTGGTCGGTCAATAAATAATCCATGCCGCCTGACCTGGCTGAATCGCCCTGGTCATTTCTGCCAACACAAATAGAACCGGTGCCAGAAATCAAGACCACCGCGTTGGGCTTGTTGGAACCATTTTCTAAAGCAATGACACTGTCGTGAACCAGGTGAAAGTTTTCAATTTTGAAAGCGGTTTTGAGCATTTCGGCAAACGGCTGAAAAGCCATTTCGTACTCACTCTGAGTATCCATGCCAGCCAAACCCATCACTGCTGAAACAACTTGACTGTCGGGTGAAGCTTTTTCGAGCGCTTGGCGAACCGCCTCCTTTAGGCTAAATGAAGCAGCGCCGGTATTGGTAGAAGTCAGGTTGGTTGGACCGGAAAGACCGGTACCGACGGTTTCGCCAGTTTCACTCAGACACAAGACTTCTGTTTTTGTGCCACCGCCATCGATACCGAGATAAAGAGGAATCATCACTGACTATTCTGACATTAAATCCGTAAAATGAGAAGAGTTGATGCAGCTTATAACACCGCAACTATTGTCTATAGTTGATGCAGCGGCACTTGGTTTTTGTCCAGTTCAGCCAGGGCTTTTTTCTTTTGCAGATAAAGCAACACCGTTTCAATGAAAACAGCGTGACTCCAAACCAGTGGCGTAGCGGACAACGATTGACCAGTATATGGATTCAGCTGTTCAGCTAAAACTCCAGATTGATAGCGATATTTGTAAACCCACTGGAAAACATTTTCGGCATTTTCCAGATCAACTGCGCTGGCCGCTGGATGAGCCAATTTGCGTTGAGCCTCCCACAGGGTAGTGATGAACCAAGGATTAGATAAATCCGTTGATTTAAAATAGTTATCGCGCTCATACCGCAGGTACCCGCCAATAGCCGAAGGATTTTGCAGGCGAGCTTCTAGTTGATGCAGAGTTTTGGTGAACAGAGAATCATCTTGGCTGAACATGCCAAAGTACCAAAGACCAAAGAGCGTGGAAGCATCAATGGTTTCTTCTTGAGTGACAACACCGGCTTCTAGGTGAGCCGTTCTAATGAAAGACTGGAGTTTGGTGCTAAAGAGGTGGTCGGCCGCCGCCTTCTTGATCTCCTTGGCAACATTTTTAAACGTCCGCATGTGGTTTCTTTTGTCCAGAATTTCGGAAAAATTGGCGGCGGCCATCAGACCGCCATAGACCGCCGAGCAGGTATAGGTAGAAACCCCCATCTTTTCTTCCCATAAATCATAAGAGGGCAGGGGTAAACCAGTATCTTTGTCCCTAAAGTTAACCAAAAAGTTGGCAATTTTCTCGATCAGTGGTTTATAGAGGTATTCGATAAACTCCAAGTCCTTTGACGCCAAGTAATACTGGTGTAAAGCCACCAAGACACTGGCGCTCTCGTCCTCTTGAATTGGCAACTGTAAAATCTTGTCCTTCAGCCATTCTCTCTGCGAGGTAGTTGAATGCCAGGTGGAGCCCAAGCTTTGATCTGGCCGGAAGCGATGATGCAGATACCCGTCCTTGTGTAAGACATCTTTGCAGAACTCAAAAAATGGCTTGGTCACTTCGGGGAAACCGGCCTTGCAAAAAGTTGAAACAATAAAGGCCGCATCACGCGGCCACATGTAGCTGTAGTCATCTTTGCCAAACTCAATCATTTCGCTATCAGCCGAAGCAATGATGCTGCCGCGGTTGTCGGTGTGACAGCGCAGGATAAACAGTGAGGTATCGAACAGTTTTTTTAGCTCATCCGGCAACTCTTCGGTTGGAAATTGTTTGGTAGTTAGCCAAGCGTGCCAATATGATTCGGTTGAATGGAGCATTGCTTCGGGCGTTTTTTGCAATACCAAGTCGTTCAGCGCATAGGCTTCGTCCAACGTTTTTGCCACACTAATCCAGTAGTAAACTCTGGACTTTTCGTTTGGAGCGCAAGTGGTAGTTAACCTGATCACTGAGTCAACCGAGCCATGCTCAACCGCATTTTTAGACAACTCGCCATCCTCAGCATCTCTAAAAACCCCTTCTTTGCCCTCGTCGTGATACGCACCCAGCGAGTAGTCATCAATCGCCGTGTCCGAACTGGTTTTGCCATTCACAATGAAAACTCGACGACCTTTATAATGAACAATTACATTGTGGGTAGGATCATAAAAACCGGTATTACGTTTTTTTGACTCACTGATCCAAAAAATCTGATGGAAAAAGAGCCTGGCTGTGATTGGCTGATCAGAATGGTTATAAATATCAACTTGCCTGACAAAGACATTGGTTTCGTTATAGACAATGTCTTCCATCACTACACTGATTTTGAGCGCGTCATTTTTACACACCAAGTAACCAACCATGGTTTCTGGCTTGTAGCCAATCGAAATTTTCCAACTGCCGTCATCAAGCCAAGAAAAGCGGTTGTTAATCCAGACGCCGATTCTGTGTTTCTGACCCAAAACGTGATTTTCTAAACCAACGTAGGGAAAGTACATGTCGCGAACAAAACCAAATTTGTCTAAACAAACCAAAAAAGTGCCATTGCCAAGAGTGAGTGCGCGCGCCATAGAGATTTTCTAAGTGATGTCTAAAGTAATTCAGTATAACAAAGACTGTTTAGCAATCGCAAGACTCGTCAGCCTCTGTTCAGCCTCTATCAGCTTGACCAATTGTCATGTTTTACTGTAGAGTAGGAGCAATGGAAGAAAGTGTAGACACGCCAATCCTTACCAAACGTCGTCCAACTACGGTGGCAAAAATGTTGGTTGCGCTTGGTTTACTGGCTATCACCTTGACAACTGTTTTCTTGCTCCAAACAATTCAATCAGACAATCGCTCTAAGGCGGCAGAAGAGCGCTCACAATCGCAAATTACCGCCGCTGCCTGCCCTGCTGACAAACTTGAGTGTCTGAACGGTTCAACTGTAACTCGAGACCCAAACAACCGGTGCCTTTTTACCGCCTGTGCTACAGTTAAGTAATGTTTTTGAAAATGCCATTAGCTTGTTTTTGCAGTAATCTTTCTTGAATGTCTGCCAGGGCAATCGAGTAGCGTCGATACGCTTCATAGGGAGATTGGTAGGGGCTAAAGTAAGCGTGGACATCGCCATCGGCTGACCACTTGGTACACATATAGTAAAAATGATCGCTGGTTTGGAGTTTACGCCAGTCTTCAACTAACCGCTTGTCACCAACACCCAAAATCTGTGGTTCTAATTCATAAATGGTCCTCAGCGTGTCTTGCTGTAAAACATTGTCCCGCCAAGCAGTCACGTCACGATCAACGTCTGCCCAAGAGATTGGCTCGGGCACATCATACAAACGCCAGTCAGGAATATCACTTGGTTGCTTAAACTCGCTCAGCGCTCTAGCGATCTCTTCACTGGGAGTGACAAAACTGTTCGCAGGCCTGGCTAAAAATTGATGAACAAAGGCTGCCCAAAACTGAAAAATGCCGGTATCAGCCCACTGGTGTTCACCAAAGGTCTCAAAATCCATAAACAGGTTGACGAACTCAGTCTCTTGATACATCTCAACCCATTCTAAGTATCTTTCAGCAGAAAGCGGATGTTCTTTCCAGTTTTTATCACTAAAGCGGAAAGCAATGTCATCCGATAGCTCGGCATGTTTCAACAGCAGTGGTACTTTCTTCTTGGTGTAACTAAAGTAGACTTTAGTTTTTGGTCTGTCCCAAAGGTAACGGCCAACGGCTTCGGTCAAAATTCCAGTAAACGGCAACTGACTGACTTGCTCACCAATCTGATTTGAATAGATCAGCTCAGTGTTTCTAAAGACTTTAGGCGTAAAACCAAATAAATCCTCAAGCAATTCTGAATGACGTTTGACCTGGATCTTAAATTCACTTGGGGAGTAAAGCGAAGCCAAAGAGTGATAGTAGGTTTCACCCAACAATTCTGCTTTGCCTGTGGCAACAATTCTTTTCAGGATCTCTAGTATTTTTGGTTGATAGCGCTGGGCTTGCTCAATAAAGACGCCAGAAATAGAAAAAGCACACTTAAATCCAGGCTCAGTTTGTAACAACTGTCCCAGTAAATGCAGCATCGGCAGATACGATTTTTCCGCCACCTTAAGAAAAATCTTTCTGTTCTGATCATTTTCACCCTCTGGTGATTGAAAGTACCGGTCAGCTTGCGTACCCAAGCCAAAAACACTGATATTAGTCAGTCTGGGAGGTTGGTGCAAATGGAGATAAAAACAAACCTTAGGCATCAGCGCTACTTTTGACCAGTTTTAGCGTATACAGCTCTGATCTTTTGGGCAGTTGAAGCCCAAGTTAATGGTTTGAGGTCGGCCAACTGCTGATTAACCGTTGACTGATACTCATCCGGTTTTGTCAGTAGGCGGATAATTTCTGATTTCATTTTGTCGATGTCCCAAAAATCAGCCACCACGCTGTTGGGGAGTACCTCACTCACCCCTGAATTTGAAGAAACAATCACTGGTGTTTTACGTTGGGCGGCTTCGAGCGCCACCAAACCAAAAGGCTCTGAAACTGACGGCATCACAAACAAATCAGCCCGATCCAACAATATTTGTTGTTGAGTATCCCTAACAAAACCACTAAACAAAACATTGGCTGATAAACCTTGACCTGCATTTTGCAACAAGAGTTGATGATACATATCACCACTGCCAGCGACAACAAAAAGCGCTTCCGGAATTTCGGCTAAAACTGCTCTGGCTAACTGTAAAAAGTAATCTGCCCCTTTTTGCATGGTCAATCTACCCATAAACACGATCACTGGCCGCTGAGAGGCAAAGTGGTGACGGCCTGCATCAGGTGCAACTAAAAGGGGATTAATCCCATTGTGCACAACATAGATTTTATTTGGATCAATGCGGTACTTGTGAACTAATAACTGTTTGGTGTAGTAGCTGACGGCAATTACTCGATCGGCAGCCATCATCCCTTGATATTCGGTGGACATAATATAGTCACTGCCATACCCAGAGGGAATTCTGTCCATTTCGGTTGAATGGACATGGGCAATAAATGGTTTTTTTGTGGCGTCAGCCAAACTCATGGCAGCGGGGAAAGACATCCAATCGTGAGCATGAATAACATCATACTGCTGCTGTAATGCCTTTCCCTTTTGAGTGACCAGTTCAGCATACCGATCCACCTTTGACTCCAGCTCAGACTGGGGTAAGGCATTAAGGTGATGCCGATCAAATACGACCTCTTCGAGTGATTGTGGAGTTCTTTTGTCCGCAGTGTAGGCAAGGAAGGGAGGATGTGTACTAATAGTCCCCGCCGCGAACCATGCTGGATCAGCGCACTCCAGAATACTCATATGAGAAACTGAGCCAAATTGTTTGTGAGGAAGAGTAAAATAAATTTGTGTATTTTGTCCTGCTAGCGCTTCGGTCATCCCCTGGCAAGCCACACCCAAGCCCCCGCTGTTGTGGGGGGGATATTCCCAGCCAATCATGAACACTGAATTACCAACAACACTCATGGAAAAACTTCCACGCCCAACACAGGGTAGAACTATTAGTACACACTTTCAGTGTACCTATGCCGCTTGGCAATTTGCAAGCCTGAGTTGCAAACTAGGCTCTCATTGTATGTCATGGTTTGATTGATTACACTAGTAGAGATGTCTACCGATACCCCTGCCGAGCTTGCACAAAAAGCCCTTTCAATTAGACGATCAATTATTGCTATGTTGGCGCATGCGCAAAGCGGCCACACTGCCGGAGCACTGGGTATGGCCGATGTCTTTGCCGTTTTGTACTTTGCGGTAGCCAACTTAGATCCCCGTCACCCAGACAAAGAAGATCGGGATAGAATTTTGCTTTCGAATGGTCACATTTGTCCAGTTTTGTACGCAACCTTGGCTGAAGCCGGTTTTTTTGAAAAAAAAGACCTCTATACCTTGCGCCAACTTGACTCGCGGTTACAAGGTCACCCTCATGTAGGCTCGCTGCCCGGAGTGGAAAATACCAGTGGACCGCTGGGCCTTGGACTCTCCCAAGCCTGCGGGTTAGCTTTGGCGTTTCAACGTGACAACAAAACAAATCGGGTGTTTTGTTTGATGAGTGACGCTGAACTGCAAGAAGGGCAGGTTTGGGAAGCCCTGATGTTTGCCGGCAAGTACCAGCTAAAACAGCTGACCGCGGTGATTGACCGTAATGATATCCAAATTAGTGGTTCTACCAATGAAGTCATGTCGCTTGAGCCGTTAAAACAAAAATTAGAAAGTTTTAATTGGCAAGTGCTAGAAGTTGAAGGCCATGATTTTGGGCAACTAATTCACGCTTTCCATGCGGCCAGCCAAACTGAGTACCCAACTGCCCTGATTTGTCACACCGTTCCAGGTAAAGGGGTTGATTTTATGGAAAATAGGTTTGAGTGGCACGGCAAAGCGCCAACCAAAGAACAAGCAGAGCAAGCGTTAGCGCAATTAGAACAGGAACCAGATGACTGAAAAAATAAAAACCACCCGCGATGGTTTTGGACGGGGTTTAGTTGAAGCGGCTCAAAAAAATCAGTTGATTGTGGGGTTAAATGCAGACTTAACCGACTCAACCAGAATGAGTGCTTTTGCCCAACAGTTTCCCGACCGCTTTGTCCAAGTTGGAGTAGCCGAGCAAAACTTGGCTGGAGTAGCAGCCGGTTTTGCTTTAGCCGGAAAAATTCCTTTTGCCGCTAGCTACGCTTGTTTCCAACCCGCCAACTGCTGGGGAGTGATTAGAACCAGTATTGCTTATTCAAATTTAAATGTAAAATTGGTTGGTGGCCACGCTGGCCTGGCAACCGGTGAAGACGGCGCTACTCATCAGTCGTTAGAAGACATTGCCCTAATGAGAGTCTTGCCCAATATGACGGTGATTGTGCCAGCCGATGGCGAAGAAGCCCGCAAAGCTACTTTAGCAGCAGCTACCCATCAAGGTCCGGTTTACCTACGAACCAGCAAATTAGAAACTGGCGTCCTGACCACACCCGAGACACCTTTTGATATCGGTAGGGCAGTGCTGTTGAGGCCGGGACATACCCTGACTCTGGTAGCTTGTGGAGTGATGGTTGCGCGAGCATTACAAGCTTCGGCCAGGTTAGAAGAACTGGGAATGAGCGCTGCAGTCCTCAACATGCACACCATTAAGCCGTTAGATATCAGGGCATTAGCAATGGCGCTGGAGCGTTCGCCCTATCTCATCACCCTAGAGGATCATCAAGCCGCCGGTGGTCTTGGCTCAGCGGTGGCGGAGTATCTTAGTCAACAAAGAAAAGAATTTAGACTGAAAATTATGGCAGTAAAAGACACCTTTGGCCAGTCAGGCCAAGGTAATCAGTTGCTGGATTACTATGGACTAGGGGTTGAACAAATTATTCACACCAGTCAAAGAGTATGTGCCTTTAACAATTGCAGAAGTGACTCGCTAAATATGTTAGGATTGAAATAGAAACCTGCCTATGAAGTACGATTCCAATAAAGTGGCCATTGTTGGTTGCGGCAAAGTGGGGATGACGGCCGCCTATTCTTTACTGCACTCGGGTGTTGTTAACGATTTGGTGTTGTTGGGCAGACACAAAGCAACCTTGATTGGCGAACAACTAGATCTGGAACACGGCATCAGTTTTTTGCCCTACGCCAGAGTAATGGCCACTGACCGCTATGAAGATTTGGCGGGTTCTGACGTGGTTATCATTTGCGCCGGCGCTGCACAGAAGCCGGGAGATACTCGGTTGGATTTGGCTGGCAAAAACATTGCCATCATAGAACAGATCATTCCAGAGGTGGTTAAGAATGCTCCCGATGCTATTATCATGTTGGTCTCCAACCCAGTTGACGTTTTAACCTACAAAGCCTATCTATTGGCCAATTTGCCCAAAGGCCGCATCTTTGGTTCTGGCACCACCTTGGACACCGCTCGATTTCGCTTTCATTTGGCTCAAGATTTGCACGTCAATCCCAGAAGTGTTCACGCCTATATTTTGGGCGAACACGGCGACAGTTCATTCCCAGCTGTTGCCAGTGCTTCTGTTGGTGGACAACCTTTGGCTTCAATGCCAGGTTTTTCCGAAGACAGAATGATGGATGCCTATCAAACCGCCCGAGATGCTGCCTACAAAATTATTGCCTCAAAAGGTGCCACTTTTTATGGCATCGGTAGTGTGATTTCGCACATCGTCAAACAAATTTTAACGGACAGCAAAAGTGTGCTCCCACTATCAGTGCCACTGCACAATTATCAAGGTATCAGCGGCGTGGCGCTGAGCGTGCCCTGCGTGATTGGTAGAAATGGGGTTGAGGCCTCGTTAGAGATAAAACTTGATTGGGAAGAAAAGAAAAAACTAGAAAAAAGCGCCAAAATTCTTAAAGAGTATTTGCAGTAATTTATTTTTGGCAATGAGGGCAGTAAAACGTACTCCGACCGGCTTGTTTAATTCTGATGATTGGCGTACTACAAACCAGGCAGGGCTGGCTTTCTTTTTGATAGACCCGAACTACCGATTGATAATCACCTGACAAACCATCAACCGTTCTATACGTCTTGATAGTGGCGCCACCTAACTCGATACCTTTTTCGATCACGGCTCTTGCTGCTAGATAGACTGCCTTGACTTGCTTGCTACTGAGTGACTTGGCTGGACGCAAGGGGCTGATTTTTGCCAGGTGAAGGGCGTCATTGGCATAAATATTACCAATGCCTGAAACAATTGAAGTATCCATCAGCGCCACTTTAATTGGTTGAGATTTATTGGCTAATTTTTGTTGGAACGTTTTCAACGTAAAGCCAGGTGTGTTCACATCTGGCGCATAACGGCCATATTCTTTTTCTACCCCAGCCTGATCAACAACTTTCATCCAACCAAAGACCCGCAAATCATTAAAAAACAAAGTTCCTGGCTCTTCAAAATCAATCACCACCCGGGTGTGTTTGCTGGGCAGACTATTGACCCAATCATCGGTGGGGTGACCTCCACCAACTCGGGTGCCAGCATCAACAAAGATTAACTGTCCAGTCATTTTTAGGTGAACAAGCAAATGCAAATCATTCGAAAAAGTGAAGTTTAAAATCTTGGCTCGGCGGGAAATATCTATAATGGTACTACCCACTAGTAGATCAGGATTTCCTTGAAAGGATTTTTCCCTCAAGACCTGAATAGTTTTCAGCCGTTTGTCTTTGACAACCTCTCTTAAGCGGCGAGCGATAGTTTCAACCTCTGGTAGTTCTGGCATTGTGGCCACATTCTAAAAGAGATTGGTCAGTCTGACCAGCCGCGATTGTTGACTCGATAGAACCCTGGTATAATTGACTTCCGTTTATAGGTGAGGGTCCGTAGCTCAGTCGGTTAGAGCGACAGCCTTTTAAGCTGTGCGTCCTGGGTTCGAGTCCCAGCGGACTCACCCTTGCAATTTTTGCATTTTTTTCTCATACTAGTCATATATTCTTCAAGTAAGTTATAATTTTATCTGTCATGCTTAATACTCAAAAATTACTATTTATCTTACCCGACTTAGCATACGTGACAGAATTGCTGCCGGACAAAAAACCCCACACCTTCTCAATTCAATCCTGCAAGCAAATCAATGGTGAGTTTTTGAATGAAACTGAGTTTATTCCCCAGAATGTCGTAAAGCTAATTGACAAGCTTGAACCAGGCGAAGAGTACTTCTTAATTCTGCCTGACTATTTATTCACCAACACCATTATTAGTGTTGATGAAACGTCTGACACCAAGATTAAAGAAAAGTTGACCACCGAGGTTCTCCCAAAACTCAATCTGACCGAAGACACACATTTAATCGAAACCGTTAGCCTCAGCGAGCTAAAAGGCACCAGCCGGGTGCAGCTATCTGCCATCGAAAAATCTATTTTAACCATTATTAAAGTAACGGCAGCAGACAAGGGCATCAAAATTGCCGGTATTGCGCCGCTCAGCTGGACGGTCAAGTCGCTGATTTCTCTCGAGCCTTCAATTAGTGTGTTGCAAATGGGTGAAAAACTCTACACCGCTCAACATTATATTGGTGTGGATCAAACCACCACCGCCGAAGTTAGTAACCCAGAAAACGTGGTAGAAACGATTAAAACCCTTAAAGGCGCCGAGCCCAGCATTCAAACCGTTTACCTGGCCAGCAATGCTGTGGTTGAAGAAAAAATCAAAGACGAACTGCACAAAACGTTGCCAATTCAGCAAATGGCAACCAAAGCCAACTCAGAAAAAATTCCTTCCTATGTTTCACAAATCATCATCGCCGCCATGAGAACTTTGACGATCCCAGATTATACGGTGCCAACTTTTAAGCTGGCAAAACCAACTCAAGACGAAAAAGACCAATTTGCAACCGTGTTGAGCAGCAAGGACGCGAAGGAGACCGAGAACGAAGCTAAAGAAACTAAGGATCTACCAAAGCCATCCGTCGTGCCCGCCGCCACCACCGATACAGCAGACCAAGCTGCAACAATGGCCATTGATTTAGAAAATGTCAAAGAAGAACCAGAAAAGCCAGCCGATCTGCCGGAAATTGAAGATACAGAAAAGGATACGATGCCTGCAAAAAAGACAGACAAAACTCCGGCTGAAGTAGTTCCCGCCCTTGACGCTACCGGAGCAGCGGTCGCCATTGGTTTGGCCGATGCTGCTAACCAAGTCACATTTGGAGAAACCAGTTTAGCCGCAACAACTGACTCTCAAACAAATGAACTAGACTCTGATTCCTCTGATAAGCCTGAGGAGAAAGACCAGATGAAAAAAGAAATGGATCAAGAGAAGACGACTAAAGTAACCACCGATAAAAATGATGTTTCACTTGCAACAGACACTGCCGACGCACCAGAAACCGCTACCTCCAAGTCCACAATTAATCCAACAACAGAGATGGCTCCAGTGGTGGTGGGCACTGCTTCGGCTGACTCGCTAATGAGTACCGGTTTGCTTGAACCAACAACCAATGAAACAAGCGGCGAGTCAACCCAAGAAGATATTGATCTGAAGCAGTTTACTCAAACAAGCGAAAGTGGTGTAGAATCAGCTCAAACAGCCAAACCTGTGATCAAGAACAAGTCAGGAGCTAATCAGATGCTAAAAATGATTCTCATTACAACTGGCGTTTTTATTGTCACTGTCGCCATTGGTGTCGGTGTCGGTATGGCCATCCTTAAGTACTCTGGTCAACAAAATGCCCCGCAAACTCCTCCGGTTGAGGTTGAAGAAGTGACACCATCCCCAGAGCCCACCCCAACACCCACCCCAGAAGCCAGTTCTTCAGCCACCCTGGACAAGTCAAAACTCAAACTGTTAATCGTGAACGCCACTGCTAAAGCTGGTTACGCCGGACAGATCAAAACAAAGTTGGCAACTGACAAATTTACCAATGTCACCACTGGTAACGCCAAAGGTGACTACTCAGCCGGTAACTTTATCTATCTAAAAGAAACTAATCCAGCTTTAGTCAGTGCAATCGAAAAAGCGACAGCCCTGGACATTACGGCAACAGCCTCTGCCCAGGCAGAGGACACGCAAGGCAGTTACGACGCTGTATTAGTATTGGCAAAATAACATCTTGAGTACCTAAAGTTCTTTTTCAAACAGGAATATTTGTCTCTTGAATGAGGAAGGAAGATGGGTATAATTTGTTTTGTCTGGATTTGTATATATTAGATGTGTATTGATAGTTATATAATTGAACCACACACTAGTACAAAACCCTATGTCTACAACTGGTATTCACATTTCGCTCTCGGCTGAACCGATCGCCCATCTAGGCGACTTTGCCATCACCAATTCCATGTTTACCAGTCTTGTCGTCAGTCTACTCTTGGTTGCCTTTGCTCTTGTTGTCAACAGAAGTCTAAAAAAGACTGAGCATCCATCAGGATTACAAAACTTTGCCGAGTGGTTAGTTGAATCACTCTTCAATCTAGTTTATGGTGTGACTGGTGATTTAAAAAAGGCTCGGCTTTTTTTCCCAATTATTGCCACTTTTTTTATCTTCATTCTGCTCAATAACTGGTTGGGGCTAGTTCCTGGTGTCGGTACGATCATGACTCCGCTGAGTGAAACCGTTGAGAAAGCAACTCAACTAGAATCTGGAGCCGCCTCACCAGAAAAGCCAGCATCAATTACTCAAATTGAAGAAGCAAAGCTGTTAGAAACAGACATTAAGGCAGAAGAAACAGTGCTGGCTAAAATTAAAACGGGTCAACCCCAAGAACTGGTACCACTTTTTCGAGCCGGAACAGCCGATCTAAACACCACATTGGCGCTTGGTATCATATCTGTGATCTCGATTCAACTCTACGGTTATCATTTTTCAAAACTTGGGTACTTCACCAAGTTTTTTAATTTTTCCAGCCCAATGATGTTTTACGTTGGCCTGCTGGAGCTGATTTCTGAAGTTTCTAAGGTGATCTCGTTTGCTTTCCGGTTATTTGGCAACATTTTTGCTGGAGAGGTTTTACTGGTGGTGATTAGCTCACTGACAGGTTTAATTGGCCCCCTGCCATTTTATGGTCTAGAAATTTTTGTCGGCTTTATTCAAGCCCTGGTTTTTGCAATGCTCTCATTAGTCTTGATGAACATGGCCAGCCTTGGTCATGAAGAGCATTAAATTGTAGTACCTATGCGTTGAAAAAACGCCAGAAAAGTAATAAAAGGAGAGGAAATATATGTCAGATGCATTCGCAGTTGCCTTTGTGATGGGAATCGGGAGTATCGGTCCAGGTCTTGGAATTGGCTTGCTAGTTTCAAAAGGTCTTGAAGCCATTGGTCGTAACCCAGAAGCCGCCAGCAAAATTCAGACTAACATGATTCTCGGAATTGCCTTTGCAGAAGCGATTGCCATTTACTGTTTAGTGGTGGCTCTCATTCTGAAGTTCGTATAAAGATAACTACAAAACTAAGGAAAGAGACAGAATGAATATCTCATTACCACAGATACTGTTTCAGATCGTCAACTTTTCAATTGTCTTAGGGGCACTTTGGTACCTGCTCTACAAGCCGGTCTTAAAAGTCTTTTCTGAACGAGCCAAACGGATTGAGGAAGGCCAGAAAGCCGCTCAAAAAGCGATTGAGCAACAAGAAAAGATTGATGAAATGAAGACCAAAACAACTCAGGATCTGAAAAAAGAATCGGCTAAATTGATGCAAACGGCTACTAAAGAAGCAGAAAATCAAAAAAACACTATTCTTGAAGAGGCTAAAAAGCAGGCAATCGTCGAAGTTGATCGAATAAAACAGCAATGGCAAGAAGAGCAAACTCAGCGAGTTCAACAAATTAACCAAAAGCTGGTCGAGGTAGTAATCGCTGCGAGTGAAAAAGTGATTGGTCAACAGCTGGACAAAAAAGCTCACTCCAAGTTGATCGACGCCGAACTCAATCAAGTACTACAGTCAATCTAAGATGAAAAAAGTTGAAGTTACCATCATTACCGCCAATAAACTGACAGCCAGTCAGAAAAAAGTTGTTCAACAAGCGCTGGCCTCAAAAATTAGCCTTGTTGAGATCAAAGAAGAGATAGACCCTGAGGTAGTAGGCGGGATAAAAATAAAGCTTGGTACTCAAATTTTTGACGCTACGGTGGCTGGCAAACTAGAAAAACTTAAAAGTCTGCTACCAGAAATCCAGGTTACAACCGCTATCGAGCTTTCGGCCAATCAGCGAGTAAAAATTAGAAGTGCTTTAGAAAAAAAATACGGTTCGGTTGCCATCAGTGAGGTGATTGACCAAAAAATCATTGGCGGCGTCAAAATTGTGGCTGACTCTAAAGAATACGACGCCACAATCAAAGGAAAACTTGCGCGGCTCAAACAACAATTATTGCAAACAATCTAAAGGTGCGCCAAGCACAACAGAAATAATGTTATGAAAAATGTTAACCAAGATTCAATCCAATCCGTCCTCTCAGAGTTAATTACCAACGCTAACCTGACAACTGCCCCAGAATCTGTTGGCACGGTTGTTTCTTTTGGTGACGGGGTGATGCAAGTCAAAGGCTTGACAGACGTTCAGGCCGGAGAGTTGGTTGATCTTGGAAAAAATGAAATGGGTTTGGCTTTAAACTTGTCTAAAGAAACGACTGGTGTGGTTGCACTTGGCAGAGCTACTCATCTTAAAGCAGGCTCATTGGTAAAACGAACCGGTCAAATTTTATCCATTGGTGTTGCCGACACTATTTTGGGTCGAGTGGTGGACACCCTCGGACGCTCTCTAGACGGCAAAGCCGAAATCAAAGCCAAAAAAACGATGCGCCTGGAAAAAATTGCTCCAGGTGTAATGACCCGACAATCAGTCACTCAAACCATGGCGACCGGCATTAAAGCCATTGATGCGATGATTCCAATCGGACGCGGTCAGCGTGAATTGATCATTGGTGATCGGGGAACCGGTAAAACTGCCATCACTCTGGGCACAATATTGAATCAAGCTGATCAAGACATGATTTGTGTTTATGTCTGTATCGGGCAAAAACGGGCAGCTTTGGCTCAAACCATTCAAACTTTGACTGAACGTGGTGCCATGGAGTACACCACAATTGTGGCTGCCACCGCTTCAACTTCTGCCGCCGAACGGTTTTTAGCTCCGTATGCTGGCCAGGCTGTGGCAGAGTACTTCATGGAGCAAGGCAAGGATGTTTTAATCATTTTTGATGACTTAACCAAGCACGCTCAGGCTTACCGTGAAATTTCGTTGCTTTTGCGCCGTCCGTCAGGCCGTGAGGCCTACCCAGGTGACGTTTTCTATCTTCACTCCAGATTACTTGAGCGCGCGGCCAGACTGAACAAAGAGCACGGTGGTGGTTCAATTACCGCCTTGCCAATCATCGAAACCCAAGCTAACGACGTTTCTGCCTACATTCCAACCAACGTGATTTCAATTACCGATGGCCAGATTTACCTAGAAACTGATCTTTTCAACTCCGGGATGAAACCGGCCATTAATGTTGGTTTATCCGTTTCCCGGGTCGGCTCTGCCGCACAAATCAAAGCCACCAAACAAGTAGCTGGCACCATGAAACTGGATTTAGCTCAATACCGCGAACTCGAAGCCTTTGCCCAGTTTAGCTCAGACCTGGACGATAGAACCAAAGCTCAACTTAATCGCGGCACCAAAGTCTATAACGTCCTGAAACAAGGTTGGGACCAGCCC
>Ga0210057_1005776_pt1 | contig 15752 bp, 12 predicted proteins | sample CryGeyCG2114_010_2_FD_183968 | JGI IMG/M metagenome (GOLD analysis project Ga0210057, IMG submission 183968) | Groundwater microbial communities from aquifer - Crystal Geyser CG10_big_fil_rev_8/21/14_0.10 (SPAdes) (version 2) | ecosystem: Environmental > Aquatic > Deep subsurface > Groundwater ...
AGGTTGCTGCCACGCTTCAACAAGTCTCTATTTGAAAGAGTTATTTGATACGAAATTAATTAAAAAAAACAGATTTGGACGGAAGATTTTCTTCAGCCTACTTAGTTAAATTTCACTTCTTTATCGGGGTAAACGCTTTTCCATCTCCTTCAAGATTCAAAACATTTACAATGTCACTACTGGTTGGAAGTACATATTTCGTATTATTTTTTAAGACTGCCTCCGAAACTCTGAGCTTTTCCCAAGCTTGAGCTTTTTGGTCAAAATACTTATTTGCCGCCTCAGCTACTCTTTGAATAGCTCCTGCTTCGGCGTCCGCACGAAGTATCTTTGCCTGTGCATCTCCTTCTGCCTTGAGGATCTCAGAATTTTTTTGTCCTTCAGCTTGCGTGATATCACTCTGCTTTATTCCTTCAGCTTCAAGAATGGTTGCGCGTTTTTCACGTTCTGCCTTCATCTGAAGACTCATGGCATCAGTAATCTCTGGTGGTGGATCAATTTTCTGTACTTCGACACGGGTTACTTTGACACCCCATCCATTGGTCGCTTCATCAAGCACCAATCGAAGATTTGTGTTGATATGGTCTCGTGCAGTAAGTGTCTCGTCAAGTGTTTTGTCTCCGACGATATTGCGCAAATTAGTCTGCGCAAGGGTTGTCGCAGCATTGCCAAAGTCTTCAACTTCAAATTCTGCTTTCACTGGATCTACGATTTTGTAATAAATGACGGCATCAACGGTCACTGAAACATTGTCTTTGGTGATAACTTTTTGCGGATCAACATTTATCACGCGCTCGCGCATATCGACCTTTATCATTGATTCGATGTATGGCATGACAAGGTTGAGTCCGGGGTCAGCAAGTGCTTTATACTTTCCCAAACGAAGAACAATCCCCCGCTCTTGTTGCTGGACAATTTTGACCGAAGCAAATAACGTAACAACGGCAAGTATAAATAAGACGGTTAAAAATGGCATAAATATAAATAAATTAATAACTTCATTCAACCTTCAAGGTCACTCCACTCACTGAAATAATTTTGATTTTCTTTCCTTTTGCTATCGCTTTTTCAGCCTCTGCTCTCCAAATCTCTCCCTCATATTTAATCTGTCCTGGTACGTCAGGGTTTATTGGCTCAATGACCACTCCTTGCTTTCCGATGATTGAGTCTGTATTTGTTTTTGTTGTGGTTATATGAAGTGCTTGTTTGATCGTGTTTCTGCCGAAAAATACATACCCAAGAATGAGTGCGATAATTGTTCCGATCGCGATCATCATGGAGCCAGTAAGCATTCCCGCTCCACCGCCAATAATAAATACAATTCCGATAATAAGAAGTTCAAATCCAGTCGCAGCACCAAGGATAATTTCGACAATAATTGCAAGAATACCGAGAATAATGAGAGTTGTAAACTGATTCAGGCTGTCAAACATGGATATATTATACTCTAATAAGTTCTTTTACCGCAACTTAATATTTCTGTGGTATCGTATAATACAAATATGTTTGCCACGTTCAAACAATTATTCATCTTACTCACGAGCTCAAAAAAAATCTGGATTGTACCAATTATTTTATCACTCGTTATTGTTGCCCTCCTTATTGCTCTTGCACAAACCTCTCCCGTTCCGATATTTTTATATCCAATCATATGATTCGTAGGCTCATTCAATTTTCTCGCGTTCTCAATAAAATATTCGTAACTATTATTCTTTTTTTTGTGTACGTATGTATTATTGGAGGAGCGCGGATATTATATTCATTATTTTATAACCCCGACCGTTCGAAAAAGTCTTTTTGGATCAAATCAAAAGTTACTACGAATATTACTTCTCCTTATTAATTATGAATATTTTGGGCATTTCCGCCTTCTATCATGATAGTTCAGCAGCACTCATTCGCGATGGGAAAATCATTTGTGCGTTTGAAGAAGAGCGCTTTACTCGAATAAAACATGATAATTCATTTCCTTTCCATGCGGTAAAGCATTGCCTGAAATACGGGACAACGAATATTAATAATGTTGATACCATTGCGTATTATGAAAAACCGCTTCTCAAATTCGAACGAATTCTTGAAACATTTGTTCAAACATATCCCCATTCTCTTCTGCCATTTCTCAAAGGTATTCCTGAATGGCTTGGTAAAAAAATCAAAATTGAGCATATTGTTCGATCAAAACTAAAATATTCTGGCAAAATCGAATATATCCCCCATCATGTCTCTCATGCAGCCTCAACCTTTTATCCCTCACCATATAAAAAAGCTGCGATTCTGACGATCGATGGCGTAGGAGAGTACCAAACAACCGCACTTTGGCACGGAGAAAATACCATTATTACTCCTCTTTCTGAGATTAACTTTCCGCATTCTCTCGGATTATTGTACTCAACATTTACCGCTTATCTTGGTTTTCAAGTCAATAATGATGAATATAAAATGATGGGACTTGCCGCATATGGAAAACCAAAATATCTTCAGAAAATGAAAAAAATCATATCGGTTCGTAGTGATGGGAGCTTTAACCTTGATATGAACTATTTTCGATTTCGAGAATCATTTCAAATGTGGAGCAACGACTTCGAACATCTTTTTGGAAAACCTCGTGTCAAAAATGAAGCATTTTCTCAAAGACATAAAGATATTGCAGCAAGTATTCAAGTAAAAACTGAAGAAATTTACTTTGCAATTCTCCGTCATTTATATGAAATAACTGGATCTGAAAATCTGTGCCTCAGTGGTGGTGTCGCTTTGAATTCACTCGCCAATGGAAAAATATATCAAAATACTCCATTCAAAAATGTATATATTTTTGGCCCCGCAGGAGATAGTGCAGCTGCAATTGGAGCTGCACTTTATTCGTATCACCATTTGGGTACTCGTAAACGACAAGAGGTTTCTCAACTTTACTTTGGCAACTCATATAACGATACGCACATTGAAAAATTACTACGAAAATGGGGTCTTAAATGTCAAAAGCTGAACAAAACAAAACTCATTCAAACTACTGCACAAGCTCTTGCTGATGGAAAAATTATTGGATGGTATCAGAGCCGTATGGAGTTTGGACCGCGCGCACTGGGAAACAGATCGATACTTGCAAACCCGCAAAATAGATCAATGAAAGAAAAAGTTAATGTAATTAAGATCCGCGAACAGTTTCGACCGTTTGCAGGATCGGTGATGGAAGACAAGGTTCACGAACTATTTATGGTTCCTGAAAAAAATCATCAATCTCCGTTTATGAACTTTGTGTTCCAAGTAAAACCACAAGCTCGATCTAAAATTGCGGCCATTGTACATGCCGACAATACATGCAGAATACAAACAATAAATAAGAAGCAGAACCCTCTGTACTACCAACTTATCAAACAATTTTACACACTAACCGAAATACCCTGCATACTGAATACGAGCTTCAATCTCAAAAGTGAACCAATTGTGGAAAGCCCTGAGCAAGCAATTGATGATTTTATGAAAACCAAATTGGACGAATTGTACATTAATAACTTTCGTGTCTTAAAAAATTAATTACATTCGATAAAATCTTGTTGGGTAAGATAAGTAAACACATCGTTTGCGATAACTGCATGGCCTGCTTTATTTGGATGTAAATCATTTTGAAAATAGAGAGATTCATCGCTATACAGATCTGTTAATGTGTTGAAAACAAATATCTTATTTCTATAATCTTCCTGAAAATTAAGTAAGATGTTTTCGAATTCACTATTTATTCGTGCAGAGACCATAAAGATAATTTTTGAATCTGTACGATAAATAAAATCTCGTAATATGTTCGTTTGATATTGAATGATGTGTTCTTTTCCCTTATCTTTCCACACATTATTTATTGCATTCTCCCATGAGAAAAATATTTTTTCTTTATCCTGAACGTCATTCTCTTCGTCCGAAGTCCCAAAAGTTTTGGCATAGTCACGCTCTTTTTCAAATATATACTCGTTGATTTGTCCAAAATCATCGTTTTTTAAATACCAAATAATCACATCTGGGGCATATTTTTCTCCTCGTACTAAAAAACGTTCACTTGTATATTCAATATCATACCCATGCACTCCTAAATTTATTGCTTCATACTTATTATAGGTAGAACATGATACATCTTGATTCATTTTCATCTCAAGTTGTTCTACCCAATTGTCTCGTGTATTTACATATAATCCATAGGTGAATGAATCACCAAGCGCAACAATACGAAATGTTCGTGATTTTTTATAGACTTGATATTCCTCAAATTCGTTAAGCGTGTCTGAGTTGAGTCTATTAATTGCTTTGCTTGGCATCCAATCATAATTGGCACTATCCCATGAATTTGCCACCGGTTCGTAAAAATATTTAAGCTCATTATTTGGTGTAATTACGATTTTATCTTTACTTATTGGATTAATGTACATTTGAGCTGTTTTTGACGAAGATATCAGCCCCAAAATAATCCAAATTATCATTAACTGCGAACTAATAATAATTGCTGGTATGAATAATGATGATTTTTTCATAGTAAAAATACGGCCATGCATAGTACATGATACATTTTTGGAATGATCTGTCTATCTTTATAAATAACGTTTTCTGTGCTGAAAACCATATATATTACTTAGCACCATGGTAAGTAAAGTCCCTCCATAGAGCAATATTGGACAATAATCTTTTACCCCTGACACTATAATATATCTCGATGTCATCAATAAATAATCAAAATATTTCGATCATAATTCCCATTCACAACGAAGAAAGAATTCTTGAAAATGAAACTCATAAAATTAAAAACTTTCTACAACAAAAAAATAAAGGTGCGTATGAAATTATATTTATAGAAAATGGCAGTTCAGACAAAACATATCAAATTGCTCGCAAGATTGCCCGCACAAATAAACATGTTCAGGTTTTTACCGTTAACAAACCGTCATACGGAAAAGCGCTCAAAAAAGGAATGAAATCATCTCGCTATAATATTCTCGTGCAGTTTGATATCGATCTTATTGATTTAGAATTTCTCAAGAAAGCGCTCATTGAGATAGGTCAAAATGATATTGTTGTTGGTTCGAAGTTGCATAAAAACTCAATAGACAATCGGCCACTCCCTCGAATTCTCTTATCAAAAATGATAAATTTTCTTATTAGAACAATCCTTCATTATCGCGGGACAGATACACATGGCATCAAGGTTTATAGAAAAACAAAAGTATTTCCATTAATAAAAATGGTTAAAGAATCAAATCACTTTTTTGATACTGAAATACTCCTACAGGCTCAAAAAGCTGGTCTTCGTATCGCAGAACTTCCGATCAATTGTGCCGAAATGCGTCAAACTCGTTTTCCTACTACACTTCGCATTTCCCAAGCATTCAAAGAATTTTGGTATTTAATAATAAAGTATGCGTAGAAGAATACAGCTTTATGTCGACGACTACGGTTACAAAAAATCAACCGATCATTTGATAGAAAAATATATCACCCAAAGAAAAGTTGTTGGATATGCTGTATTGGCAAATTTTTACCTTCAAACAAACATAAAACAAAAAAAGTCTTTTCTCAATAACCAATCAGTTGGAGTTCATATCAATTTTGTCGAAGGAAAATCAGTATCAGATCCACAAGATATTGCCTCACTCGTTGATCGCAATGGGCAGTTTTATTCTTTTCCCATATTTTATTTCCGACTTCTTTTTGGATTCATAAAAAAGAAAGAATTAATAACTGAAGCGTCAGCTCAAATTACATCAATTTTAAAAACTGGTGCAGTAATTGATGAAATTAATTCTCATCAGCACACTCATGCGCTATCTCCTGTAGCTGAAATAGTTGAAGACTTGGCAGCAAATAACAACATTCCGAGAGTCCGATCATATCAATTTGTAACTCGAGTGACCACCCGAGCAAAAATCATGTTCTACCTATTGCGACTACTCAGTTTCCTAAGCCACGTGAAATACAGTATGCGCTTATGTCTTCCGATTTCATGGAAAAAAGTTGAGAAACCAATATCATTCATGAGTTGGGAGTCGCACCATCTTCATTACAAATCACTGCTCCCTCAGACGACACTCGTGATTCATCCAAAACTTGGATTTGACAAAAATCTTAGATATGAAAAAATGCTTTAACAACAATATGAATATTGTATCCCACATAAACAAATGGTATCCATATATTGGAATACTGCATAAAATATTTATTACTCTTCGTTGGCTGAGCACCCCATATCAACAAATAATCTCATTTGTACCAAAGCACAGTAATGTTCTTGATATTGGCTGTTCCCATGGATTACTTGCTGCCTTATTGTTTGAAAACAATCACATCAACAGATATACCGGATTGGATCCTTCAAAAAAAAAGCTTTTCATTGCTCAACAATTAAAGGATCTATTTCCTACAACACACTTTGCGCAATGCACATTTGAAGATTATAGTGATCAAATTACTGAAAATATTATTACAATAATTGATGTTTTTTATCTGCTGCCAGATGGCGAGGTTCAGAAGATATTAAATAAAATACACTTTAAGTCGAGTACGAATACCGTTCTTATTGTTAACACGATTGATAAAAATACCAGTTTTGGATACTTTTTTGACGTGTTTCAGGAAATCATAATGACACATGTTTTGAAGCTGACTCATTCAAAATACAACTCATTTTATTATCGAACAGGACAAGAATTTGAACAAATATTTCAAAGATCTGGATACAAAATAGTAAATGAAAAGCAAACTAAGAAATTATTTTATCCCTATAGACTTTTTGTGCTGAAAAAACGCTCATCAAAATCATGAAAAAAATATCTGTACTTCTTCTTAACCCTCCATACTTCGAGCCAATTCTTCGAGATAATTATTGTTGTTTTACTTCAAAAACTGGCTATCTCTGGTCGCCAGTCGACTTACTCTATATTTCAGGAGTGCTCACCCACAAAAATATTGCGTTATCGGTAATTGACGCCGTGAGCACGAAAACAAAATGGAAAACCATTGAAGATTGGGTACATGATCATCGGCCCAATGTGATTATCATGCTAACGGGAACAGTTAGTTTTACATCTGATTTGAGAGAATTAAAAAATATCATTGCTCAATCAAAAAAAACAAGAGTATATCTTGTGGGGAATACCCCTGTATTTCGTCCCGAATATTTCTTGAAAACATATTCATTTGTTACAGGAATATTTCACCATTTTTTTGATACGGCGATACTTGATGCAATAGTTTATAAAAAGCACAACAGCCCAAGTATCTCTTCACGCTCAAATGGCAAAATCAATTTTGGTAAAGTCAATTATCTGCCGCGATTATCGGAAATAAAAATACCCCATCCACCTCAGCATCATCTCTTTCCCCTCCACACCTATTCGACACCACTCTCAAAACGTCATCCAATGGCAACAATGCTTACTGCATTTGGCTGTCCTTTTACCTGTAAATTTTGCATAGCGAGCGCTTTGGATTTCTATCCACGAAACATCAAAGATCTTGAGATAGAACTTGATAGTATGAAAAAAAATGGGGTAAAAGAAATTTTCTTCCAAGACTCAACATTCAATAAAAACAATGATCATTTGCAAAAAGTGTGTCGACTGTTGAAAAAAAAGAAATATGATTTCACGTGGAGTGCAAACGTGCATAGCTTCAATCTCACCATAGACAATCTCAACCTTATGAAGTCTGCTGGTTGCCATACTGTACAAATCGGAGTTGAATCGGGAAGTCAAGACATTCTAAACCAATATGCTCCGAGCAAAAGAAAAGAACAACTTGAACGAGTTTTTCAAATGTGTAGAAAAGTTGGCATTCGAACACTTGGATACTTTATTATTGGTTTTCCAACCGAAACAAAAGACACTGCCAAAGAAACAATTAATTTTGCCTTGTCTCTTGATCCGGATTTTGCATCATTTTCTGTCCTTACGCCAGATTATGGAACGAGTCTTTATGATGAGGCAGTCAAGAAGAAAATGATAGAAACCAATACAATATCTTTTGATAGTAGTGATGCTGCGGTTCTTAAAAATATACAGTTTTCACTTGTTGAGCAAGACAAAATTGTGACTATGGCATATGTGCATTTTTATTTTTCACCAAGAAGAATCTTGAGATACTGCTCCAACATATCTCAACTATCATCACTCATAGTAAATGGTGTGCGACTTGTTCATAAAAAAATACTCAATTAGTAGTCTGAATTAGACTATAAACAATAAATTGAGGCACACCCTGAACATAAATAATCTTATCAGTTTGAAGTGATAACTCGTTTTTTGCTAAAAAAAATGCCAATTGATCCGTCCGATCCGGAAATAGAGCCTCATCTTTGCTGCGCGCTACAATGAGAACGTTTTCATAACCTCTGAGTAATTCGGTCCAATTTTCTTCAATAAATTGAGAGCTAGCAACGCGTTGATATTGAAAAATTTCTTTTCCTGAAAGCCCTCCATTTGATAGAGTGTATATGTTTTCGCTTATACCCCAATCAAGATAATATATTTTTTCGTTTGATTTATCACTTAAATATTCATGAAGTTCATATATTTTGTCAGTAAACATCCCCATCCCTCCTGTTTCAATTAATATTGAAACATGTTGTTTTGTGGTAATCATATTGCTCACTAATAAGAAAGTGAGCAACCCCATTAACAAATATTTATTTCTTATCCATTCACTCATGCATAAAATAATAAATAGATATAGTGTTGGATAGATAATAAGGAGATGCATTTCTTTGATGTTTGAAACACTAAATATACTTAAAATCAAAGATGTTATTATCACGACAAAAAGAAATATTAGAATCTTTCTTTTTCGACTTTTTATAGCTCTCTTCCAGAGTTGAGTTGAAAACCACACACTTGAAGTAACGAAAAAGAGCGTTGGGACATATTTTGAAAGTGCTCTTGTTTGAGGAAACCACAAAACATCAAATTGTAATAAGGAAAAAATATGGAAAAAACGACGAATCAAATTAGTCAAAACATCAAGGTTATTATGCTGAAATATTGATGTTTGAGTAGCATTATTTTGGATCAATTGAAAAGTACTCCATGACGTTGCGAGACCATATGCGATAAAAGGAAGGATTCCGAGCAGAAAGAGCAATATTGATGAAATAATATTTCGCGATAATATAAATAGTCTTAAATCTTTTCTTTGAAAGAGAATCATATATATCGCTGCAGAAATCAGAATCCAGGCCAAATTAAGGCGAACCCACCCGACTGATAATCCTCCAATGAAGACAAATAAAAGTAACCACCGGTTACTTGAAGTGAAAATATACTGAATGAATATTACTACCAATAAGGTCCCAAAAAGTACTGCTGAAAAATTTACATTTACTCCAATTCGACTAAATATAACCATAGTTGGACTCAATGCCATTGCAGAAGTCGCAAGATAGGTAATTAGGCTATTTCTCAGAAGCTTATTCAAAATATAATAAATAAGTAAAATAGTTACTACCGCAAATCCAATTGACATGAATCGAAATAAAAAGGGATGCGAGATGAATCGAGATATAAATAAATAGGTAGATCCCTCTATTCCTCCAATGTACCCATCACGCATGAAAATTACTGGCGTGCCAAATATATTTATATAAGGAACGTCAAGACTCTTATGAAGACGATAGTATATCGCCATTGAAGCAGTGGGGCGCACTTCATCATAGCCGATTCCTGGCTTGTCGATTCGAATTGTATATAATACCACTACTTGAATGAGCAAGGCGATAAATAACAGAGCCAAAATGACTTGTTTTTTATTCAGAATATATGTTTTTTTCACTATTTCAATAGAGAATCTTAAAACATTCTTGCGCATAGTATTGCTAACTTTGAAAGGAATAAATATAGTATTTGATTCTCCCTATGATCAATATCATTATCTTCATAATATTGGGGAAGAAGAACGATACAAGTGCAAATGATTTATTCCGTATATTTGTTGACGATCTATAACATTCTATTGAGTTATTTCGAATTTGTTGATCAGTACAATGATGAATAATTGAATATTTCAATTGAAAAAAATGAGAATCCTGACTTAATTTTTTTGCATTTACATTTTGAATATTACACATCACATTTGTATCTACCCCTAATCTATCCAGCTTTAACTTATTTTTTTTGATAAATACATTAATGGATCGAAGCTTATTACCTACATATTTTCGAGGATTCACTTGTACTTCGTCGTACCAAGAGGATGACTTATGTTTTCTATAAAATCCTAAATTATTTTTACAATATCGGAATCTTCCTTCCAGTGATAAGGCTAGTATTGTTGGAATATCAATAAATGGATACTGCGCAAATGATTGAAATCCTCCAATTTGGTTAAGAATTTGTCGATTGATGAGAATGGTTACTGGAATTATATGAAACTTCAAAGATCCAAAAAGCGATACAATCGACCCACGAGGTTCATTTTCCATATTCTTAAAGTTGTCTCTCTGTTTATCTATATAAAGTGGCCGATTTTTGTAATCAACAAAAATACAATCTCCATATGAAAGCGCAATCTTGTCATTTTTTATTGCTTTGAGCTGCTTTTCGAGCTTATTATGAGGCCAGTAATCATCTCCTTCTAATACTGCTACATATGTACCCTGACATTGTGAAAGAGCCTGATTATATGTTTTTTTTAGCTTTGAAATTCCCCAACGCCCCGAATGTCTGATGATCTGTATGCGCGTATCAATATCAGCAAATTTCTTCGCAATTTTATATGTATTATCTGTTGAGTTATCATCAATGATGATCATTTCCCAATCAACCATTGATTGTTCACGAACTGAAGTAATACATGTTTTGATATATTGTTCGTGATTATATGTTGGAGTTATTATTGAGACAAGTGGCTTCATATACTTAATGTGTTTTTAAACAATCGGACATATGCATTAAACATTGTTTTTTCATTGAAAAAACAAATTCTTTCAAAGGATTTCTTTGAGAAATGCGAGTATTCACTCTTGTCATGAATCAATTCAAGAATATCTTTCGCCATATTCTTTGAATCACCAACTTCAACCATCCGTCCATAAATCCCATTTTCTACAATCTCTGATGGCCCATGTGGAGAATTGGTCACAATGACTGGTAGCCCATGAGCCATCGCCTCAAGTATCACCCAACCAAACCCTTCGCGTTTTGACGAAAGAATAAATATATCTGATGAACGCATTACTGTGGTTAAGTTATTTTTCCATCCAGTAAAAGTTACCTTTTTTTCTAAACCCATTGTTTTGCACAACTTTCTTAATTTTGCTTTTTTGGGCCCATCGCCCACAATAATAAGCTTCACATCTGAAACTTTTTTTTCAACTTGTGCAAATGCATATATGAGCGTCTCAAAATCTTTCTGATTTACCAGACGGCCTATGGATAGAATTCGTGGCTTTGGACTCATTCTCTTTTGTTTGTTTTTTGATTTGTTTGAAATGTCGATTCCATTGTAGATTACCCATGGTTGTTTTCTTAAGCCAAAATCATTTTTCAAACTATCTGCAACCCCACTCGATACACAAACAAGCTCATCTGCTTTATTGTAAAAATATTGGATCAGTTTCTTTAAGATCACAAGTGATGTGGATGAGGTTTTTTCTTCGAGCGTTTTTAGTAAATCTATTCGCGTACCCAATACTACTTTGTAATTCATATTGGTGACATATTTTAAGAACGAAATCAATAAATTTGAATGACTATCCAAACCCATAACAATATCAGGTTTATGTATATCTACGTGCTTCTTTGCCCACATGATTTCTTGAAATGCTGATAAAATATTTTTTGGCGTTAACGTATACCAACTTGGGTAGTGATTCTTTTTACGAAGAAATGCAAACATTCTTTCTTCATTACTATTTAATGTGCGAAAACTTGGTTTCTCCAAAACAAGATTAATAAGTTTAATCCGATTATTATGTTTTGTTATTTTTTTAAAACTCAAGGCAAATGTTCCGGTTCCTCCATCTATACTCTTGGTGATCACTAGTATTTTTATTTGTTTCATACTAAACTAAGCGGAATAATGACCGTAACTAATAATACTCGACTCACTCTAGTCGTCATATCAGTTTTTTTTCTTCGTTTCGCTCCTTTCTATTATATAGGGGTTCAGTCAACACTTCTCACAACACATGTAATTTCTATTGGGATCTTGTTGTTATTAGTCGGTGATATTCTTTTACAGTTTTTGAAAAAAAACATAACGCCCGTCGCGTTTGGGTTAGAAGAAAAACTAATAATACTATTCTTCTTGTCTCAATCTCTTTCTATTATTGAAGTGGCAGATTTGAGTATCTATTTAAATAGATACTCCAAAATTGTAATCGGACTTGTTCTTTACATCGTCATAAAATATTCTCTCAAAATAGTCTCTATTCAAAAATTAAGAATATTAATCATTAACACACTATTATATGGATCATTTATAACAATATTTTTCCAATTTTTACTATTTCTCTATCCATCTTTTATCTTAAAATTAAGTGACGGAATTCTCCTAAACAACCTCCATGAAATTATTACCGCAAATATAGATATCTCAAACAAACTTCATGACAATTCATACGTAGAAATTATTGTCCCATTACTGATATATAAATTCTTTTCGGGAGAGAAAAATATCATAAAAAAAATTTCACCATTAATCATGGTGCTGCTTCTTGGATTTGTTTCATTTGCTTCAAATTTTCGCTATAGAATCTTGTCCTACCTTGTTTCTCTAGGCTCAGCTCAATATTTTATTGGGCACAAAAAAAAACAAGTCGTCTCTTCATTATTATTACTTCTATCAATTGGGGTTGTGCTTTTATCAGCAAATTCATTTCTGCAAGATACATTCAACTTTACTGTCATTGATAGGTTTCTTCTTGAAGAAGAGGGTCGTGACTACAGCCCAATCCAATGGCGGTTGGAAATGTATCGCGAATCAATTGTCATGGCCCAATCACACGTTACTGGTGTAGGATTGGGAGGCTTTTTTAACGCTCTTCCTGAGAGTCAAATAAAATTGACAACATTGTATGGAGGAAGAGAGAAAATCGCTTTGGGGGCCCTAACATCAGGTCCACACAATATATTTTTTCAATATCTTGGAGAGACGGGGATCATTGGACTAATATCATTTGTCATTCTCATGCTATTTTGGGCATTAAAAGACTTTAAAGTGATGATGTCAAATAAAAAAAACATGTTGGCAAAAAAGGCTTTGACCATCTCCTTCTGGACTTTAATGATCATTGTACAATTTTTTCCCGCAATTAATCTAAGTTTCTATACCCTCTTTTTTTTACTTAGGTCGTTGCTGTAGCTATCTCTTTCTCTAAGTTTTGAATTCTAGAATAAAGAATTCTATTTAAATTGAAGGTTGTCCTATTGGGCTTTCCTGCCTCATTGAGCGCTGTTCTATTTGCAGGAGTTGCATCAACATCATACGTCTCATCATCACCACTGTCATGATAAAACATGGTAAATCCACGAGCGCCTGCATCAAATAGCGCTTCAAGGGCTTCTCCCATTCGTTGAGCGCGTTCATTCTTCCATTGATCATCGGTAAATCCCGCTCTTCGCACTGCTCGAGCTTCTGTGACGTATACCTCTATCTCTGCGTCAACAAATCGAGCAATATTTTTCTTTGCTGATGACCAGTCCTCATTTCCCCATAAACCAGCCTGGATGCCGTATCCAAGCCTTCTTGGCATACCTTTTGCGGTCAAATCAGCATTAATTCTTCTCAAACGAGTAAGGTCAGAATTTGATCGAGGGCTTACAATAAGGTTATCCGTGTTATTGATCATTAATACATCTTCATCGCCAACAAGTGGTGCGGCGGTTTGGAATGCTAGGTCAATAGCCTCTTCTCCAAGTTGATCCGTCCATATCTGTGGCCTCCCGTCAATAACCAAATTTTCTGCAGGACGCGGTTCATTATTGAGAGAAAAAACTCTATTTTCATGACCTGCTGATATTTCTAAAATATGCGGAATAACAGTTTGCACTCCCTGTGTAAGAAGTTTTCTAAATACAGCGGATGTTTCTGCCTGAGAGAATCCATTTTGGCGCAAGTTACTCGAAAGTGATGCTAAATTCTCTGGAACTTCGACAAATCCTCTTGCCAAACCCCATAATATGTGATGATACTGTGAGTTATTTACTCCTTGAGCAGTTACTTTTCTAACCAAGTTATCTAGTTCGGAAAAATTAAAGCTCAATTCTGCAGGATTACTTTTATTTGTAAAGTCCGTATCAAGAGTTGCGGTGTATATCCAATGAAGCGGACCATCAAACATCGCTTCATCAAAGTTATCTCCAACGCCCTTCAAAAAATCTGGATTCTGAGTAGGAACATGGTAGCCAACTGAAAACTCACGACCCATACTTTTTAAAATATCCGTTGCCATATCTGGGGAAAATGGTTGCCATTCCCATTCGCGCTCCACATTCTGTCGTGCAACAAGAAGTGGCGCATTACTGGACAATTCTGCATATTGTCCATTTTGTTCAACAGTATTATTTGCCATAGCAATCAGTATTGTGTCTCCACCTCCTATGGCGTGTTGATGATATGTTACGTTTAACTGATCAGGGTTAATTGCAAATTCTTGAGAAAAATCTTGAAGGCGCGTACTAAGTAAATCGGGACTTGGAAGCTCTACCCATTCATTAGCTTCTTGTCGTGCGACAAACATAAATTCTTTTGCAACAACCTCAGTTGTTTGAGGACTCTCCGCAGCATCGGCTGTTACCATGGTTTGTGTGAGTTGACCAGATGTCTGAATCGTAGGTTCTTCAACTTCTTGCTGTTCTAATATAAGTGCGCGGTATTGCGCTGGTTGATCAGCGACATCTATTCTTGTATATGTTACTCTTTGCGTTGGAGCTACTTCAATTTTTGGTGCAAACTGGGAACCTGATGTATCGCCAGAAATGAATACTCCCGACTGTGGTAATGATTCAATTTCTTGGGTTAGTTGAATAACCCCACTCCCATTCAGAGCTGTGGTAAATGCTGAAATCACTTGCGCTTCTTCTCCATATGCAGCCACCAATCCTTCTTGTTCAACAAAACCGTTTCCGATTACACTTAATCCGTCAGCATTATTTGAAAATCGTGTTACTGCAAAAAGCCGATTGGACGTTTCATTTTCAAAAAGACTGATCACATCTATGTCGCCAGTTTCGGGATTTACTCGTCGATAGAACATACACGGGGTCACTTCTCCGGTGACTTTACATATATCAAATGAGCCACTAGTAGCTTCATCATTGAGTGACGCCTCATATGCAGAAAATGCTACGCTTTTTCTCCATGAATCGAGAGGATTTGCAGCAAAAACTGACTCTGGATGTGGTATTTTAACTCCTTTTTCTGTAATCGTTGGGATCGTCTCACCCCATGCAGTTGCTGCTGCAGACAAGAGATCTGTTGTTCCACCGAAGCCATCATAAATACCTCCAAATGCTTCCGTGTCAAATGCTACTGTGCTGCTTGGGGGAAGTTCTGCCGGAGTTTGATAATGCTCTTGTACTACATCGGGAACGAGGGCAGGATTTGCTTCAAAATCAACTTGTGTTACAACACGCGTCTTTCCAATGTCATTTGCTGTTACCTCATGAATAGAGCCGTCTTGTAACTGTCCTTTTGTGTAGATCAGATCTCCACCTGTCCATTGATTCCCTGCAGATGCAAAATTTTCCTCTCCGGGAGTAATTGCAAGAATGGTACCAGCAGGTCTA
>Ga0210057_1005777_pt1 | contig 15750 bp, 17 predicted proteins | sample CryGeyCG2114_010_2_FD_183968 | JGI IMG/M metagenome (GOLD analysis project Ga0210057, IMG submission 183968) | Groundwater microbial communities from aquifer - Crystal Geyser CG10_big_fil_rev_8/21/14_0.10 (SPAdes) (version 2) | ecosystem: Environmental > Aquatic > Deep subsurface > Groundwater ...
TGCCGGATTTTACTTGCTTCAAAGTTGAAATAATTTTTCCGCCCTTTCTTTCTAATTCCTTCATTACTTCCTCGTTGTGAATCAAATGGCCTAAAAAATAAATTGGCCTCGGGTCTTCCTCTAAAGACTTTTTGGCAATTGCCATTGCTCTTTTTACTCCCGAGCAAAAGCCAATGTTTTTAGCAAAAATAACCTTCATAATTGGCTTTCCACAAACTTTAAATCCCCAGAGTAAGTTACTTTGATATTTTTAAAACTGGCTTGGACAATTTTCGGTTTTATTCCCAGCCTTTCGACTAAAGAAACATCATCGGTGCCATAAAATTTTTCAGCAAATGCTTTTTTGAAAGCAATTTTGGCCAATTCATATTCAATAACTTGAGGAGTTTGAGCTAAAAATATCCTTTCTCTATTAATAGTTCTAACTACAAATCCATTTTTATTCCTTTCTTTTATTGTATCTCTGGCTGGTTGAGCAACTAAAGCTACCTTATTTTTTTTGGCTGCTCGAATTACATCTGTGATTTCTTTCTGAGAAATAAGAGGGTTTGAGCCGTTGTGAAATAAAATTAAGTCTCCTGTCCCAGCCCCCAATTTTCCAGCTGCCTTTAAACCATTAAAAGCTGAATCTTGGCGTTTCTTCCCTCCTTTGACTAAGGTCACTATTTTCTTAAATTTAAATTTCTTTATTAATAAAAAAATTTTTCGAAAATCCGCACTTTTTACGACAAGAATTGTTTTTCCGATTTTAGGATGTTTTTCAAAAGCGGAAATCGTATAAAAAATGAGAGGCTTTCCCTTAATTGGGCAAAAAACTTTGTTAATTCCCCTCATTCTCTGGCTGTCACCAGCAGCTAAAATAATCGCAATATTCATAAAATTTTTAATGCCTTTTTTTGTGGACGACAAATAAAAATATCGCCATTAAAATCAGGATAATTTTCAGTAATTTCTTTCGCCAATTTATAGCTGTTAACTCCACAAAACATTGTTGGGCCTTTACCAGTGAGCTTTGGTTTAATTTTAAATCTATTAAGATATTTTTCTAATTTTTCTGCTTCTGGACAAATTTCCTTTGCCAACGCTAGAAAATTTTTACCAGTTTTATCATACAGTTCATACATTTTTTTAGTTTCAATTCTTTTATGAGGACGGAAAAGGACGAAAAACTTAGGCAGTTTCTGTTTAATCGTAGCTACTTTCTCTCCGATTCCCTTAACTTTGCAAGTGCCACCATAAAAGAAAAAAGGTACATCCGCTCCGACTTTAACCCCAATTTTTACCAATTCTTCGCGGGATAAATTTAAATTATAAAGCTTATTTAAGGCAACTAAGGTAGCTGCTGCATCGGCGCTGCCTCCGCCGAGGCCGGCGGCAATTGGAATAAGTTTTTGGAGATGAATTTGGCAAGGCAATTTTTTATTTAAGGCTTTCTCTAATATTTTCTTAGCTTTTAAAATAATATTTTCTGATTCTGAACAGATAATTCCTCCAGTAAAATAATCCTTCCTGGATTTTTCAAATAATAAAAAATCGGAGAGGTCAATGGATTGGAAAGTGCTTTCAATTTCGTGATAACCATCGGGTCTTTTTCCTAAAATTTTCAAATCAAGATTTAATTTGGCGCTGGCCTGAATTAAAATGGTGCCCATAAGATTAGATTATCTTTTATCTCAAACTTCCCCTCAATAAACTTTTCAATCACCCAGATATTAGTTTTACAGTGATTGGTAATTTCTGAAATTGTTACTTGACTTCGGGTGGCGGGTGGGTGGCGTCCAGAAACAAGAGCCATATATGGCAAAATCTGGTCAGCTAAATGTCTATCCAGGCAAGCTCCGGATTTTTGTTCTCTCAGCAATTCTAAAGCTGCCTCTTTGCCAACATCTTCAGCTCTTTTTCCTAATTTCCCTAAGTTATCGGTTCCAATTACGGTATTTTCAAATAGAGCCGCCAAACAAATTTGGCTTCCTGGGCAGCGGGTGTCATAATATTCAATTTTTTCTTCAGTTGGCAATTTTAATTTCCCTAAAACCTCTCTTACTCCGGCAACTTGGCGCTCGGCTACCTTTTTATCTTTTAGAGTTTCTGAGGCCCCGGAGATTACCAAAAGTTTTTTAAGCTGGCCCCTCTCGATTAAATTTAGAAATTTCAGTTTTGATGGAAAAACTTTAACCTCAACTATTGCTCCTCCTTCCGGATAGTAGCCTCTTTTTAAAATCGCAACCTCCACTTTAGCCCCCATTTTTTCCAATATTTTTAAAAAGACAAACCGAAAATAATCAATTGTCGGCGAGAAAAAAGTATCAGTAGCTCCGCCATCAAAAGTAATTTTTATAGGGCTTGAGACAAAAAGTGCCACAGGAATTAAAGTTTGTAAAACCAAAGTAATGCTCCCGGCAGTTTCAATTTTCACATGGAGGTCTTTGGCTTGAATTCTATTAGGATAAAACCAGATTTCTTTAGAACCAAGTTTATCCCCTTCTAAGCGACCTGAACAAAGCTGAGCTAGGGCCTGAATCCCTAAAAGGTGCTGTGGCATTAAACCCGGCTTTTCCCTGCCGTGTCTTATATTAAAGACGCGGCAGGTTTTTTTAGTCACTGCCGCTAGGGCTACAGCTGTTCGCAATAACTGCCCGCCGCCCTCTAAGGTTGCACCATCAAGTTCTATCATTCTTGGAAATAGCTTTTAAAATCAAATCGGTTACATCAATATTCGATTCCTTTCTGTCGATTGTATTTGTTAGATAGAGTTTCGAATATTTTTCTTTAACTTTTGAGATGCCAAAGGGAATTAGCCCATGAGTAATTAAGGCGATGATTTTTTTTGCTCCAGAATTTTTGGCAATTTCAGCAAATTTTAAAAGGGTGCCGCCACTTTTAATAAAATCGTCAATCACTCCGATTATTTTTCCTTTAAAATTAATATTTTGGGCAGCCACTTTTACTTGATAAGAATTCAATCTTTTCTTTCTCATTCCGGCTGAAATTTTTGTTCGCCTTTTTCCACCAAGGTCTGGCGAGAGAAACAGTATATTCTCACTAAAATCTTCTTTAGTTTTTTCAATTAACAAAGGAACAGCCGAAATATTGATAATTGGATATTTTTTGGCCCACTTTCTTCCTCCAAAATGAGGGTCAATAACATAGATCTTCTTGACTTTATAATAATTTACCAATTTTTCAATTAAATTTTCAGCAACATTGGCTTCTCCTTTCTCAAAAACTTTATCTTGTATTCCGTAAGGGAAATAGGTAAAAAATATTTCTGGCCTAACATTATTATCTCTCAAAATCTGTAGAATAAGTTCTAATTCTGCTAATCCTTCGTTTGGTTTTGGCGCCCCGGAGTGTAAAACAATAACCCTTCCATTTTTTAATTTGTTAGCTCCTGAAATTTTAATATAAACTTCGCCATCAGGAAAGTATCTCTTACCATCTCGGTTCAAACCAGGGAAAAGAATTTTAAAATCTCCCCCTTTTTTTAAAATTTTTTTAGCTAAATGCTTAGTAAAAGTTGTTGGAATGAGAAAATTTTTCACCGATTTTTTATAACTTCAGTTAAATCTTTTTTCATAGATATCGCTGCTTCCCTGGCGGCCAAATGAAATTCTTCTGGCTTAAATTTACTTTTATAGGGGTCTGCTTTATAAGCAAAAATTATTCCCCTGGCGCTATGAACAATTGCTCCCTGGCCATCTTCGTTGAAATTTGGTATGGTTTCCTTTGCTCCTCCGCCCTGGGCTCCGTAGCCAGGAACTAAAATAATGCTTTTTGGCATTATTTTTCTTAAGACTTTTGCCTGCTCAGGATAAGTAGCACCAACCACTGCTCCAACTATTCCGTATCCTTTTTCTCCTTCTGAACCTTCTCCCCATTTCTGAACCTGTTTCCCCACTGCCTCATATAATCTCTCACCACTTTCTAAGATTTTATCTTGGAAGTCGCCAGAAGAAGGATTAGAAGTTTTAACTAAAACAAAAATTCCTTTTCCATATTTTTTTGCGTCTTCAATAAAAGGCTTTACGCCATCGATTCCAAGATAGGGATTAACAGTTAGGGCATCAACATCAAATCCCGAAGGGCTCAAAAAAGCAGAAGAGTAAGCTTCAGCAGTAGGGCCGATGTCATTTCTCTTAGCATCGACAATGACCATTTTATTTTTATTTTTTAAATAGTTTATGGTTTCTTGGAAAGCTTTAATCCCTTCTATCTTATATTTTTCATAAAAAGCTATCTGAACTTTATAAGCAGGAACAATATCAAAAGTGGCATCAACGATCGTTTTATTAAAATCAAAAAGGGACTGGACTAAGCCCCCTTTTTTTAGAAAATCAGGAATACCTTCAATTCTTGGATCTAATCCAATACAGCTTGGATTTTGAAATTTTTCTATTTCTTCTAATAATTTGTCGGCGAAATTCATGATAATTTGAGTTTTTCAACTCCATATTTTTCAAATTCTTCCTCGACCTCCTTAGCTATTTCTTCCCTCGGCTTTAACTTTTGATAAGCCAGAGGCAAAAGCTCTATCGCGTTTGACATTTGAAGATAGGGGACTTCTTTTAACTCAACTGCCTCTTTAACACTTTTCCCATCGTTTGTTAATTCCATTCTGTTAGTTAATCCAATTGCGGCAATTATTTGGGTTTTGGCCTCAGAAAGGTTTTCGATTGTTTCAAGTAATGAACTTCCAGTTGTGGTTACATCCTCCAGGATAATAACACTACCCTTTGGCTGGCCGACAAAAAATCTGTCTTTTGGGTCACCGTGGTCTTTTGGTTTTCCTCTTCCCATGGGAAGGGTATGGCTTCCTAAACCATAATTTTTAGATTTTCTGGCAAATTTATATTGGGTTAAAATTCCTAATTTTGTTGCTCCCTCAGGGACGCCGTAAAAACAGTCTGGTTTTAAATCCAAATCCTCAACAAAATCAATTACAAAATCAGTTAATTTATCTAATAAAAAAACATCCTCGGCGACATTTCTCCAGTTCACATACCAATGGGAAGGTCTGCCCGATTTTAAAGTGATGGGTGTTTCAAAAAATCCAATTACCTTGTTTTCCAGAATAAATTGATTAAATTCCTCTTGATTAAATTTGGTCATTTTCTCTTTCACTACCCGAGCCGCAGCGAAGTCAAAGGGCACGCTGCGCCCTTTTCCACCTTCGCTTCCGCTACGCGAAAGCTCAGTGGCTGAAGAAGAGGATTTATCCTCTTCGACTAATTTTACCCCAGAGTTTTCCCAAAGTCAAAAAGATGCTAGAATATCTTATTAGGCCTCTTTTTTGGCTATTGACATTGCTGTTGACTGGTGTAGAAAAGGAGTTATGGAGTCTTTTCTCAAGCCGTGGAGGGCGATTTGACATTTTCTTTTATTATTAATAAAATATAAATTATAGTATGAAACTTTGGGAAAACAATAATAATCATAGTGACAATAAAATAGAAAAGTTTACGGCTGGAGAAGATATCCTGCTTGATCAGTTATTGGTAAAGTATGATGTCGTCGGCTCGATAGCCCATGCCTTAATGCTTCAAAAAATAGGCATTTTGACTCAAGCTGAGTTGGTAGAGATGAAAAAGGCATTGTTAGAAATTATAGACCTGGATAACCAGGGGCGATTTAAAATTGAAGTCGGAGACGAAGACGTCCATACTAAAATAGAAAATTATTTAACAACCAAACTCGGTAAAACCGGGCAGAAAATCCATACCGGGAGAAGCAGGAATGACCAGATTTTGTTAGACTTAAGACTCTACACCAAAGATAAACTTTTAAAAATTCAAAGAAGCTTACTGGATTTATGTGGAGCTTTGACTTTCTTTGCTAAGGAAAATAAATCTGTGCCGATGCCAGGATATACTCATTTGCAAAAGGCTATGCCTTCCTCAGTTGATCTTTGGGCTCTTTCTTTTGTTGAATCCCTTTTAGATGATTTAATTTTTCTCAAAACTACCTATCAAATTAACGATCAAAATCCCTTGGGTTCAGCAGCCGGTTACGGCGTTCCAATTGATTTAGATAGAGAACTAACTACTAATTTACTTGGTTTTCAAAAGATTCAAAATAATGTCTTATATGTTCAGAATAGCCGAGGAAAAATAGAATCGATGGTCTTGGCAGCCTTGGCTCAAATAATGCTTGATTTGTCTAAATTAAGTAACGATCTTATCTTATTTTCAACCGAGGAGTTTGGGTTTTTTGATGTATCTGAGGAGTTTAGGACGGGTTCCAGCATCATGCCCAGAAAGAGAAACCCCGATGTTTTAGAGTTAATTAGGGCAAGGACAAATAAGGTCGTTTCTTATTACTCCCAAACAATGAACATTATCAAAGATTTGCCTTCTGGATACAGCAGAGATTTTCAAGAGACAAAAGAGCCCCTATTCAGAGGTTTAACCATCACCAGTTCCTGTTTAGAGATGGTGACCCCTATCATAAACGACTTAAAAGTTAATAAACAAAAATTGGAAGAGGCTTTCTCGCCGAGAATTTTCGCCGCCGATAAAGTTTTCAAATTGGTTTCTCAAGGAATTCCTTTTAGAGAGGCCTATAAGGAAATCGAACAAGACCTCCAAAAAGTAAAACTAACCGCTCCAGGAGACATTATTAAGTTAAGGAAATCTACGGGGACGAGCGGTAAATTAGGAACAGAGGAATTAGAAGAAAAGATAAAAAAAGAAGCAGACTCTTTAGAATCTGAAAAAGAAAAATTTTACCAGAAAATAACTAGTTTAATAAGCTGAGTGAGATGAAAAAAGAAAAAAAGTTAAAACTTGGATTTCCAATTGGAGCAATCCAAGATGAAACTATTGACCTTTTTGAAAGAGCTGGATATAAAATTGAGTTTTCCCCAGAGATCGAGAAAGTTGAAATCGACGACCCAGAGATAGAATGTATTCCTCTTAGACCAATACCCATTGTTGACTTTGTCAAGAAAGGAATTTTGGATGTCGGTATCTCAACTCGGGCTTCGGTTGTTGAGGTAGGAGCTGTGCCGGAAGCATTAATAGTCTTAGAAGATAAGAAATACATTTCAGGGAAGACTAAGGTAGTTTTAGCTGTTCCGGAGAATTCCAAAATAAAGAAGGTGAAAGACCTCAAAGGAAAAAGAATTATTACTCGAATTCCCAATACAGTCAAGAAGTTTCTCAAAAAAAACAAGGTTTCGGCTGAAATAATATTTTCAGACACATCAGCCAATGAATCCAAAGTGGGCAACATAGCCGATGCCATTGTTGAATTCACTAAAACTGGGAACATTTTGAGAGCTTATAGATTAAAAGTTTTAGAAACGATTTTAGAGAGTTCACCGGTTTTAATCGCCAGCAAAAAGGCATTAAGAAATAAATGGAAGAAAGATAAAATCAAAAATTTGAGCAATATTCTCCAAGGAGCGCTGAACCAGAAATTTAGCGAACTAATGCTCCGCGAGCCAGAGTTAAAGGGGTTAGACGAAATCGACTGGAAGATTGTCCAAATCCTTTCCGAAGATGGAAGAGAATCTTTTGTCGACATAGCTGATAAGGTTGGTCTTTCGGCGGTCGGAATTAAACAAAGAGTAGAGAAGTTGATTAAGAAAGGAACCCTAAAAATTCGAGGGGCTCTCAATGCTAAGAAATTTTATTCAGTTTCAGCTCAAATTATGGTGGAGGGAAGTCCAGAAGCTATTTCTTGGTTGGTTAGAAAGCTAAAAAATTCCCCCCTAGTTTACCAATTAGTTAAGACCTCTGGAAGATATAATTTGATAGTAGGTATTATGGCTCAAAGTTTGAAGCGGGTAGATGAATTTATCTCAAGAGAGATAATGACAGAGCCGGGCGTCAAACATATCGAATTTAGTATTGGAGAATTACCAACAATTCCCGACGTTTGGAGTCCGCCAGTTATCTAAGTTGGATTGCCCTTAAAATTCACCCCTTGACAAGCCTTCTTGGTATAATAAAATAGGTTATACCTGTGGAAAACTTTGAAAAATGAAGCAAAAAAGCTAATTTGATAAGTTTTCCAAAGGCCTTGACAAGATTTTTTTAAAAAAATATAATAAAATATCAAAGATGCTTAAGAAAACTAACCGAAAAAATAGTATCTCAAGAGCCCTCGTTTATTCCAAAGGGAATCTTACCATTGTTGTTTTTTCTGAAATTTACTGAGGGGATTAGAAGAAAAAAATATTAACAACTTAATCGCAGAAACTAATCCCCTCTGAGAAGGGGATTTTAAAAAACCATGATGGATAAAAAATTTTACTTAACTAAAGAAGGATTGGGGAAAATACAAAAAGAATACCAAGACCTTAAAAATCTTAAACTGGCCAAAACCAGGGGAGAAATCCCTAAGATTTGGCATTCTGAAGACATAAACCCAGAATATCTTTCTTTTTGGGAAGATTTAAGTTTTTTGGAAACTAGGATAGCTGAGTTAGAAAATATTTTAAAAAACGCCGAACTAATTTGGCCTCCTCCAAAAGAAAAACAAAACATTGTCAATTTAGGTGCAACAGTTTTGATTGAGGTAGATGGCCAAAAAGACGAGTTTACCATTGTTGGTTCTTTGGAAGCCAATCCATCTGTAGGGAAAATTTCTAACGAATCTCCGGTTGGAAGGGCGCTTTTAGGTCATCGGGCCGGAGATGAAGTCCTTGTTTCCTCGCCAATAAAAACAACTTATAAAATTAGAAAGATAAAATATTCATCTTCTTAAGATAAATTCATTGTAATTTACTGAGTTTTTGCTATAATAAAAACCAGGATAATCACCCTGGTTTTTTAAAACTATGACATTAAAAGTCGGCATTATTGGACCAACTAATCTTCAAAAACTAAGTCGGCTGACCAAAAAACCGATTGGCTTCTTTTTCCAAAAAGCTAAAAAAATAGGAAAGATTTTAGCTGAAACCGGCTGGGAATTATGGCTAAATAGCGATAAAGGCATGGCAGAAAAAATAGCTAAATCCTATAAAAAGCACGAGGGAAAAAAATTAGTTATCCTTTACCCTGGTAAAGCCGAACCCTGGCCGAATAAACACACCACCCCCTATCTAAAATATGCTGATCACCTGAGAAAAGAACCCAATTGGTTTTGGACAAACTATAATGTAACTGCTATACCAGATTTTTGTATTTGTGTAGGATTAAGCGCCGGAACTTTAAGTGAATTAGCTTATATTAAATGGAATCATCGATTGAAGCGAGGGAATTTAAAAAAGTTAATTACCATAAAAGAATTATTGAGAGGTGGGCGATTACCTCCAGAGATTGAAGAAGATGTTAAAGGGAAATTAATCTATATTAATAAGGCTGAGGAATTAAAAAAGATTTTAAAGAAGCTTTCTAAAACGCGCTAATCGATTTTTGTATTTTTATCCATGAAAAATATTCTTAATTTCTTATTAGAAGTCGGCAAGTTAAAGAATATTAAAAGGAAAGGGATAACTTTTTATGGGGTAAAAAAACCCGATCGCGCTACCGATCATGCTTTTCGGATGGCAGTAATGGCCTGGCTATTTGGTCAGGAAAAGGAACTTAGTGTCGAGAAAGTTTTCAAAATGGCTTTAATCCACGATCTCTGTAAAGTTTTGACTGGAGATATTACCCCCTATAATGGGCTTTTACCAAAAGATAAAAAAGAAAGAAACCAGTTTGTTAGAAGGTGGCGTCGTCTTCCCTTAAAGGAGAAAGAAAAGCGATATGCCGAAAAATTTAAGAAAGAATACGATGCTTTAAAAAAATTAACTTCAAAATTACCTAACCAATTAAAAAAGGAGATGGTAATTCTTTGGTTAGATTACGCCAAGGCTGAGAGTCCTGAGAGTAGATTTGCCCATCAATTAGATATTGTCGAAAACCTTTTAGAGGCTTTTGAATGGTGGAAGAAAAATAAAGAGTTTCCTACTCAACCTTGGTGGGAACACGCTGATGAAGTTGTTGATGACCCGACTCTTCTAAAATTTCTGAAAGAAATTGAAAAAGAAGAGTTAAAGAAGAGACTGAGAAAATAAATGGCGAGTTATGAAAAAACTTCACATTGGCACATCGGGATGGGTTTATTCGCACTGGGAAGGGGTTTTTTATCCTAAAGACTTACCGCCCAAAGATAAACTTAAATATTTCTCTCAACATTTTAAAACTACTGAAATAAATTACTCTTTCTATCATTTGCCTCGGCCGAGTACCTATCAAAATTGGTATAAGCAAGTGCCCGAGGATTTTTTATTTGCTGTAAAAGCTAGTAGGTTTATCACCCACATTAAAAGATTAAAAAATGTCAAAGAGGCTTGGAAACAATTTTTAGAAAATGCCCTATACCTCAAAGAAAAACTCGGTCCCATTTTATTTCAGTTCCCTCCTAGCTTTAAAGCAACTGAAGAAGGCATTAAAAGACTAACCAAATTTTTGAAGCTTCTGAGCTCAGATAGAGACCGGGTCTCTATCGAGCTGAAATGTGCTTTTGAGTTTCGACATAAAAGTTGGTGCGATGAGAAAATTTACAAACTTCTCAAAAAATATAACGTTGCCTGGGTTATTGCTGATTCACCAAACTACCCAAAAGCCGAAGAGGTGACGGCTGATTTCGCTTATATCAGAATGCATGGCTCAAAAGTTTTGTTTTCCTCAAAATATACCAAAAAGGAGCTTAGCTCCTTAAGCCAAAAGATTAAAAAATGGCTCAAACAGGGCTTAGATGTTTACTGTTATTTCAATAACGACGCCTATGGTTATGCCATCGAAAACGCCAAAGAACTTTTGAAACTTTGTAAAATTTGACAAGGCGATTTGCTGGAATAGAATAAAATTAGAAGTAAAAACCTAAAAAAATAAAGGTCGAGAAATTTAAAATCTAACTATTAAATATGGGAAAAATAAAAATTGGATTGATAATTCTAGGCTCAATGACGTTGGTTGGCTTGGTTGTAGCTGGAATGGTTACAGCTAAGAATGGTTCTGATAATGGTAAGGCTGAATATGTTACAGATGAGATTATTGTTAAGTTTAAGGGAGATAAGGAGCCATTTCGAGTTCTTAAAGTTCCCGAAGGAAAGGTTGGAGAAAAAATAAAGGAATATTCAAAGAAGGCAGATGTAGTCTATGCTGAACCAAACTATATTGCCTATGCCCAGCTGGTTCCCAATGACCCTTATTATGGTTATCAGTGGCACTTAGATAATCCAGTTTATGGCGGAATCGGTATGGAAGAAGCCTGGGATATTTCGACTGGGACCAATTCAGTAATCGTAGCGGTAGTTGATACCGGTATTGCCTATGAAACTTATGGTAAGTATTGTCAGGCTCCAGATTTAGCTCAGACTTGTTTTGTTCAGGGAAAAGATTTTGTTAACGGAGATCTTCATCCTAATGATGATAATAACCACGGAACTCATGTGGCTGGAACCGTTGCTCAAAGCACTAATAATAATCTCGGGGTAGCTGGAGTGGCTTTTAGTACCTGTTTGATGCCGGTTAAAGTCTTAAATAGCCGAGGTTCGGGAACTTATGCCAACGTGGCTTTGGGAATTCGTTATGCTGCTGACAGTGGAGCTAAAGTAATTAATCTCAGCTTGGGTGGAACTGCTTCTGACAATACTTTAAGGGATGCCGTGGCCTATGCCTATGGAAAAGGAGTAATAGTAGTTGCTGCCTGTGGTAATAGCAATGTCAGCAGTTGTCTCTATCCGGCTGCTTATGATGATTATGTTATTGCCGTCGGTGCTACTCAGTATGACGAGACAAAGGCTCCTTATTCCAATTATGGACCCTCTCTTGATTTAGTAGCTCCGGGTGGAAACAATAATTTAGATCAAAATAATGATGGCTATGCTGATGGAGTGTTACAGCAAACTTTTGCCAGTTCTCGCCAACTCTGTAGTTTCGCCTACTACTTCTTCCAGGGAACTTCAATGGCTGCTCCCCATGTTTCTGGAGTTGCTGCCTTGTTAATTGCTAAAGGAAATGCCACTACTCCCAACGATATAAGAACTGCCTTACAAGAAACTGCTGAGGATTTAGGAACAACTGGCAGAGATGACACTTATGGCTGGGGACTAGTTAATGCCTATGCCTCCTTGAGTTGGACAGCTGTCAAAACTTGTTCCACTGATGCAGATTGTAGTGATGGTTTATATTGTAATGGAACCGAGACCTGTGTTGTTGGCGTTTGTCAGGCCGGAACTCCTATCAATTGTTCAGATGGGGTAGCTTGTACAGTTGATAGCTGTAATGAGACTGTTGATGCTTGTGTTAATACTCCTAATAATGCTTTATGTGACGATGGGGTGTATTGTAATGGAGCTGAAATATGTAATGCCACTTCAGGTTGTCAGGCCGGAACTCCGATAGATTGTAATGATAATAATGAATGCACAACAGATACTTGTAGTGAGACACTTCAGGCCTGTGAATATACAAATGTAGCAGATAACGCACCCTGTGCTGGCGATACTGGCGTTTGTTGTTCAGGGACTTGTGCCATAGGAGTTACAGAGTGTCCAACAGCAGTGATGTGTTGGAGTGGAACAACAAATCTCTATCTCTATAGAGCAACTGATCAAGCCAGAAAATTCTGCAAATGTGCCCAAGGTAGTTATGGGTACAGCAGTTACAAGTATAATCGGTCAACAAAAATAGTTTACAAATATGTTGATATAGCTGATAACACCATTTGGGATGTAACTTCACTCTCTTCCTACGGACCAATTTATAGTGTCACTTGCACCGATGGCAAAGCCTATCCAACGAACCTAGATTATTACTATCCAAAATAAAAACTAGATTCTTTTTCCTTGTGAAGATAGCAAAATCCGCTTGTTTTGGCGGATTTTGTTTTTTAGTTGAAATTCTATCTTTTCTTAATTGCCTCCAGTTGATATTGTTTTACTTCTTTTTCAATATATTCTTTTATCTTTCTCCATTTCGCATTTTCGTAAAGATAAAGTCTCTTTCTATCTTTTGGAGCGGCCTCAGCATCTTTAAAATAGATCAAAGCGATTAAACAATTTTGTTCATTAAAAGCTTTGGGATATTTCTTTTGAGTAAAATTTAAGAGTTGTTTTAAGCTATATTTTTTTATCAGATAGTAAATATCAACAAAATCTCTTTTGGTACCTCGTCCAATTATGGCTTCAATTTTCATAGCCGCGATATCTTCTGGAGAAGCTAATTTTACGGTTAGATAAGAAAAGGAAGGACGAATGAGTTTATATGGATATCTAAAAAATGAGAGGTCAGTATCTCTAAACTTTAACCAAAGGGTATCTTCAGCTAATACCGGTTTTCGTATCTCTTTACCAAAAACCTTTTGAAATTCTCTAGTCAATTCTAATCCTTTAAAATGGTGCGGTGTATAAAAATCTAAATCTCTCGAGGTCCGATGGCCTAACTGTAAAGCGAGGGCGGTCCCCCCAGCTAAATAAAATCCGTATCTCTTCAAAAACTCTACCCTTTTTAAAATTCTTTTTTGGTTCCAATTTAAAATATAATCTTTCATCTGGCGCCTTTCCGTTTAAATTTAAAATATCTTCTCATTAATTTGGGCCGGGGCTGGAGCGAAAAAATGGCTACTTCATAAATAATTCTCGGGAGTTTAATATTAAAAACCTTAGTCCAGTAATTAAGGGCTCTTTCCTGCCAACAGCCCCTCTTCGGGTGAGATATTACTTCTTTAATTTCTTTTAGATGATAAGTAGAGAAAAGCCAAAGTATCTCTTTTTTACTTCCGTAATTTAAAATTTGAGTAATAATTTCCTCTTTATCTTCTGGACGGCCTAAATCCATTTCTGAAATATCATAAGAGGGGAGATATGATTGGAGAAATTTCGGCAAGGCCATACCTATTTATCTTAGCATATTTTTATCTGAAATTAAAAGTTTCGCAGTTCCCCAAAATTTGGGACTTTACCCGCTTTGGTAAAAAAGAGGGAGTTTTGATATAATATTTATACATGAAGAAACTTTTGCTTTTTTTAATTTCTCTTTTGGTTGGGATTGGGTTATTTATCTGGATTGGTAGAATTGTCGGCTGGCAGGAAATTAAAAATGCTTTTTTGGTTTTTACTGGCTGGAAAGGATTAGTAATTTTGTTACTAACAATGTTGATAGCATTGGTTGGAAATTGGAAATGGAAAGAGATTTTAAAGGGAGAAGGGGTTAAAATTTCTTTCAAAAATCTTTTTAATCCCTATTTGGCGGGTTTTTCAGTAATGTTTTTAGCTCCGGTTATGCTATTGGGTGGGGAAATCTTTAGAGGTTATGTTTTAAAAGAAAGAAATCAAATTCCCTGGTCAAAAGGAATGGCTTCGATATTTATAGACAGAATTTTAGAATGGACTGCCAATTTGGTGGTCATTTTTTTTGGAGTTTTAATTTTTCTTTTAATAATTGGCCTTCCGCCAAGAAATTTGGTAATTATTTTTGGCAGCGCATTTTTATTTTTTACTTTGGGAATTTCTTTCTTTTACTTCAAAACCCTTAAAAGAGAAAGCATGGCTTCCTTTATTTTAAGAAGTTTAAGTTTAGAAAAATTTAATCATGCCAATTCAATTTTAGATATTGAAAAAGAGATTTTCGATTTTTTCAAGTCAAGGAAAATCTCAATGTGGAAAAGTTTTGGCCTCTCTTTTTTGAGAGCTGGAGCAATGTATCTCCGGGTGGGGCTTTTAATTTTATTTTTAGGAAAAGGAATTTCTCCCTTACCTGTTCTATCAATTTTGGGCTTTACTTATTTGGCGGCAATGATTCCTATTCCAACTGCCCTAGGCTCTCACGAGGCAATTCAAATATTTGCTTTTAATTCCCTTGGATTAGGTTTTTCCACTGCCGCTGCCTTCACCATGATTATTCGAGGAGCCGAATTAATCATAGCCTTAGCTGGAGGAGTAATTTTATTTAGATTGGGAGCGGCTTTAATACGGGACATTTTATTTAAAAATAAAATTTAAACAAAAATGAAATTTAGTATTTCTACTAAAGGATTCGCTGATATTATTGACGTTACCGATAGGGTTTCAGAAATTGTAAAAAAGTCTAAAATAAAAGAAGGAATTTGTTTAATATCTTGCCCCGGATCAACCTGCGGGATAACAACTATTGAATACGAGCCAGAAATCCTTAAGGATTTTAAAGAATTTTTAGAAAAGATTGTGCCTTCGACTAGGGAATATCGCCACGATAAAGTCTGGGGAGAAAAAAATGGTTTCTCCCACATTAGGTCAGCCCTGATTAAACCCTTTGTGACAGTACCAATTGAGGATGAAAAATTAGTTTTAGGCCAGTGGCAGAATATTGTTTTAATTGACTTCGATAATCGGCCGAGGGAAAGAGAAATTTTGGTAAAAATAATAAAACAACAATGATCGGCATTAATAGAGTCATTAGAATTTTAATTACCTCTGATTTTTTGCTTCAATCCGGCTGGGGTTTAATCGGCCCAATTTTTGCCATTTTTTTAACCAAGCAAATTCAGGGAGGCTCTTTGGAAATGGTTGGCTTTATCGCCGCCACTTACTGGGTCACAAAATCAATTGTCCAGCCTTTTATTGCCCATTTTCTTGATGTAAAGCGCGGCGAAAGGGATGATTTTCGCTTTTTGGTTAGCGGTATGTATATAGCTAATTTGATTCCTTTAGGTTATGCTTTTTCAACTCAGCCCTGGCACATTTTTACCCTCGAAATTATTCATGGTTTGGCTATGGCTTGTGTGGTTCCCAGTTGGGCAGGCATTTTTACCAGACACATTGATAAAGGGTGGGAG
>Ga0210057_1005778_pt1 | contig 15746 bp, 11 predicted proteins | sample CryGeyCG2114_010_2_FD_183968 | JGI IMG/M metagenome (GOLD analysis project Ga0210057, IMG submission 183968) | Groundwater microbial communities from aquifer - Crystal Geyser CG10_big_fil_rev_8/21/14_0.10 (SPAdes) (version 2) | ecosystem: Environmental > Aquatic > Deep subsurface > Groundwater ...
GAACGGACAGCCGATAGCATATCTAATGCGGGTGGAAATTATTTCATTCTACAAATATTACAGGAGTTATTGATTTATTCATCAATCAAAACAGTCGATTTCAGCAACTGTTTTGGTTACTTAAGCCCAATTTTACTTGTTGTCCCTTGTTAATCTCTCCCCGTTTCCGCTACTATTAGTTATCAACAAGTGGCGCCATATCACCACCATTTTTTGCGTGGCACAAAATATGAGCTTAGCAACAACTTTTACCAACTTCTTCACCTCCCTTTGCACAGGTTTGTATCGATCTGGGTTAGTATTATTTCTGCTGCTAAGCTTTTTCTTCATTAGCCACTCTCCGGTCCAGGCCCTGACAATTTACAATCTCGAGCAGCAGCTAAATATCAGTAACGGTGAGTTCTCCACTGCCAGTACCACCGACAGCCCCACCGACAACTCTCTTGGTTTGGTTCATTTTGATTCAGCCGACTATACCAGTGGCTCTGTCTACTTCGAGGCAGTGATCAAATGTATTGACTGCACTGGTGGTAATGGTCGGGTCAGTGCTGGGCTCTACAATAGTGCCGGTGCAGTCCAAACTACCGTCGTCACCACTTCTGGCAACTACTCCAGAATGCGCACCATCTCTCCCGTCAGTCTCTCCACAGGTGACTACACCGTTCGCTTCAAAGTCGATGCTACATCAGGCACTGCCTATCTCAAGGCAGCTCGGCTAATTATCATTCAAACTGCCGCTGGTGGTCTCACCGATACCCAAGCTCAAATCGAGTTGGGAGGTTACCAAAACTCCACTAGTACCACCGCCACCTCTCTCACCGCCCCCAAATACTATCTGTTCGACAGCTCCCAATATTCCGGTACGGTCAATGCCTACTTCGAGGCTACCATCAAAACTGCCGATAACACCAGCGCCAGCACCTACCAGTTTAACGACTATGATGCTGGGGTCACAGAGTGGACAACCACCCCTGCCAACATGGTCGACGGTAGTACTGCCACCTTTGCTTCCACCACCACCGACGCTGATGTCGAGCTGCTCACCGCCAACGCCAACTCCGGTACCGACCTTGGTACTATCACCAAAGTCGAGGTCCAAGCCTATGCTTATCAATCTACCGACACCACCGGTTCCATTACCCTCACACCCATATTTTCCGGTACCAATTCTGGAGATGGTCACAGTTTCAATCCAGGCACCTCGGCTGATTGGAGTACCTATGCCGACATTACCTCCGACACCAATGCTCCCAGTACCTGGACCTGGGCCGACGTTCAAAACTTAGACCTCAATGTCACCTGGAATGCCAACGCCGGTAGCAACACCGGCTACCTGGCCCAAGCCAATGTCCGGGTTACTTACGAAAACAACACCGTTATTTCCTATGCCCAGCTTTATAACCTCTCTCAAAGTGCGGTAGTTACCAACAGTCTGGTCGCCACCTCCAGCAACTCCTACCATCTAGTCCGTGGTTCTTTGCCCCTAACTACCAACTTTAATTCCTTGGACCAGTACGAAGTCAGGATTTACACCAACAGTATCAGTAACCCCGTCTATATCAGCAATGCCAAACTTATTATCGACCAAACCCAAACCACTGGCATTCAGCAGACCGAGACCATCCAATCCTACCTCACCACTCTGCGTACTCAGACCAACACCCTTTACACCCAAGAATCATTCTTAAACGAGTTTGACCCTTCACATTTTGCCGGCGGCAACAATCTCGAAGCCTACTTCGAAGCTACCATGCGTACTACAGGAGGCACTGCCTATGCCCAGTTGTACGATGTCGCCGCTTCAGACCCCATGGATACACCGGTCACTTCCGAAGTCACCACCGACCAGGGCTCGCTGGTCAGAAGACGGAGCTCAGATCTGATCAGCAATACGGATTGGCCCAGCTCTGCCCACAACTTTGACACTATCCTCAAAGCCTCAGATTCTCAGACCACCTCCGTCTCTTCCTCGTGGCTAATTATCCGCGCTGGTGCAGTTGATCCCGAGATTACTTTCACCATCGAAGGCGTCCCTCAGGGAGAAACCCACAACGGTGTTACCACCTCTGTCACCAGCACCATCACCAGTCTCTCCTTTGACCATGTCACCGTCGGTGTGCCAGTATATGCTGCCCACAAGCTCACCATCACCGTCAACCAAGCTCCCAGTAGTTACACCGCCGACGTCATCCTCAGCAATCCCCTCCAAGGTCAATATCCTGCCAATAACATTGATCCTTTCATTGGTGGTGGTGCCAGCTGGTCATCACCTCAATCCTGGACATCTCCCACCGGGACCACCGCCAATACTAACACTGGCTGGATCGGCGCCAACACCAGCGATACCGATGTGGGAGGGTGGGGGAGTGGTTCCAGTCTGTTTGGACCCATCAGCGATACCGCAGTCCAAGTTGCCAACAGCACCGAAGGCGTTACCAAAACTATCTATGTCAGTTACGGCCTCGAAGTTAACGCCAACCAACCTGCCGACTCCTATGTCGGCACCCTCATCTACAACATTCTTCCCAAGTACTAACCCCACTCACCACCAGTCGCATACCATCACATCACCTACACTCTCGTGAGTTCAGATACTCACCTGCTTTTTCGTTGCCATATCAAACCTCACTGTTTCCACATTTGTCCCTTGCTCAAACCTTAGCTCTACCACTCCATCGCTTATTCTGCCCACATCATACTCATACTTAAATAAACCCTTTTTATCTGGTTGGATCGATACTGTTTCCACTTTACTACCTTTCACATTATCAGCTGTGGTCTTGGCCCCCGCCTTAACAGTAGTCGGTTTATTGCTCGGTAGCACTGTCGCCGATACCAATACAGCTGCATTTCCAGTCGGTGCTGACCCTGCCACGGTTAACGTTCCCGAATCCGAAGCATATATCGCCTGGCTCAACTTAATAGTTTGGGTTTCCTTCTTCTGTTCATTGGCAGCTACGGTCAATTGCTGGATCAATCCCTCTACTCGGCCCTCCAGTTCCTGCTGTTTTTTGCTGGACAAATCCTCTGTAGGAAAATATTTATAAGTCACCACCAAACTAAGTGGCAGCAAAAACACCAATATCAACAACAATATTTTATCAACTATTCCCATTTTACCTGTGGTGTAACTATCTCTATAATTAATTTATACATAGATCATTTTCTAAATAACAGTGCCCAACCAAACCATTTTATTGTGCATATCAGCTCAGTTATTATTTATCATATACCATACCGATTGTAGTTGTAACAAAAAAAATGTCATCCTGATCCCGAGCCCCGCCGAGGGAGAAGGATCTAGTAACACGATTTAAAACACTAACAGTTAGATGCTTCGTCTTGGGTTTCGCCAGAGGCTTGACCTGACAACTAAATAGCACAACTCGTCTCTTATTAGTTAATTTCCCCTATAACTTCATGTGGCAACACTTTTTAAGTATCTTTATTCCCGCCAAATCCAATCAATATCAGGCTCGCCTAGCCCGTCCCGCAGTCTGGTCAGCTTTGTTGCTTGCCACAGCCATAATTAATGGTGGCTGGTTTTATAGCACCAGTCAGACCTTACGGGTCAAAGGTGACTCCACCGATCTTTCTGCCAGCCAAATTATTAGCCTCACCAATCAAGCTCGCCAAGAGCATCACCTATCTCTACTCACAGAAAATGCCAAGCTTACCGAGGCAGCCTTTGCCAAAGCCCAAAACATGTTGACCACTGGCAATTTTAACCACACTTATCAGACCACCCAAGGTGATGTTAATCCCTGGGAATTTATTACCGCTACCAGCTATCAGTACCATTACGCCGGCGAAAATCTGGCTAGGAATTTTACCTCAGCCGAAAATGTAGTCACATCTTGGCTTAATTCCCCAGAACACGCCGCCAACCTCCTTAGTGCCAATTACCAAGAGATTGGTGTCGCCGTTGTAGAAGGCTCTTTTCCTGACCAGTCCCACACGGTACTGGTAGTCCAACTTTTAGCCTCACCCCAGCCTTCTGGCCTCACCAGCCCCAACCAGCCCACCAATTATCAAGCCACTCCATTATTATATGCACCTGGCCAAACCCTGAGTCTACCCATAGACTACCCCTTGACCCTGCTGCTAGTTACCGTCAGTGTTCTCATCACCGTTGTCATCGTCCTCATGGTTGACCTCACCTATGGCCGTACCAAACGTCAACGCATGCCCCGCCATCTCTGGCGCCACTAGAGCCACCAGATTCTCTTAATTACTCAGACTCAAAAGATTCTATTTACGCCACTCCACATCAACCACCAACCATCTATTTAGGATTTTGATCATTAGAGTTTAGGGTTTAGAAATTAGGATTTAGGGTTTAGAAATTAGAGCTTATATGAACATGACTTGGTTAAAAACAATGGTTCGACAACATTGGCCCATCATCCTGGTACTAGCCGCCACTTTTCTCGTCTACTCCAACATCTTTTCAAATCAATTCGTCGGCGACGATCTCGACTTTATTGTTCATTGGCCCACGATCGAATCTTTTTCCAACCTCAAACCCGTACTACTAGGTACCAACCCTACTGAGCACATAGGCACCTATCGGCCACTCAGAAATATCTTTTTCATGATCAGCTATCATTTCTTTGGCACTAACCCTTTCGGCTACCACACAGTTTCTCTCACCACCCACCTCCTGACCACTCTTCTGGTCTATCTCATAGTTCGACGCCTATCACCTCTATCTCCACTACCTGCTCTCACTGCTCTTCTCTTCGGTCTTCATCCTATCCACACCGAAGCCGTCACCTTCGTTACAGCCAGCTACGATTCTATCGGTATTCTTTTCGCTCTCACTAGCTTCTACCTCTATCTCCTTTCTGGTCAAAAGCGCAAAACTAAAAATCAGCTTATCGCTTACTACTTATCGCTTAATACTGGAGTACTCGCCCTCTTTACCAACGAAGCCACTCTGGTTCTCCCTCTGATTATCTCTCTCCACTATTACCTGTATCGACTCAAAAAATTCACTCACCCTCGCCAATTCAAACCCATCTTTCCCTACATTATCGTCGCAGCTGCCTACCTATTCATCCGCACTCAGCTTGTCAAAATTCTCCTTCGTGGCACCTACCAAGCCGGTAGTTTTGCCACCACCATGCTTACCAGTCTCAAGGCCATTCTGGAATATCTGGTTACTTACTTAGTTCCTCTCAACCTCAGCATCTCGCACACCCTCCCCGGAGGCATCTCCACTTACACTTTTCAGCGTTTCAACCTAACCGCCCTTTCATCAGAAACAGCAGCCGATCCTTCCATTATTATCACTCTGCTCATTCTTCTCCTGTTACTTGGTACTGCCTGGTTCGCCCGCCGCCGTCAGCCTCTGGTCAGTTTTGCCATCGGCACCATGCTCTTGGGCCTTCTGCCAGTGATGAATTTTATCCCTACTGCTCTTATCTTTTCCGAGCGCTACTCCTATCTGTCTTCCGTAGGTTTTGTTCTGCTTCTTGCTTGGCTCATCGTCGAAGTTTCTCATCTCTTCTCATCATCTCGCCCCCGCACCATGTATTTGGTTGTCGCCATCTTGGTGATTCCTTTAGCTGCTTTTTATGGCTACCTCACCTACCACCGTAACCTTGATTGGAGTGACGAGATCACCTTTTGGCACCACGAAATCTCCACTTCACCTGACAACAGCATCCTCTACTATCAGCTCGGCCGCGTCTATCAATCCCGCTCCCAGCTTCCCGAGGCAGTCGATGCCTATAGTCAGGCTGTTGCTATCACTCCCGACTTCCCCGAAGCCCTCACCTACATGGGCCAAATTAGCCTCTTCCTCAACAACCCCCAGTCGGCAGCTCAGTACCTTAGCCTTGCCATTCAATACGACTCCGAAAATCAATTTATTCGCGTTAACTTAGCTGCAGCCTACTCCCAAATCGGTGATCAACAATTCGCCTCCCACCACTATTCCGAGGCTGCTTCTGCCTATGATCTAGCTCTCCAATACTACCCCACTTACCAACCCGCCCGCGTCAACCTGGCCCAGTTGTGTGAATCCAAGCTAATCAATTGCGGTCAATAGTTTGCCTTTTTGTTGCATATATGCAACAATACCCTAAACATGAAGAAACATGTTGTTTTTGACCCCAAAGCCTCAAAAGAAATCAAGCAATTTTCTAAAACAGTCAGGAACAAGTTTACAGCCCTAATTATAGTGCTCGAGAGAGATGGCAATTTAGAAGAACCAGTGGCCAAAAAAATTAACAAGCAACTCTTCGAACTCAGAGTTAAATACCAAGGTCAATATCGAGCCTTATACTGCTACCATCTGTCAAATCACATTATTATTTTATCGGCTTTTCACAAAAAATCCCAAAAAACACCACACCAGGAAATCGACAAAGCCATGAAAAGACTTACAAAGTATCAGTACTCATTAAACGATGAAAAATAAACTACCTAAAACAATCAGTCTCAGAGAATTCACCAAAAACCTTTCCTCAGAAGACCACACACAAATTCAAGAAGAAATACAATCGTACGATCTCTTCGTTAAACTAAAACAAGCCCGGAAGCAGCAGGGGCTATCCCAGGTCCAACTTGCTCAAAAAGCCCATATTAATCGCACCTCTATAAGTAAGATTGAAACTGGCCTCCGGAATGCTACGATTGGTTCTCTCCAAAAAATTGCCCGTGCTCTCGACATGACTCTGGAGATCAAACTTCACTAATTTAGGCAAAAGCCCAAATTTATTAACTTTCTCATTTCTTGTACACAAACCAACTCTTCCCGCGTCAACCTAGCCCAGTTGTGTGAATCCAAACTAATCACTGCAACCAATAACGTACCCTTCATCTATAAGGTTCAAATACCATTAAATCCCAAATTTTAAATCAATTAGATCAATTAGAAACTAGATAAATTATTTGTTTGCTTTCCTCATCAATTTCCTCTACCATAATACTTGAGAAACTTCTCATTAATTTTTAGTGCTTTTAAGGACCTGCCCCATGAGTCATCAAGCCCCGCATGTTGCCTGGTTTCAGGATATTAGAAAAAAAGACATTCCACTTGTCGGTGGTAAAGGCGCCAACCTCGGCGAAATGACCCACGCTGACATCCCCGTCCCTGGTGGTTTTTGTGTCACCTCCCCTGCCTACTTCTACTTTGTCGAGGCCAACCAGCTTCAGGACAAAATCCGGGACATCCTCAAAGATCTCGACGTCAACAACGGCAAACAACTAGACGAATTAAGTTCCAGGGTTAGAAAGTTGGTAGTTGCTGCCAAAATGCCAGACGACCTCGAACAAGCCATTCGCTCTGCTTATTCCAAGTTCAAGCAAAAGGATCAACTCGTCGCCGTCCGTTCTTCTGCCACCGCCGAAGACTTACCCGATGCTTCCTTTGCTGGTCAGCAAGCCACTTACCTAAACATCTCCGGTGGTGACGATGTGGTCCGTTATGTCCAAAAGTGCTGGGCCTCATTGTTTACTTCCCGCGCCATCTTCTACCGAGTCGAGAAAAAATTCGACCACTTCAAGATCGGCATCGCTGTGCCAGTCCAAAAAATGGTCCAGTCCGAAGTCTCTGGTGTCATGTTTACCATCAACCCCACTAACAACGATCGCGGCACCATCATTGTTGAATCCGTCTGGGGTTTGGGAGAAATGATCGTCCAAGGCTCTGCCACTCCTGATCACTTCGAAGTTGACCGCAAGGACTTCCATATCAAGAAAAAAGAGATCAGCAACCAAGACATTCAACTTATCAAGGTAAATGGTGTCACCAAAGAAGTCCCTGTCCCCAAATCAAAAATTGGTGTCCAAAAAGTTGAGGACAAAGTCATACTTCAGGTTGCCAAGATTGGCCAAAAGCTCCAAGACCACTATCAATTTCCCCAAGACGTTGAATGGGCCTACGAAGACGGTAAGGTCTACATTGTCCAGACTCGCCCCATTACTACCATGAAAGCCGTCGAATCTGTTGGTCAAACCTCCCAAATCGTTGGCGAGACTCCCAAAGCTATTCTTGAAGGCTCTCCTGCATCTCCAGGTATTATCTCTGGTAAGGTCAGGATCCTCCACGACCCGTCCGAAAACGATAAGGTTCAACCAGGGGATATATTAGTGGCCCCCATGACTACGCCAGATTTTGTGCCGGCTATGAAGAGAGCCTCCGCCATCGTCACCGACCAAGGTGGCCAGACATCTCACGCTGCTATCGTTAGCCGTGAGTTGGGTGTCCCTTGTATCGTCGGTACTACCTACGCCACCAAAAAGCTCAAAAACGACCAAGTCATCACCGTCGATGCTCAAAAAGGCTCGGTTTACGAAGGCAAGCTCGAGATCAAGCACTCCGAGATCCGCCTGCCCCAAGGCATTGTCTCTATCCGCGATGTTAAGACTCACACCAAGGTCTACGTCAACTTAGGTGAACCAGAAATGGCCGCCTCTGTCAGCAACCGTTACGTCGACGGAGTTGGTCTTCTTCGTGCAGAATTCATCATCTCCGAGTACATTGGCGTCCACCCTCGTCTCTTACTAGAGCAAGGTAAACGTAAGTTCTTTATCGACAAGATGGCCGAAGGCCTAGAGGTCTTTTGCCGCAACTTCGATGGTCGACCGGTTATTTACCGTACCACCGACTTTAAGACCAATGAATACCGGGGCCTCAAAGGTGGCGAAAAATTTGAGCCAGTCGAAGCCAATCCTATGATCGGCTTTAGAGGCTGTCACCGCTACTTAGTCGACGACGATATCTTCGTCATGGAGCTAGAAGCCATCAAAAAAGTCCGCGACAAGATGGGCTACAAGAACCTTCACGTCATGATCCCCTTTGTCCGCACAGTCGAGCACTTTAGGGATATCAAACACATCATGGCCAAACACGGCCTTCAACGCCGCGCTGACTTCAAGCTCTTTATGATGGTCGAGATTCCCAACAATGTCTTCTTGCTCGATGAATTTATCGACGAAGGTTTTGATGGTGTCTCCATCGGCAGTAACGACCTGACCATGCTTATCATGGGCTGCGACCGTGACTCGGAGATGGTCTCCGAAGTCTACGACGAGCGTAACGCCGGTGTCCAAAAGGCGCTAGAGATTATTGTCCGTACCTGTAAGCGCCGCGGTGTTGCTTGTTCCATCTGTGGCCAAGCGCCGTCCGTTTATCCGGAAATCACCAAAAACTTGGTCCAATGGGGAGCTACCTCTGTCTCCGTCAGTCCCGACATGATCGACAAGACCCGCCTCATTGTCTACCACGCGGAGCAGCAGCTTGCTGGTAAAAAGGAAACCGTTGCTGAGAAGAAAAAGAAACAAGGCCTCACCCTCTTCCAACGACTTTTTAAGAAATAAACCAAATTTTCCCTCTCACCCCCTCTTAATGTAAGAGGGGGTAGGGGAAGTTAGAGAATCAAGTCCAGGTCTCTGGGCTGACTGTCAGAAAAACTATCCCTCTCCTATCAACTCCTCTAAAGTCCTCTACATTCCTTTAAATCCTTTATCCATCTAACCATCAAGTCATTTCCAATTTCCAAAATGGACCAACCTCCAACCTCATCACCGACATCTAATCCTCCCCCTCTTCCAAATTCTTCACTTCCCCCCGTTTTAACTCTTCCTCCTCCCAAACCCTCCCCACTCAAAAAACTCCTCCTCGCCCTTATCCTTCTCCTTGCCATAGTATCTGTAGTAGCCGCCGCCTACCTCTTCTATCAAAACCAGCAATTACAAAAACAGATTGACCAACCAGCACCAACAGCACAATCTGACAATCAAACCCAACTTGCATCAACAAATCACAACCAAACATCCGATTGGGAAACCTATACCGATTCACAACTAGGGATATCTTTTCAGCATCCATCAGATATTTATGTGTCTGATCAGGTAATTGGCGATCCATATAAAGGAGGCATTCAAATCGGTAAGTTAATCACTATTAGTCCATACGAAAATAGATTGTCTTCCGAGTGGTACCAACAAAATCCACAAGCAATACAACCCAACAACGAAATTCCACATGTCATCATCGACGGAAAAGAATATGCCTTTACCAAGTCAAACTGGGAAGATGGTGGAAATAATCAAGGTACTCAACAGCTAACCTATTTTATTGATATCCCTGAGAAAATATCCATTGACCTTAAATATCAAAAAATCACTCACCCTGATAATTCAAACTTGGATTATTTACAAATTACAGCACCCAACGGTACACCAATAAAAATTGATTCTTCAGAAATTGATACTGCCATCCAAATCCTCTCCACCTTCAAATTTTCATCCAACCCGGGCCAAGAACATTCCAATTACTCTTCTAAATACTTGATTGACCCTTACCAAAAATTTATGGGTGATGTTGGTTATCCTGTTGAGGTTGCTAATTTTACCGATGCTCAACTAATTGGCCTTACTTGTAGCTCCGATTATATCCAAAGTGAACAAGGCAAGTATGTTTCTAATCCAACAGAAACTAACCCGAATCCAATACCTCTTACAGATAAACTGTTAATTGGATACACCCAAAAGATTGGTAATATATCTGTCATCTCTAAATGTGTCACTGACGAAAGTGAAACAATCGTCCATTACGAAATCCACTCTGGTGGAGGAGGTAGCAACAATAAAGCTTTCTTTGTAAAAATTGACTCACAAGGAAAAGAAATCGGGCAAGCTCAAATCAATACCGATGGAATTGGCTACTTTACTTGTCAAACACCTTACCTGCTTTCTGCTTTACATCAACTCTATTGGGAATGTGGTGGTGGCGATGGCGGATTTGCCAGTAAATCAATTTACAATATTGACCTCAATAACTTTAGCACCAGAAGAGTCCTAAAATGTACAGAAACAGCGGACAGTTCTTTCGAAAACCCTACTGGAACTAGTACTGTTAACTGTGAAGGTTGGGATCCTGGTGGAACTCAATAAAAAATACGAGCCTATTTTATTAAAAGAAATAATCATGTATCAAACACCAACCCAACCACCACCCACCACTTCTCCTCAAACACCAAAGTCTCCAGTCGATCAACCAACACCCACTCCACTGCCAATCGTCCCCAAACCCTCTCCCATCAAAAAACTATTTCTCATCAGTATTCTATCCCTCATTCTTATCGCTGCTATCGTTTTGATCTATTCTTTATATCTCCAACTAATTGCTTCCCGTCGTCTGTCGCAAGTCTCCCAACCAATTGATTCATCTTCACAAAAAATGAACACCTCGGTACCTTGGGTAACAACTTCTTCTACTGGTGGTAATTACTCAAACGATCAGTTGGGGATATCATTCAATTATCCCACCGAATGGTATGTTACCCAATGGTTTAAGCAAACGGACTCAGAGCTTGGTTTAAAGATAGATCTTGATCCACAAGAGCACGTCGACAGAGAACCTTCGCAGATTCCTCCCATACTTATTTCGCTTAATACCTGTTTTTCTTCTGAGACAAAAAGGGTATCACCGTGTCAATCTGACTTGGCTCACCAAATAGCTCAAGATTTGGAGAGATTTAATTTTGATGCCACCTCTAGTGCAAAAATATCAAATCAACACGTGATCGGAACCATAATTGAGGGTTTTTCAGTTGGTGATGGGTCATCTCGTGAATTTTACAGAAAAACTGCCTATATTCTCTGGAAAGACGAATACTACTTCACTATTTCGATATGGAACAAGGATTACCAAAAAATCTTTGATCAAATCCTCTCCACTTTTAAATTTATCGATTCAAACACCTCAGCCGTTGACACCTCCGGCTGGGAAAAATATCTCAGCACTAATTACAGCTTCATACACCCAGCAGAACTCAAATCTGACACAGATGCTGCTGGAACTGGCGTTGACAGTATTCGCTTTCGGTACATGGGGCCCAAACAAATTGCAACGGGACGAACACAAACAGATCTTTTTGATGGCTACGCCTTTATTGTTACCAAAATAGCTTCAACCAAAGACTCAACAACGCTGATAGAAGCAGAAAAAGCCCACACAAATTCTCAAGAAAACTGCCCTTCAGAGGACGGAGCCGTTGAAACCATTAATACTTCAACTGTAAGCTCACAGCCCGCATACTCCTACTCAGTTACCAACTGTTTTGCTGATTACACTTCAACTTTTGTCTCCAACAATGATGCTATCTACAATATCATTGTGACTTATACTGGAGATGAAGTGGATTACCCCACCTACAAAAACATCACCCACCAAATCCTCTCCTCATTCAAATTCACCAATTAAAGTTGGGTCATTTATGAATTCGGATTTGATTAGAAATTAGGTCAATTAGGTAAATTAGAACAATTATGAACTTAATCTTGATAGGTCCCCAAGGCTGCGGTAAAGGCACCCAAGCCCACCAAATTGTTGACAAATACCAGCTTCATCACCTCGAAGTTGGTGGTCTTATTCGCAAGAAAACTGCTGACCATTCCCGTCAGGCTGAGATTATAGATCACCTTACCAACCAAAAAGGCCAGCTCCTGCCGGATGGTATTGTCCTCGATCTCATCGCTGACTTCCTAGACCAAGCCCATTACCAAAACATCCTCTTCGACGGCTTTCCCAGGACTTCCACCCAGTACCAATCTCTCAAAGATCTCCTCACTGCCAATCATCAACACTTAGACGCCGCCATCTACCTTTCTATCACCGACCAAACGGCCATCGACCGCTTGTCCTCACGTCGCATCTGCAGTCTCTGTGGTCACACCTACAGCGTGGAATTGGAGCCAGACCGGACTCATTGCGACTGCTCCGGTCAACTCATCACTCGCCCCGACGACCAGCCCGAAGCCATTAAGGCTCGCCTGTCAGCTTTCCACGGGTCTACTCAACCTGTCCTCGACCAACTCCGCCTCGACGATCTCCTAGTAGAGATCAACGGTGAACAGCCTATCGAATCCATCTTTACAGAGATTTGTCATCATCTCGACTCAATATCCACCAGTCCAGCATCGGCCACCATTAACACTTCTTACCCCAACCAAATCACCAAACTTATTGCCCGTCAGATCCTAGATTCCCGTGGTTGGCCCACTATCGAGTGTTCCTGCATCCTCTCCGACGGTCAAGTCGCCACTGCTGCCGTCCCCTCTGGCGCCTCTACCGGTAGCCACGAAGCCATCGAACTTCGGGATGGTAACCCCGCTGACTACTTGGGCAACAGTGTTCACCAAGCCGTGGGTCACGTTAACAATATCCTCGGGGTCATCGCCTCTGGTCACAATCCCGACGAGCTCTCCTCCCTCGACCAACTATTTATCGACGCCGATGGTACTCCCAACAAGTCAAATCTTGGTGCCAACGCCATCCTGGCCGCCTCACTGGCTATCACCAAAGCCGGTGCTCTAGCCAAAGAAGTTCCCCTATATCAGCACCTGGCTGATCTCTCCCAAAACACCCATGATCTTTCTATTCCTACCCCCATTTTTAATCTTATCAATGGAGGCATGCATGCAGGCATGAACCTCGATTTCCAAGAATTTATTATCATTCCTGATTCCGCCCAAATCTCCACCTACTCACACCAGCTTGCTGCTGTTGTCGCCATCTTCCACCAGCTCCACGATCTGATCGCCCAAAAACATCAGCCAGTCAGTGTCGGCGATGAAGGTGGTTTTGCTCCCAGTCTCTCGTCAAACCAAGCCGCGATTGACCTTCTCGCCCAAGCAGTGGAGCAGGTAAATCTCAGGTTCAAAGACAATATGCTCTTAGGCCTCGACCTGGCAGCCAACACTTATTTCCAAGATAGCCAGTATCACCTCAAAGATCAAGACCAGCCATTAAATCCAGAGGCATATTTTGAGTTCCTCTCAACCCTCATCGACAAATATCAACCTTTCAGTTTCGAGGATCCATTCCCAGAGGATGACTGGGAGTCCTGGCGTCGCTTTACCGGCCGCTATTCTCATCAGCTGACTATCATTGGCGACGACCTGCTGGTTACCAACAAGGATCGTCTTCAGCAGGCCATTGACCAGCAGGCCTGTAACGCTATCCTTATCAAACTCAATCAAATCGGCACTGTATCAGAAACCATAGAAGTGATGAATCTTGCCCAGAAACACCACTTCAAGACTATCGTTTCTCACCGCTCGGGAGAAACCAACGATGATTTTGTCGCCGACTTTGCTGTCGGTATCGGTTCCGATATGGTTAAATTTGGTGCCCCCGATAGGGGAGAACGGGTCAGTAAGTACAATCGATTGCTCTCTATTGAATCGGAACTTTCCCCATAATTCTGTTATATTAGATTCATCGTCTATTAATTAACCTAATTAACCTAATTAGCCTAATTTCTAAACAATCCTCGGCACCAATTAATTCATTGGATGATTGGTCATTGATTAGATCAACTAGGGCAATTAGTTCAATTAGAAATTTATATGAATATTGCTGTTATCGGGCCTCAAGGTTGTGGTAAGACCACTCAAGCCCAAAAAATTGCTAACCGTTACCGCCTTCAAATTATCGAGCTAGGCGACCTTGTCCGCCAAAAAGCCCATACTCACTCCCAAAAAGCGGTCCTTATCGATCACCTCGCCAACCAAAAAGGCAAACTCATCCCCGACGGCCTGGTTATCAATATCCTCTCGGACCGCCTCTATTTGACCGGATTCACCAAGCTTCTCCTTGACGGCTACCCCAGGACTATCAACCAGTACTACGCACTTACTGACTTACTCCATGCCAAAGAAACCAAAGTTGATGCGTGTATCTATATAAATATCTCCGACGAAGAGGCTATCCGCCGGGTCCAAAATCGCCGCATCTGCCCCATTTGTCACCAGACCTACAATCTTATCCTGGAACCCAATCGGACCACCTGTAGTTGCTCTGCCACCCTGATCAAACGTTCTGACGACGAGGCTCAAGCCATTTCTGTCCGTCTGATGGACTTTCATCAACACACTACTCCCATCCTCGAGCAGATGAAAAAGGACCAAATACTCATCGAGGTTAATGGTCTACAGGCAATCGAAGCTGTCTTTACCGAAATTACTACCAAGCTCGATACTCTTATCAACCAAGTTCAAATTGACGATGTCACCGAACAAGAGCCCGATAACTACCGCACTCTATTTGTTATCACCCATTCTGAATCAGACTTTAACCGTGACCACATCTTCACAGGCCGCCTCGACTCCAAATTAAGCGAGGAAGGCATCCGCCAAGCCCAACTTGCCTCCGAGATTCTCAGGAACGAAAAAATTGACGTTGCAATCAGGACATCTCTTACTCGCACCAAACAAACCCTGGAAGCCATCCTCAAATATCACCCAGAGGCTCAGGTGTTAGAGGACGACCGCTTTATTGAACGTGACTACGGGGAGCTCTCTGGACAGAGCAAGGACCAATATGCCAAAGACCATCCCGATCTTTATCCCACCTACCACCGTTCCTACGACACAGCCCCACCTGGTGGAGAAAGCATGAAACAAGTAGAGGAAAGGGTTGTGCCTGCCCTCAAGGAAATTATTCACCGCATCCAAACCGAAAAGATCAATGTCCTCATTGTCGCTCACGGTAACTCAGTCCGCCCCATCCGCCGTTATTTTGAGAATCTCACCTCCGAACAAATGATGGCCCTGGAGCACATGAGACATCAAATCTTCACCTACAAAGTACAAGTATAGACTTAAATTTCTAATTAACCTAATTTACCTAATCAATGTCTTAATGTGTTAAGTCCCAATCATTTTACTTTGCGGTAGATGGTATTGAAAATCAGGTTGAGTTCTTTGGCTTCTTGCCAAACCTTTAT
>Ga0210057_1005779_pt1 | contig 15746 bp, 21 predicted proteins | sample CryGeyCG2114_010_2_FD_183968 | JGI IMG/M metagenome (GOLD analysis project Ga0210057, IMG submission 183968) | Groundwater microbial communities from aquifer - Crystal Geyser CG10_big_fil_rev_8/21/14_0.10 (SPAdes) (version 2) | ecosystem: Environmental > Aquatic > Deep subsurface > Groundwater ...
CATTATGAATTTTCTTATACATGATTACATCCTAACTAAATCTTGGAAAAAACACTAACTAAAGGTTAGTAATAAAAAATAAAGAACTAACCAAACAAACTAGCCAATCCACCAGCTGCTTCTTCTGCTTTCTTTTCCTGTGCTTCTTCTGACTCTTCCTCTTTCTTTTCTTCTTTTGGCGCTTCTCCACTTGCTGCCAGTGCTACTGCTGCTACAGGCATTGCTGCTTTGCTGATGACTTCTTCTATATTTACACCATCCAATGCAGCAACTAATGCTTTGACTTTTGCATCATCTGCTTTAGCACCTGTTGAATCTATTACTTTCTTAACATTTGCTTCATTAACTTCTTTACCAGCTGAGTGTAGTAGCATTGCTGAATATATGTATTCCATTATTTACACCTCCTTAACCATTAAAATCTGAACTATTCTTTAAGATTTGAGCATGAATTTGAGCTTTCTTTAAAATATCTTCAATAACCCCTTTGTCGAGAATATTACATTCTACTCCAAGAGTTTTTGCCTCTCTGAAGGCTTTTCCTATCATTATTTTCACAGAATCTTTAGTTGGATAACCTGTGTTCACAGACAGATTGATAGCATGATTATAAGCTAGTTCTAACTTGTTTAGGTATTCTTCTTCATCTATTCCAAGAATATCTTTACCAAATACTATTCCATCTTCCCAAGCGGCTAGAAGGTTAATACTTATTTCCATTGGTTGAATATCGAGTTTTTTAAGAATATCTGAGGCTTCCCGTGTGATTTCTTCTCCTTGCTTTGCAACTATAGTATCTTTTCTCACATGAATTTTTCCTTCCTGAACCATTGCAGGTATCTTTGCCCTTTGTAAATCTCCTATCGCCGGACCTGCTGGAAGTGATGTTGGACCTGCTGACACTACTATATCAATTGGCGCTATATCACCTGGTTTTGCATATGCTTGGGACTTGTTTTGGTTAAGAATCTTGAATAATTTAAATGGATTCATGTTAGTGAGAATTACTGCAGGTTTTTTAACTTCTATTTCTACGAGTTTTTTCAAATCTTTCTTATCTTTCACTTCCTCTACAGAACGTTCTAGAACACATTTTTTTCTCATGAATATTTCTGCCTGTCCTCTTAGACTTTTTCTCACTGATTGTAAAGGATTGGATGGAAACTTATACAAGTCTAGTAAACCTACTACTGAATATTTTTTAACTTGTTCTGTTAGTTCTTTTATTTGGTCTATTTTTTTTTGGCTTACCATTTTACCATTCCTCGAGTTTGATAGGCTTACTCATTGATAATTTAAGATAAACATTTGAAATGTTATTTTTTCCTTTGGAAAGTTTAGTTTTGAGAAAGTTTAATACTGCAGTAATATTTTCAACAATATCCTCATCTTTCATACTTTCAGATGCTACACATAATTGAAACATAGGTTGTTTGGCTGTCTTGAGTTTTACTCCTCTGGAGAAATCTTGAACAGATTTTTCAATATTACCAGTAATTGGTTTAGGCATTTTTCCAACCGGGGCAAGGAATTTACCTAGATGTTTTCCTACAATAGGCATTATTTTTGGCTCGGCAAGAAAGATTGATGTTTCTTTAATTATTGTTTTGAGTTCTTTCTTGTTTCCTGCGAGTTTTTCTATATCTGATCCTAAAACTACTCTTGTATTCTCGATTTTTTTGACAGAATCTGCGAAAAGCGTTACTTTGGATGATTTCCCTGGAATTTTAGGAAGGACTAACAACTCGTCAAACTGGTTTTCAGTTTTTTTAAGATCTAAATCCTTGAGTGTTATAATTAGGTCAAATCTTTGAGTGAATTTTCTCTTTTTTGAGGATTCTCTTAATTTTTTAATTTGTTCTATTATTGTCATTTTTCCTCCCTCCTGCGTTAAGCAGTTCGAATGGGACTAGATTAGATTGGGTGTTAAGATTTATAAAGGTTTATTCTTTCTCATCCCTCAACTTCAGAACAGCCTCAGCAACCATCTTAAACTTATCAGTAAACTTATTATCCATCTCCAAAACCTTCCTTGTCAAATCCCTAAAAGTCATCTCATAATCCTTAGGAATCTTTTCGACTACTTCTATCTTTTTCTCAAGATTTTCAACTTTCTCACCTATTATCAACGCAGCTTTCCGGTAATTCTCCAGAAACATTTCCATCTCAAATAATTTTCTAAAGTATTCATTCTCTTCCTCTCTAATTTTGTTAACTTTGTTTTCAATAGGTTTAATATCTATTCTATCAACTTTTTCCATTATTCTTCTGTTTCTAATTCTTTCCATACTGAATAAATAAGTGACTATTCCCAAAGCAGATAGACAAATCGTAAAAACTATCCCAAGAATCAATATCTCTATCATTCTATCAACTTATTACTTAATAGTGAGTAAAAACTTAAGAACTTAATATTTTCCTAACTTCACTCTTGATAAAACAAAATATTAGTTGTATTTAAAAATAGGTAAAAATAACGTTAGAATTTTTAGAAAATTAATATCAGTCTTCCTTTAGAATAGAATCATATTTTCCTTCGTCTATATCTTTTAAAGTTTCCTTGGGTATCTTTCCCTCAACAGTTACAGGCATGCTAACACAACTACCAACCACTTCTTTGACTGCACCTTTGAATGTTTTCGCCAACAAGGATTCTCTTTTCATCTTCGCGACCTTTACACATTGTTCCATTTTAACATCAGCTACTATTTCTCTTACTTTTTCCTTTTCTTTCTCTTTTCTTACTTTCTCTGCTTTTTCTCTTTTTTCTTCTTTTTTTGTTTTATTCTCTTCTATTTTTTCTTCTTCTCCTTCTTTCTTGTCCTCTTTCTTGTCTCCCTTTTTCTCATCTTTTTTAGCCTTTTCTTTACCATTTTCTGGCTCTTCTGTCTTAATTTCTCCTGCAATTTTCTTTAGACCAAGTTCTTTCCTAAGTAATGAAGATACAGGCGGAGTACCAATCCCAATCTTATAAGAGTGATCTTTTTTGTTGATTATAACTTTAACAGGAACATTCATACCAGCATAGTCTTTGGTCTTCTCGTTAATATCCTGAAATAATTTACCCATATTGACCTTTAACGCTCCCAACTTCGGAGCTGTTGCCGGACCTGGTTTAGCCTTTCCACCTTCTATTAACAAATCGAGTGTTTCTGTGTCTGCCATGTTATCAACTCATATAACTCATATAATTAGTAGGATTAAGGTATTTAAAATAATCAGATTACTCTTTCTTCTTAATAACTTTAACCAGTCCAGCATTAACAGTAACAGGTATAGGAACTGTAACTTCAATCAATTCAATAGTAACTTCAATTTTAGCATCATCATACCTTTTAACCTTACCTTTCTCTCCTTTGAATGGTCCACCTATTACTTCAACAATATCTCCTACATCAATATTAATCTCGACTTTTTTAGGTTGTAAAAATCTTTTAATATCATCAACAGAAACAGGTTTTCTTATTATTCCCCTAGCATGACTTATCTCCTTAACAGCATCTTCTATATCTTTCAAATCCCCTTCAATGAAAATATAACCTCTGATCTCCTCTGGATGAACAAGAGTTTTAATATTCAATCCTCTAATCTTAGCCTTATTAGATATACCATTAATGGCAACATTTTCCCTTCCGATTATTGTTTTGACTGCGTATATCATCTAAACACCAATCAACGCTGAAACCATGTAAAATACAAATGAAATCAATCCTATGACAAAAAAACCCATTAAACATATTCTTGAAATTCTTTTTAACTCATTCATACTTGGCTTCTTAGCGAGAATTAACACTCTCTTATACTTCTTGACTGTTTCCTTCAGGTTAAAATTTAATTTAAATTTCATGATTACACCAGACTTTAAAGTAATTAAACTATATAGATTAATAAATTAAATAGAAAAAGAAATAAAAGAATTATTCTATGAATTCTATTCCTAATTCTTCTTCAACAAAAGTTTTCTTTGGTTTTAAAAGCTTCTCTTCAATCATTTCTTCGCTTCCCTTGACACCAGTGACTACTATCAACACTCTGACAGTTTCTGCTAAATCCTTGTTAACCTGAGCACCCCAGATTATCCTTGCATCTTCACTTAGTCTTCCTGAGACTGCTTCTACTACTTGTTGAGCTTCTCTTATTGTTATATCAGGTCCACCTGTGACATTAATCAATGCACCTTCTGCTCCTTCTATGTCTAGTGATAGTAATGGGTTACTTAACGCTTTCTCTACAGCTTCTATTCCTCTGTTTTCTGTATCTGATTCTCCCATACCAATCATTGCTAATCCACCATTAGTCATTACAGCCCTTACATCTGCTAAATCCAAGTTAATCAAACCTGGTTTAGTTATTAGTTCTGCAATTCCCTTAACTGAATTGACTAGAATCTCATCAGCAACTTTGAATGCAGTCGCCAAAGAAACATCAGGAACTATTTCCAATAATCTATCATTTGGAATAACTATAATCGTATCAATATTTTTTCTTAATTCTTCTAATCCTCCTCTTGCATTATTCCCTCTTACTTTACCTTCCATTGCAAAAGGCAATGTAACAACAGCAACTGTTAGAACTCCCATTTTTTTTGCTACCTCAGCTATAATTGGGGCAGAACCTGTTCCTGTTCCTCCACCTAGACCACAAGTAATGAAAATCATATCAGAACCTTCAATTGCTTTTTTAATCTCTTCCCTGCTTTCTTTTGCTGCTTCACAACCTACTTTTGGATCTCCACCCGCGCCTAATCCGCTTGTGATTTCTCTTCCTATTAATAATTTCTTATCAGCATCTGAATAAAGAAGATCTTGAGCATCAGTATTCATGGCAATAGTCTCTACACCTTCTATACCTACTTGCATCATTCTAGTGATAGTATTATTACCAGCACCACCAGAACCTATGACTTTAATGCTTGCTTTACTTTTATTTAGAAATCTCTTTAGTTCTTCATCAACCTTAGATAATCTTCCGCCATTATTTCGTGGTACAGCCATAATCATTTACCTCCAATCAGTTATTACAAACTATATCATTTAAGGGTAGTTAAATTTAAATGTTTAAGCTGATTTTTTTTCTATCTAAGAGTAGTTTTTTTAAGGTCTATTATAAAACTGTTAGGTATGTTCCAATAATTATCATTACTATTGATAGAAATTTTAGAGAAATGGTGTGTTTATCTATTTCTTCCTCCAGAATACTGAGTTTAGTTAGAATTGTCGCATATAGAAGGACAAAGAATGGTTGGATTGAACCTAAAGATGTGATTATAGACACGCTACCTGCCGAAAGAGCTTTGTAAAAAATTAATAGACCTGTTAAATAAAAGGTAGTACTAGCTAGTCTTAAAATTATTATTGGTTTTATTTTTTTCTTGGTAATCTCTCTTTTTAAGTTCGTTCTATTTTTTCCTGAAACTAAAAGAATGAAACCTCCACTGAGAAAGCCTATCGACATCCAGAATACAAGGGACCAATTATCTACGTGGACCAGTAGACTCTTAGTTAGTATATTCACAATAGATAAAATGAGTGTTGTTATGAATGTTAGTAGAATGGCTTTAGACAAAAATCTCTTCTTTGATTCGGATTTTTTATAAGTTATTAGTATTACAGCCGTGAGCATAATCAGGATTCCTAGGTAATTGACCAATCTTAGTTTTTCTCCAAGGAATATGAAAGCCAGTGGTAAAGTGAATATCGGGTTCATTGTGAGTACTGGTACAACTTTTGAAACTTCTTCCATCACAATAGCTTTATTATAAAATAGGAATCCCAAGCCCTGCACAATTCCTATTGGAATAGCAATTAAAGACCATTTTGAGACAGTTATTGGTCTAACCAAGAAGAAGAGTATCGGTAATGATACTACACCGGACATGAGAATTATGGTAAGATAGGAAGTTGGGTTTTTAACATATCTAGACATGAAGATTTTGTCAATGATATTATTGAAGGCCCAAATTATTGGTGGAATTATTGCTAGAAAAATTCAATTCATAAAAATAAATAAAAGAATGAGGATTTTAATCTTCCGTCACTCTAGGAGCTAAAACAAATCCTAAAGATACTTTATCTAGACTAGAGAAATCCAATCTCATAGGATAATCTTTAGCCCATCTCAAACTAGTTTCATCAGCGAGTTTGGATGCTTTAATCATCTTTTTCAGATATTCTAATGGGTATCTTGAAACAACAGCACCTGTTACATTCAAGTCTGTTAAATTTTTATTTCCTTTTTCCAGGCTTAGTTCTGTAGAAGTTATATCACCAGATGCTCTCATACTAAACTTCTCATTGTTTGCATCAAAAATAACTGAATCTCCAGCAACATCAGCATCCTCAATCCCACTCTTCAAGACATCTGTATTAATTTTTATTTTGGCTTTGAAGTCCAATTCATCAATCGGTGGAATTTCTTCTTGTGATATGTCAAGCAAAGGAATAGTGAATCTTCTGCTTGAGGAATTTTTCATAATTATTTCCAGTTTATTGTCTTTCAATTCCATTAATAATTTATCTTTTGGTTTTAGTCTCTTAAGGACTGATACTAGATTCGAAATATTGATTGCGAGATTCTGTTCACCTTCAACTTTGAACTCATCAAAAACTGTTGGTGGTAACTTAAAATCAACAACTGCAACCATTGCTCTATCCGCGGCAATCAAAGTCATTCCATTTTTATCTATTTTGAAAATACCTTCGTCTATTAGTTCACCAATAGTTGTTATAGAATCTTTAAACACATCTGAGTTAGACATCATAGATTTGAACATTCAATCACACTCCCATTTTATTATACAATTCATCCACTTTCTTATAAAGTTTAACATTCAAACCAGTTAAATCTTGAACAATATCTGCCTTCAACTCAAACCCTTCATCAGTTGGCATTACTGATCCGAACACTCTTATCAGCTGATTCAAATCAATTGTATCTATTATATTAGGTAAATTTACAAATACTTGAAGTTTTGCACTGCCATCATCTATTAATATAGTCTCATCTTTTTTGTCTACTATCATTCCTATTACTTTGACTTTGAAATCATTTTCAGGATTAATTTCTGAAATTTTTCTTTTGTTGTAGTGGTTTTGATTTGGCATGAGGAATATTGGGATTGAAGATATAAATTAGTGAATATTGATTAAAGATTTTTTGAAATATCTTTGAATAATCTAAGAAATGTGTTCACTAAGGAAAAATTAACCGACTAGTCGTACCTCTTTCTTGCTTACATATTCTGGTCCTTCTAGTTCCCAATTTTCTCCATTTCGTTTCAAGACATAAAACAAAAGACCATCACCTAAATTACTATTAGTTTCAAAATATCCTGGTTGTTCTTTATCGCATCTACGTCTCACACATAAAACAAGATCTTTATTATATCTTCTCATCATGGGGAAAAGGAGTATCCTATGATCAAGAAGTCCCGGTATATTTTTAGGATCCGTATTACTCATAAATCAGTTCTATAATTGATCGTTAAAAATATTTCTTTTTTGCCACTAACAATTCTAAAAAATAAACACCAAAGCAATTTAACTTTTCTTCCCAAAAAAATAAGAGATATTCATGTTCGAATTAGCCATCAAAAATATAACTCGGCAAAAAACAAGAACTGCCTTAACAGTAATAGGAATACTCATAGGTATAGCAGCAATAGTTGCTTTAGGTTCAATCTCTGAGGGATTAAGAGTTCAAATAACAAAATCATTAGAACAAGCCAGTGGTTTAATAACAGTAACAGAAGAATCAAATCAAGGAATATTTCTCGGTATGACTACCAGTGAACTTTCTCAAGAAAAAGTTGATGAAATAATGGCAGTAGATGGAATAAAAGAAGCTGCACCTATAATATACAAAATAGGGTATTTAGAAGAAGGAGCTAGCTTTGGGCAGCCCACTATTTTTGAGTCAGGAGTTGAACCAGATAAAATCAGTTTATTCACAACAGAAAGTGTTGTATTATCAGAAGGGGAATTGCTCGAAGAAGGAGATACTGATTATGCAATGATGGGATGGACTATATCAGATAAACTTAATCTAGAAGTAGGAGATACAATAACAATAGAAAAAAGAGATTTTACAATAAAAGGAATTTATGAAGAGTTTGGTGACCAGGGAGTTGATTCTGGAATCATAATACCATTAGATGTAGCACAAGAGCTTTTTGAAACAGACTCTTACTCGGCAGTAATAATATATCCAGATGATATTGATGAAGTTGAAAATCTAGCTAATGATATTGAAAATTCAGTGGAAGGTGTTTCTGCATCTACAACAGCCGAATTTGCAAAACAGATCAGTGGTATAGTTGATCAAATAGGTTTCTTTACAATCGGAATAGCTGGTATTTCAGCAGTTGTCGGGGGATTAGGAGTAATGAACACTATGATTATGTCAGTAATGGAAAGAAGAAGAGAAATCGGGGTATTGAAAGCAATAGGTGCAACAAATGGGTATATTATTAAAATGATATTGATTGAATCTGCCCTAATCAGTTTAATTGGTGGTCTTTTAGGTTTGGGAATTGGTTATATTGGATCAAAAGGTTTAGGATTTATTAGCCAAGGACAGGCAGAAGGCATAGTCACACCAAGGCTAGCGATTTATTCAATGTTATTTGCATTATTTCTTGGAGTAGTTGGTGGTTTGTATCCAGCAAAAAGAGCATCCAAATTAAGTCCAGTGGAGGCATTGAAGTATGAATAATGATGTTATCATTCAAGCAAAAGATCTTTGTAAATATTACAGAGAAGGAAAGTATAATGAAGTTAGGGCACTAGATAAAGTCAATATCAACATTAAAAGGGGAGACTTAGTTTCAATAATTGGATCTTCTGGAAGCGGGAAGAGTACATTGCTCCATATGATTGGTCTCTTAGATAAACCTACTTGCGGTAAAATATTTTTTGATGGACAAGATATTTCTAAACTTTCTGATAATGAGATGACAAAAATAAGAAGGAAAAAAGTTGGTTTTGTATTTCAGCAATTCAATTTAATTCCTCTGTTAACTGCTCTAGAAAATGTTGAATTACCAATGAATCTTGATGGTGTGGATTCAGAAACTTCGAGAAAAAGAGCTGAAAATATCCTAAAAAAAGTTGGTTTGAAAAAAAGAATGGAAAATCGACCGCCTGAAATGTCTGGAGGTGAACAACAAAGAGTAGCAATAGCAAGGGCAATGGCAAACAATCCAGAAATTATCTTGGCAGATGAACCAACAGGAAATCTTGACACAAAAACAGGAGAAGAAGTTATAAATATTTTAAGAAATATAGGTAAAAAGGATTTCACACTCGTTGTTATTACACATGATCCTGATATTGCAAAAATAGCCAAAAAGCAAATAAAGTTAAAAGATGGTAAAATAATAAATGATGGTGGATAAAATGATGAAAAAATTGCTTATGTTAACTTTGGTCTTGATGATACCTTGTTTAGTTATGGCAGACCAATTTACAATAAATGTTGAAACTGCTTACACAAACCCTTATCCTGTTGAACCTGGGCAAAATTTTATTCTATCACTCCAAGTGACAAACAAAGGTAATGAAAAAGTCAACAAAGTCGATATTGAGTTAGATCCACATTATCCTTTCACTGTATTAGAGAATGCAAGAAAGAGTGTAAGTGATTTAGGTAGTGGAGGGAAAAAAATTATAGAATATGATTTATTTGTTGATTCTTCGGCAATATCAACACTTTATGAGATACCAGTCAAGGTCATTTATGGTTCACTTTCAACATCTATTCAAAACGTACAGGTAAGAGTTCAAGGAACTCCACAGTTTGAAATATTAGATGTCAAAACAAATGAAATAAATCCCGGGGATAGAGAGAGTCTAAACATACAGTTTCAAAATGTCGGGACAGGAACTGCAAAAAGAATGACAGCAACTTTCACTTCAAGTTCTGAAGATATTACACCAATTTTTTCTGGTGGAAGTGTTTATATTTCTGAATTCAAAGCAGGGGAAAAGGATTGGATTAACTTTGATATTATTGTTGACCAAAATACAGAATATGGAGTTTATACAGGAACTGTCACTTTAAAGTACAATGATGAGTCTGGAAGTAATCATACAGATACATATAATATCGGTGTTCTTGTTAGCGGAGAACCACACTTTGATGTTGTTAAATCAGAAATAGATACAAAAAATGGGGAATTAGATGTGGAGCTAATCAACTCTGGAACAGCAAAAGGTGTTGCAATAAAATCTGAGTTGTGGGTTAATGATAAGTTATTTGATACAGATTATGTAACACAAGTAAAAATAGACAGTAAATCAATCCTTAAATTTAATCTCCCGGGAAAAGCAAGTTCTGGTTTAATTAAATTGTATTATAAAGGGCCTGACAACAAAGAATATACACAAGAAGAGAGTATTGCTTGGAATTCTGCTAGAGGTAGTAGTGGTCTTTTGATTTTGGTTATAGCAGGGGTAGTTGTATTTACAATCTGGAAAAAACCTTATAAGAAGTTGAAATAGTTTAAGAAATTGAAATGATTTATCCCATCAACTTATACAATATTTCATAAGCCCTCAAAGCATCAAATCTTTCAACAAGTATTATAGTCTCTGCATAACATGAAAAAAATTCAATGACATTAATGTTTTGTTCTGCAAGGATAGATAAAATTGTAGCCAAATAACCTGGTGTCTTCTGAATTTCTTTTGGAGAACTTATGTGTAAAACTGTACACTCGTCAAAAAATTGAAGTAATTCGTCTTTAATCTCTTTTTTGTATTTTTCAAATATTCTCTTATCTACAATATATATACGATAAGGTTCTATCTTTACTTTAGCTCTATTTTCGATGTCAATGTATTTATCAGAAATTAATAGTGAAATATTATCCCAAACAGATACTTTGCATCTCTTGAATATATTCAAAATTTTTTCTTCTCTTTTGTGTTTTGTCTTTTTAATCTCTTCAGAAAATCTCGACAATGCTGCTTTAACTGCATAAGTATTTTCAATTTTTAAATCATCTTGTACAACTCTCGCCAATTTACTTAGGTTAGCAATATCTTTTTCAATTGCCTCCAACATGTAGGGTTTGTTTCTAAAATATATTCTAACATCGTTTGCGATACTCATAATGTATTATGTATCATTTAAAACATTTAAGTGTTATTTTGTTTCAAAAATGACGCATTTTAAAAATAATTTCGAGAATATAGATATATTGGTAATTAGATGACAGGAGTTATTAGAACACAAGGACTTCAGGAAGACTTAATTAGCGAATGTTATAGTTGCGGGGCAAAAGTCGCATTACAAAGAAATTCACTCACAGGAGAAATTTATGATTGTCCAGATTGTGGGATAGAACTTGAATTAGCACTTTATCAAGAAGAAATGAAAGAACAATATGGACCAATACATCGAGTTAATTATGACGGAGTCATAACCTCTCTTACACTTGCTCAAGCTCCAGAAGAAGGTGAAGACTGGGGAGAATAATTTATTTAAATTGTAATTAAATTTAATAAAACCATTTATCGATTAAACAACAATTCTATCTTATGAAATTTGACCGCGCACATGATATACAAGTTAAAGTCAACAGAATTCTATTTGTATTAGATCTTCCACATATAGACAGAACCAGAGTTGTATGTATGAGGAGTCAAGGATCAAAATCTAATGCTATTGCAAGGATTTGGAGTATGCCTAGAATTTGGCAACAAGCCTTAGGAATAAAATCCCATTATGTTATTGAGGTAATCTCGGAAAAGTTTGATAGATTAAATGAAGAAGAACAAGAAAGAACATTAATTCATGAAATTATGCATATCCCTAAGACTTTCAGCGGGGCATTAGTTCCACATAAGTGTTTTGGAAAAATAATCGATGACAGAGCTGTTGAGAAAATTTACAAAGATTACAAAAAGAGAATGAAAGAATTTGAGTGATTTAGTTCCTTATTTTATCAATTCATTCCAACTATACCCTTTCACAAGATGCTTAATCATACTATCTCAATTACAATTATGATATGCAAAAAATGCCATAGCCATTTGTTCTACAGTTATAAACAACTGCTAAGAGAGAATTATCTCTGCTTGAATTGTGGAAATATTAACCATAGATTATCTTGGAGTTAACAAATCGATTTTTAAAAAAACTTTAAGTCAGAAATACAATTATTATTTGATGTCAATATTCAAAAAAAAGAATTATAATATCAAAGAAATAGAGGACAAAGCAAAAAGTTATTCAACAAAAAAAATAGAGGAACCAAATAAAGGTTCCAAGTTTGAGAAAGCATGTAGTTTCTCAGAAAAAATATTAAATCTAAAAGCACCAAAAGGCTTAGAAGAAAAAGTCAATGAATCAATTCTAACAACAAATCTTAATATTACTCCAAACAATTTTTTCTCATTAACTATTCTTGTCTTCATCGGTCTATTTCTCTTAATCACGCCATCCTTTTTCTTACCTGGAAATCTAAAAATTTTTCTGCCATTTATCCCATTTATTGTAGCATATTTTGTTTACACTTATCCAAGTTATCTTGCAACTATCACTAAGATTAAAGCCTCAGATGAAACTATCAAAATAATTCTCTATATGGTCATATACCTTAGATTCAATCCTCATATAGAAGGTGCATTAAGTTTTGCCGCCGAGCATTGTCATGGACCAATAGGTAAAGATTTCAAGGAACTTTTGTGGAAAATAGAAACAGGGGAATTTATAAACATAAGACAAGCTATAAGTTCAAAAATGGAAAAATGGTTAATCTGGGACAAGGAATTTATCGAGTCAATGAATCTGCTTTTATCAGTATCAAGAGTGAGTTCAGAAGAAGGAAGAAATAGAACCTTGAATAAAGCATTATCTTATATATTAACATCAACCCATGAAAAAATGAAAAGTTATAGTAGAAATTTACGTTCACCAATGACAATGATACATAGTATGGGTATAGTTTTTCCAATGATGGGTTTAGTAATGTTCCCGATGATATCAATCTTTCTAAACGATCAAGTTAATCCATTCATTCTTGGTTTCGGATATGTTGTTGTACTTCCATTAATTCTTTATCTTTATTTAAAAAGAACAATCTCAAAAAGACCTGGAGTATTTTCTTTTCCAGATATGTCCCACCATCCAAACCTTCCACCAAAAGGAAAATATGAATTAACAATTTTCAAAAAAAAAATATTTTGTTCCTGTTTTAATCGTTAGTTTATTGATTCTATTTTATGTCTCATTGCCAGGAATTATTCATATTTCTAACATTTCATCTAAATATCTTTCCTTCAAGCAAAATCCTATTACATTCGAAGAGAATTGGAAAAGTTATTTGAGTGAGCAGTATGATCCTGATATTTTATTTAAATTATCATTTTTTTCACTCAGTATAATTTGTGGGATTGGTTTTTCCCTGGTTGTATATTTTCTAGGAATGAGTATTCAACGTCTCAAGATAAGAGATCAAATCAAAGACGTAGAGGATGAATTTCAAGTTGGATTATTTAATTTATCAGATATTTTGTCATCAGGAATTCCAATTGAAACTGCATTAGAAGAAGTTGCGCAAAAATATAGACAATCAAAAATGGATAAATCTCCAATGTATGAATTTTTTGTCGATCTTTTAAGGAATATGAAAAATCTAGGAATGACATTGGAAAGTGCTGTATTTGATAGAAAATACGGTGCTATTAGAAGATTTCCTTCAAAACTGATTAACGACATAATGAAAATAATTGTATCTGCATCAAAGAAATCATCATTAATATTATCATCTGCAACTAGATCTATTTCTGATTTTCTTTCAAAGACAAAAAATATTGAATCAATGTTAAAACAAATGTTAGAAGAAATATCATCTGCTATTCAATTGCAAGCTGTATTTATTGCCCCATTCATTTGCGCTATTGTTGCAACCATGGCCACATTTATTGTTGAGTTATTACAGAAAATTTCAGAATTTATACTAGGTATTGAAGAGACATTTAATATGGGAGGAACTTTTGTTCATGGGGGAACTGCAAAATTCAGTGATACTTTAGGCTTAATACAAATAGAAAAAGTAATGCCACCGACTATATTTCAATTAATAGTAGGAATATATATGATAGAAATTGTTGTCATACTAGCATATTTTTTGAATGGAATAAGAAATGGATTTGACGAAACTACAAGAAATATTTTGATTGGAAAAACTTTACTAAAGGCTCTAATATTTTATTCAATACTATTAATGATTTCATTATTTTTAAGCAAGAGTTTATTCCCTATGTTGGGTGGAATATAAATGAAAGGTCTGGCAATAGATACAATAGGATTTATTATAATAGCATTAGTTGGAGTTTCATTATTAATTATGTTTATATCAGGATCATTGACTGATTTGACAAAAAATGTTTTTTGTTATTTTTATCAAAATATCTTGTCCAGAAGTAGTGATATATGCAAACAAGAAACTATACCAGAAGAAATAGAATTAAGACCAGAATCTGTTGAAGATTTATCAAGACATCTAGCAGCCTACTCTATCCTTTGTTGGGAAGATGCTACAAAATCCCTGAAAATAAAAGACACTAATTGCTATAGTATTAGAATAAATACTCATCCAGGAAACGTGAGTGAATTCAATGTAACATATATTCTTGAAACAGAAGGTGGGTGTAATAAACTGGAAAATTCAAAAATAATTAATGAAAGTGGAATAGAAATAGATTATCCTGGTGACTGTGGTTTAAATGATGAATTAAGTTGGGATATTGATGGTAATGTTATTTATGATCAAAAATTAATCCTGATAAAATATGATGATTATGACAAAAAAATTATTGTCAAAGGTTAAGTGTGATTATTAACCCAATTTACAAATGCCTGACCTACAGGTGTCAATTGTGTTTTAGTAGGTGGATAAGAGTTCCAATGCTGATCTGGATTAAAGAGTGAACATCTTGGATAAATTCCAGAATTCAAAGAGAACCAAGCAAATTTTTGAACTAATCTATAATCATCATTAGGTTTTCCAATATTTGTATCTTTTGCTGTAGTTACATAATCAAAAGCTGCATTTAGATAGTTTATATTATCTTGTATTGTTCCATCTCTTACACATGATTCAGATATTATCAAATCTTTGTCTTGATCTCCCCATTCTTTCATTTTAGTTCTCATTTCAGTTACCCATCTCGTAAGAGAGTTATATCCAGTATATACATGAAATCTATAAGCACCAATATCTGGATATGTACCATATTGATTATTGTAACTTTCTCTGAATTGTTCTATATAGGTAAGATAACTACCACCGTAAGCAGGCATTGCTACTGTTGCAAGTTTATATGATGGATTAATAGATTTTATAATTTGATAACAATTATGATAATTTGTTGCATATTGTTCTGATGAATATTGAACTCCACTATAACCTATCTCATTCCCAATCATAAATGTTGTTCCATCAGGATAAATTTCTGGGTGATTTTCTATAAATTCTTTAGTACTATCAGTACATCCTCCACCATACATCATTGGATAAAATTGGAGTCCATCTGGAATAGTAGTTTCCGGTAAGCCATTTTCTGGATTAGCTTTTCCAGCACCCCATGTAAAAAACCAGGATATTCCTAGTTGTTCATAATCATATCATTCGAGTTTATCACCTGGAGTATGTGAATGTACACCAACACCTAATTGTGCTATTCCTGAAATAGTTGTTGTGGTAGTTATTGATGATGCTATGGTTGTTGTGGTGATAG
>Ga0210057_1005780_pt1 | contig 15745 bp, 13 predicted proteins | sample CryGeyCG2114_010_2_FD_183968 | JGI IMG/M metagenome (GOLD analysis project Ga0210057, IMG submission 183968) | Groundwater microbial communities from aquifer - Crystal Geyser CG10_big_fil_rev_8/21/14_0.10 (SPAdes) (version 2) | ecosystem: Environmental > Aquatic > Deep subsurface > Groundwater ...
TGAAGAATATTTACACTTCTACAACTACGAGAGAATCCATTTAGGAAGATACTTGAACGGCATGATACCGATTGAAAAGTTTAATTATTATTTATCCACAGTGTCACCCTTGAAGGTTAACTGAACACCCGCCCAACACAAAATCACGTGAAGTGACGAAACTCCAAGCACCACCAAAAACAGAACAACCAAAAACCCCCTGCAAGAGGGGGTATTTGGGCGAAGTAGGATCTGTCGCTACTATTTGCGGCGCTTTTTCGCAGGCTTGCGCTTTGCAGGCGCTTTCTTCTTTGCAGGCGCTTTCTTCTTTGCGACTTTCTTCTTTGCAAGCGCTTTCTTCTTTGCAGGCGCACGCTTTTTCGTAGCTTTCTTTTTTGCAGGCATATTTTTTATTTCTCCATTCATCATACGTGAAGAAAAGAGAAAAAAATTAATTGCTAATGCGTCGACCTTTGTTGTAAAAACAACAAACACATAACTATCGTTACGTTAATTATCGTACATTGAAAATTAAAAACAACATTTTTTCAAAAAAAATGTGGATAACTTTCAAAAAAGTTTTTCAAAAAATTTTGAAAAACTTTTTTGAATCGCAATGATCTTGTTTTTTTACGCAACGATCTTGCGATCACACTATACACACTTCCGGCACAAGCGCAATGCCAGTTTTGTTCTTCACGTCGGCGATAATTTTCTCCGCAAGAGAAATGAGTTCTGCCGCGGTCCCGGTTCCGTAATTGACGAGCACCAACGCATGTTTTTCATACACGCCAATGCCTCCTTCATGATATCCTTTCCATCCACCAACATGATCGATGAGCCACGCCGCTGATATCTTTACATTTTTATCGTCAACAGGAAAACAAAGCGCGCCGGGATAACGTACGCACAATTCGTCCGCTTTGCTCCTTGAAATGACCGGGTTCTTGAAAAAAGATCCGGCGGTGCCGATATTCCGAAGATCGGGAAGTTTGGCCGATCTGATATCGGTGATCGCTTGTCTTATCGCAGAGAGTTCAATCGGGAGCTTACGTTCAGAAAAATATTTTTTTATGTCATCGTGACCGATCCGAAGATCGCCGTTCCGTTTGAGGGAAAATGCCGCACGAAGCACGATAAGCTCTCGCCCTTCGTCTGTCTTGAAAAAACTATCGCGGTAGCCGAAATGACATTCACGTGCCCGAAACCGATGCGTACTCATGGTCACCGGATCAAGTGCTTCGACCCACGCGATTGTGTCTGATACTTCGATGCCATACGCGCCGATATTTTGAATGGGAGCGGCACCCACCGTCCCGGGAATCGCCGAGAGATTTTCAAGTCCATAGAGACCATGTTCGATCGTCATGGCGACAAACGTATCCCAATTCTCCCCCGCTTCCGCCACCGCGATCACCGCGCCGTCATGTTCGTCCGAAAAATGAACTCCTTTCATTTCCATTTTCATGACAACACCCGCAAACCCATCGTCACTAATAACAGTATTCGATCCTCCTCCAAGAACAAAAAAGGACGTACCGTTCTCTTTCGCGAACGAATATGCGGAGATAACATCGGCTTCGTTTTTGATAATAAAAAAATACCGCGCCGTGCCCCCCACTCTCATGGTGGTCAAATCGGCAAGCGGTACAAATTCATTTATCATACTGGGACTTATGCACACTCATGGTCGACGGGGGCTAGCTCCAAAACAAAAGTCTATGTGAGTGCAACCGCCGACCATGACTATGCACAAGAAAAAATATTTATGAGGAAACCTTATTGTAACAAGCTCCCGACAAAACGCAAATCCCGCCAAAGGCGGGACTTACGCAGACTCTTGTTTTGTTTTGGTAAGTAACCCTTTCAGGCACTCACTTTTGCATGATAGCAAAAGATGCGGAAAAAGTCAAAGGCCTGCACAGTTAACCATATGAGGTAACAAAGGGTAACTAAACATGGTGAGTCTTATGATTCAGATTAGAAATTAAGAATGGCTACATTCAACCTTCTAATACAACAGACCTTTTCAACAAGATCGGCTCTTGCCAAAAAGGTCCGACCTTTACAATTTGTGTAAAGGTCGGACCTTTTTGGCGTCTTTTTGGCGTTGCGCAAGGATGAGCATGTCTAACCCTTCTCGGCTTTTTACGTTTCTACTCATCTGAAGATTCCGTTGTTCTTTCATGAGGAAAAAACTGTATATCTATTGAGAAACGCTCTCGAAAGTAATTAATCACATCTTCGTCAAATAAAAAGCCGAGTTTGTTTTTTCCGAGGAACAGGTCAAAATATGCCATTTTGTATTCTTCCACCGCTTTGTCAGTATCTTCACGGCCCACATGAATGCTTATCGAAACACTGCCATTGTGCGAATAAATACGAGTTCCGTCGCTAACAGAATTCAGATTTTTTAAAAAACCGCGAATGTCTCCCGGGCTCGGCAAAAGACCTTGCATAAACCTTGGCGGCAACACCTCTTGATTTGTCAGAATAAAATTTCCAATTGGGTGGTAGTGTCCGTAGTATTTCCCATCCATACGCGCACTCGTATCTCTTGTTTTGTCCCCTATCCCAACAGATAATAGTCCGCCTTGATAGCGTGTCATGGAGATCTCAAAATTCTGATTTTTTGATGAGAAATGTCTAAAAATAATATCTAAATCATCATTAGAGAACCCGCCTTGATATGAAAAGAACAAGTTAATTGGTTCTCCCGTATAATTCGCAACGTCAGGTAAATACTCCGTGACTTCTGCCGGATCGTTAATCTTAATCGGTTGTTCAAAAGAGTTCTTGGGAATCTTGCCGAGCCATGTGTCAAAGAGCGACCTCTCCTCGGGAAAATAGCGGATGTCGTTGATTTTACTTATCAATTCTATTTTTTCCACGGTAGCGTCATCTCCATTTGATTCTTTGGTCTCTATGTATTTTTTCAAAGCATCAACTTCGGAGTCGGCTTGTTCGCTAAAACTCTCTCTGTTCGGCACTGGTTGAATATTTTTTTGCCTATTCATAATATGGGAAAATTTTTAACTCTTCATTTCCGCGCGAATTCGAAGATTATGGGTTCCTCCCCGCCCTAATCTCGCCGATGTAATACTCGCCTTGCCCTTTGAAATCGGGGCGCATGTTGATCACCTTTTGTATCTCGACGATCGCTTTTGTCCGCTCGCTGTTTTGAAGATACGCGCTCGCTAAAAGGAGATACGCCTGCGGATCGTCGGGATTCTTCTCAATCAATTTTTGATAGATTGCGATCATTTCCCCGTATTGGCCAGTCGCAAAATATGCGTTGATAATCCTCGGATCGTTGACAGGACCCAAATCCGCGAGGGGCGCGAGAAGTTCGTCGGCAAGAGCGTTGTCCTTGTTATGTATCGCCGCGGCGGCATAGTAAAGCCGAGCTTCGCGATAATCCGAAGCAAGGTCGTACGCTGTTTTAAGCACCGAAAGCGCGTTTGAAATATCTTTCTTTCCTATATAAGCATTGCCGAGTTCAAATAATACCGCCTGTTTCTTGGGAGCAAGGGCGTACGCTCTCTCTAAATAAACAAGTGCCTCGTCATACTTCCCCGCTTGATCCAAAAAAGTTCCGAGGAAAAGCAAGATACGAACATTGTTGGGGTCTTGATCGGTCTGCGCAACAAGCGCCGACCGCGCATCATTGTAAAATGTTTGTTTCGTTTGATCATCAACCTTATCGGAAATCAATACCGAATACGCCGTAATGGAAAAACGCTCTGCGATCTCCGTGCCGCCAAACGAGTGATACGACAATGCCTTTTCGAGATACGAGAGATTTTTCGCAGGACCTTCTTTTTGATTTTCCAGCCCGTTGATGAGATTAACATTCGCGGCCATGCTCGGGTAATTAAAAAAATACATCGAAAATACCGTGAGTACGACAACGAGCGGTGCGACCGAATATCTCGGAAAAAATCCTTTTACCCGCCGTACGAGCACGACGACCTTTTCCTCAAGCGCCACAATCCCGTGCGATTCCACGCTTTCGGAATGGATATAGGCAAGTACGGAGAAGAACAAAATATAACTTACGAGATTATCGAAAACAAATAGATTGTGGGAAAAATACGCGACAAAAAGTCCGGAAAGCACACTCTTCTCGACGATCGAGAATGTTTTTGACTTGGACCACAAAAGATAGAGCGCGGACACAAACAAGAAAAAATACGAGAGTGCTCCCAGGAGCCCTCCCGCGACCAACCAATCAAGAACCACATTGTGCGCCCGGTCAAACCACGGCTCTTGCTCATACATGAGCGGATCGTAATACTTGCTGAACACGACGGTAAAATTTTCCTGCCCCCAGCCGAGGATCGGATGTTCCTTGAAGCCCTGCCACGCCATATCCCAGACCATGAACCGGGACTTGGTGGTCGTTTCGGAAAGGGAAATCGAGGCGAACCGTGAAAGCACCGGGCTCTCCCGCACAAACGACGCGTCCTTGAAAAGAACGAAGGAAAGCACCAGCGCGAGTATGACCACAATCGCCCACATTGATCCGCGTGCCAATTTTTTATTTTTCTTCTCAAAGACGGCGACCAAAACAAGCGACACGATCGATCCGGCGATAAGACCGAGAATCGCGCCTCGGGTCGCGGTATGATAGAGAATGATCGTATTGCACACCACCGCCACGAGACACAAACTGCCAAAAAGGAAATGCGCGCCATTTTTTTCCTTCCACGCTTTCAACAAGTTCAAGGCAGGTGCTCTCAATAAAAGGAACGCGGCAAGAAAAATATGAAAAAGATTGTACATCGCCAAATATGCCGCGTTTCCAAGCTTCCCATCAACCCTCACCCCCCCCTGATTGATCGGCAGTTCTCCAGCGAGCTGGAGAAAAGCGAAAATGTCCATCAAAAGACTCGCGCCGATCGAAACACCAAAAAACCAATACCATAACTTTTCTCCGGTAACGACAGCGCCCGCGACAATGAAATACGCAAAAATGTGCGCAAGCGTGATGAAACCCTCCATGCGCTCGTAATTGCTCCAGAAGCTTCGGTATGGGTTTGCGCCAAAAAGATTGGCGAGCAGGGTGATGCCGATGAACGCGGCGACGGCCCACATAACGAGCGACCAGCGCGGACGATACACGGGATCGCGATACATAAGAATAAGCCAAACACCAAAAAGTATCTCGGTGAGAATTCTGAAAAAATACGCCTTCCCCGTAATGAATGGAAAAAATAGGTTACCTGCGACAATCCACGGCGTTAGTGCGGGCAACAAAAAAATGCCGCCGAGGAGGATATTTCGCAATATCTTATTTTGATTCATTTCGGTACTATAGCATCTACGGTCGTAAGGCGCTAGGAAAAATATGGGAAATCAATTAAGATTGAACAGATGAAGCGACTACGAAAAGCTGTCTATGCGATTCTGCGCGGCAGTGAACGCTACCTCAAGACCGACATGGTGTACCTTGCAAAGGGCGGTTTCTGGCTTTCCCTCGGACAAATTATCTCGTCCGCGTCGGCGCTTATCCTCGCGATCGCGTTTGCAAATCTGCTTCCGAAAGAAACCTATGGGACCTATAAATACATCCTTTCGGTCGTCAGCATTCTTGGAATCACAACCTTGCCGGGGATTACAACCTATCTCAACCAGGCGATTGCGCGCGGATATGAAGGGTCGCTTATGCCGTCACTCCGAACAAGAATTCGATTCGGACTCGTCGGCGGCGGGGCGAGTTTTCTCCTGGGAGCGTATTACTACTACGCGGGAAATACCGACCTGGCAATCTCGTTTCTCATTGCCGGATTTTTCATCCCCGTCATGGACACGCTGAGCATCTATCACTCCTATCTGCAAAGCAAGAAACTTTTCAAACGCTCAATCGAATATTTTGTCGCGAGCCAAATAGTCGCGGTTGGCGCGCTCATGGCGACTATTTTCCTGACAAAAAATCTCCACGCGATCATTCTTGCCTATTTCATTTCATGGACGACCATGCGCTTGCTTTTCTTCATGGTCGCCGTCAAAAAATTTCCCCCGAACGACAACAAAGACGCGATGGTCATGTCGTATGGGAAGCACTTGAGCGCCGTCGGGATAATCGGAACAATCGCCCTGTATTTCGATTCGCTTATCATGTTCCACGAGTTCGGCGCCGTGGAACTCGCCATTTACTCGCTTGCCTTCGCGCCGATCAACCAAATACGAGGCCTCTACAAAAACATCCCCGCACTCGCCCTGCCGAAACTCGCCGCCAGAACATTCGACGAAATAGGAGCCATATTGAGCAGGCGCCTCCTTATGCTTCTTGCAATCGGGGCGCTTATCGCGATCCCCTACGCGCTTCTCGCACCGTATCTTTTCGGGATACTGTTCCCCCGCTATCCTGAAGCGATTCTCTTTTCGCAACTGCTTGCCGGCGTTCTCGTTCTCGTATTGCCAGCGACGCTTCTTTCAGCGGCGATCAACTCGAAAATCTCTGTTGTTCCAAAACCGTGGCTTTATTGGAGTATCGTTCCCAATGCCATCCTGATACTCTCTCTTTTCGCGCTCGTACCGACATACGGGATAGCCGGCGCAATCGCAAGCAGATTTATTTTCATCATTGTTTCGTTCGCGGTGAGCTACGCCCAGTGGCGACTGCTGGCAAAAAAATTCAAAAATAAAGGAGTATGAAAGAGCCGCGCATCCGCTTCAACAAGAAAATGCTCGTCGTATCGAGTTTCGCGCTGCCCGCGCCCGGAGCAAGCCCACACTTCCTCTACAATCTTTTTTCGCAATTCAGCGAAGATTCTTACGCGATCTTCACCGATTCCAAAAACATGAACCCCGAGTTCACTCACCCGAAACTCCCCTGCCAATACTTTCTTTTCGATGAAAAAACGAACGCGATAAGGTGGTTCAAAAAAGACAGCCCATGGAAAGTCGTTCGTGTCGCAAAAAAAATGGCGAGCTTCTTCTCCGCTCTGCGGAAAGGAAGAAAAATCATCCGACGCGAAAAAATCGATCTCCTCATGGGAACCGCGGACAACGGGAGAGCGCTTCTGCTCGCCTTTCTGCTCTCGAGGATATCGGGCACGCCTTACACGCTCTATTTCCTCGATCTGTACCGTTGGAATAATTTTGGGGGGTTGCAAGATGCCGCCGCGGCTATTTTTGAGCCGATGCTTTTTTCCGGAGCGAAAAAAATATTTGTCATGGGAGGGGGACACGAACGTCTGTACCGAAAAAAATACGGCACCCGATATTGTTACGAAATCATCACCAATTGTCCGATCGTTTCGGAAACCGCGCCGACCAAGAAGCCCCGCCCTACGGTACCGAAATCGTATTTTGAAATCCTGTACACCGGAAACATCTATTGGCCGCAGGAGAGAAGCATCCGCAACGTGATCAAGGCGGTTTCTTCAATGGACGATCTCGATGTGCGCGTTTCCATCTATGCGCCGCGACCTCTTGAAGCGTTGCAGGCTGAATTTGCGCATAATCCAAAAGTATCGTTCCGGTCGGCGCCGCAAAAAGATATGCCGGAAATCCAGGCGAACGCTGACATTTTGTTCCTCCCCCTCTCGTGGAATACGCCGCGCACCGAGGTTGTAGAAATGGCGATTCCAGGGAAGACCGCCGAGTATCTCTCGTCAGGCAAACCGATTCTAGTACATGCTCCGCCGCGTGCGTATCTTTCGATCTATGCCCATGAAAATAATTTCGCGCACGTCATCGATGAAGAAGACATCGGGCTCTTGCAAGAAGGAATAAGAAAACTCCTCACCGATAAGGAGCGTGTCCGACAGATCGTGGAAAACGCACGAAAAACGCTCGATCGCGATTTTGACATTTACAAGAATGCTCGCAGTATGAAAGATGCTCTTGACAAAATAGATTTCCAGCGTTAACAAACTAGGAAAATCCCACTATGCCCATCGCCCGCCATCATTGGTGCCGTGTCAAAATTCCGACCATACTGTCCGTTTAACGTAATTAACATAGCTCACGATGATACGAACCACTTTTTTTGAAACATTTATATTCCCATAATCAACCGGCATTATGAAGTCGCGATCATCTCCCCTTCGCTGGTCTCTGGCGATTTCGATCGCCTGAAGCACCCGATCGGGATCAAGTCCCGTCATGATCACCGACGCTTCGTCCATCGCCTCCAAACGTTCATTGGTGTCACGGATGTTAATTCCCGGGAAATTAAGCATGGAAGATTCTTCGCTGATCGTGCCGCTGTCGGAGAGAACGCAAAACGCATTCATCTGCAAGTTCACATAATCAAAAAATCCGAGCGGCACCGTCGCTTTCACGTTTTTCGGCAAAGTAATTTTTTCCTCTTCAAGCCGCTTGCGCGTTCGAGGATGCACCGAAAAAATAATCGGCTTATCGTAATGCGAAGAAACCCTGTTGATGATGTCAACGAACTTTTTGAAATTTGATTCAATATTGATATTTTCCTCCCGATGGGCGGAAAGAACGAAATAGTCTTTTTCACGAAGCGCCATGTCCTTCACGACCGTCGAGTTTCGTATTTCCTTCTTGTGCGCGGAAAGCACTTCGAACACCGGCGAGCCGATCTTGATAATCCGATCCATCGGAAGACCCTCTCGAAGCAAATTATGGCGCGTTACGTCGCTGTACACCAGATTGATATCGCTCGTATGGTCAATGACGCGGCGGTTTAATTCTTCCGGAACCCGCATATCGAAGCATCGGTTGCCCGCTTCTATATGGAATATCGGTATCTTTCGGCGCTTTGCCGCGTACATTCCCATGCAACTGTTGGTATCCCCAAGAATGAGAAAGGCGTCCGGTTTTTCTTTTTCGAGAATGTCGTCAAGTTTTGAGATGACATTCCCCACCGTCACCGAAGCACTCGCTCCGGCGACATTCAAAAAGTGGTTCGGTTTTCGCAGACCAAGGTCTTTGAAGAATATTTCATTCAATTCATAATCGTAATTTTGGCCGGTATGCACCAGTACGTGATCCGTATATCGGTCAAGCTCCTTAATCGTTTCCGAAAGCTTGATGATCTCCGGACGAGTGCCGATCACCGTCATTACTTTCATTTTTTTAATATCATTCATAAATTGACAAATATGAAAACCTGTTAAACTTCCTCTGGATAAGCATCAGAGTCGTTCTTGTCCAGAAGCTCATTTATCCAGAACGCGGTAATAAGCTCATCGTTGCCGATATTAATTATATTATGCGTGAAAAAAGTCGGCATATCAATATAGGTTGGCTGGTTGCCCGATACCCTGAACGTGCGCACGTCGTCGGCGAGGAGTTTCCGCAATTTTATTTCCGCGACTCCCTTGATAACGCAAAACCGTTCGATCTTTCTCGTGTGGTAATGATTACCGCGAACCTTGCCCGGTTTCGTGCTCGAAACGAATGTTTGCCCGCCCGTTTTCTCCTTGACGAGATCAAACAAACTCCCCCGTTCATCGGACTTGATTTCAATACTTCGCGGGTAGAAATCAAAATCGAACAGATACGACCGGAATGTATTGAATAACTTGTAGTGTAGATCGGTTGGAAAGCTCGGCACGATATCGCGGTCGAAATAGTTCTCCTTGAAACCACGGAGAATATCATAGAGATCGGCAACCTTCATCGACGTCCCTGGCAATTCAATGTCTTCATTTTTCGGATCTCGTATCAGATTATACATGATCCGTGCGACATCTTGGGTATGGATAAGAGGAATCACCGCGTCGAGGTTCACGGTTGATGGTTCTCCTTTGATCAATTGGTGCGAGAATGTGGCGACGACGGTGGTATGGAACGGCCGTCCGTTTTCTCCGAACTCATTCGGAATAATAAGATTCGTAACATACGCTCCGGTCTTCTCTCCCCACGCGCGAAACAACGCGCCGACATCTTTTTTTGACTTTCCATAGGGATTGTCGCGATATGCTTGTATGGAAGACGCGAAGATAAGGTACGGAGTCGCCCCAGCGACATCGCACGCCCCGGTGAGCTTACGCGCCAAATCAAGGTTGATGGCGTAAATTTCTTCCGCATTTTTTGTGTTCGCCGGATGCGCGCCGGCAAGGTGAATTACCGTTTCGCACTCTTTCAAAACGGAAGGGAGCTTCTCATATTTTTCAGAAAAAAATTCTCTCCCGATCGGAATAATTTTTACATCATTTCTGAAGCCATAGAAAAACCATTTGATGTGTTGCCCAAAAAATCCGGTATGTCCGGTAATCCCAATTGTTTTCATCTCTCAAGTTCTCGCTTAACGTAATCGAGACTTCGCAAAAGCGCTTCGAGTTCCGTGGACGAAAGACGTTTTGTATTTTCGGACGTGTAATCATCCTCCACATTCTTGAGAAGTCCTTTCTCATAGAACTCCTCATGGTTGAGGCCGGACTGGCTTTTGATGCGGTAATAATCTTTGAAATCGTCCGCTCGCGAAAGCTCAAGGTTCGTTGCAAGCGTTTCATGGACCTTTTCCCCCGCGCGCGTTCCCACAACAACAATTTTATTCTTTGCGTTAAAAATATTGAGAAGAGCCATGGTAAGATCACCAACCGTCGTCGCCGGCGCTTTTCGTATAAAAAGATCGCCCTGCTCGCCATGCTCGACGGCAAAGAGCACCAAGTCGATCGCGTCGTCAAGTGAGAGCATGAAACGGGTCATCGCGGGATCGGTCACGGTGATATCTTTCCCTTTTTTTATCTGATCGATAAAAAGAGGTATCACCGACCCGCGCGATGCCATGACGTTTCCATAACGAACCGCCGAAAATACCGTGTCCGTAAAATGATGCCCTTTGCCAAACACCAAACGCTCGGCAAGCGCCTTTGATATCCCCATAGTATTGACGGGGTGAACCGCTTTGTCGGTGGAGAGAAGCACGACTTTTTTGACCGACGGAGATTGTTCCGCCGCGTCGAGAACATTTTGCGTTCCCAAGACATTAGTGCGAACCATCTCCATCGGTGAAAACTCTCCAGTCGGAACCTGTTTGAGCGCGGCGGCATGAAAAACGGCATCAATCCCGCGCATCGCCCGCTCAAGCGCGTACTCGTCGCGAACATCCCCGACTATAAAACGCAGTTTGCGCGAACCAAATTCCTGCCGCATTTGATGCTGTTTGAATTCATCACGGCTGAAAACGACAACCTCTTCCGTCTCTCCATCTTTCTCGCCAAGTAAATGCCGCACCATCGTGCCGCCAAAAGACCCTGTTCCTCCAGTGATAAGAATTCGTTTCATCGCTGTTTCTTTTCCATAAACTTAATGGCATCGATCATTTGAACATGCACATCGATGTCGTCAATCTCCGTGTGACGTTTTACATTGCTCATCGTGTAATCGCGGATAAGAGTCTTGAAACCAAGTTTCTCGAATTCTTCCGGCTCCCATGCCGAGCGATGCGTTTGCCAATGATCGGCGTCATGTCCCTGAATATCGATATTCTGTGGAATGAACCCTTTTGGGCACTCAAAAATGACGGCTTTCCGAGCGATCTCTTCACATTGTTTGATCATGTTAAGGGATTCTTCTTTTTCAAGATGCTCGACGATATCGAGCCCTATGACGATATCGAAGCTTTTCGAGACAAAAATTTCATTTAATTTCCGCACGTCATGTTTTATAACCACATACGGCACATCAGATTCAATATGGTCGAAATATTTTTCGTGAATATCAACACCGACACGGATTTTCGCGGGCAAGAATTTCGACTTGAGCGATAGACCGCACGCAACATCGAGTATGGAAACAATCTCGTCGTCTTTCCACGGCCACAGGTCGGCGCGAGAAAAAATATTCTTAATGGTGTTCTCTTCCCAATCGGCTTTTGGCATAAAATCACAGATGAGTTAACTCCTTAATAAATGTATGGACCTGTTTGTCCCACGAGTATCCGTCCCGGGTCGTTTGCCACGCATTATACCCCAGTGTTTTTCGCGAGTCAACACTCTTGAGGGCGATGAGGCATCGCTTGAGCCCCGCACGATCGCCCGGGTCATAGAGCATGCCATCCACTCCGTCCGTTATAACCTTGTGAACATCGGCGGTGCGGCTTCCGACTACCGGCTTCCCCATCGCCATATACTCGACAAGCTTTGACGGAAACGAAAGTCGGTTGACCTCGTTTGCCGGTCGGGGTATAACCAAAATATCGCATGCCGCGAGAAAATGAGGAACTTCAGCATGCGGAACAGCTCCAACGCTCACAATCCCGTCTCCCGTTGGAGCGTTTTTCGCCTCACTCGTGAGCGTTACAAGCATAAACTCCGGATATTCCTCGCGAAGCTCGCGGTACGCGTCAACGAGAAAATCCAAACCTTGCCATGCGCGCGTATTCCCCGCGTACCCGATATATATTTTCCCTTTTTCTTTCATGAAATAATCCTTCGGCGCCACGTCGGGATAGAAAACATCCATATCGACACCACCAAAGATACTGATGGTGTTTTTGTTGTACCGAGAAAGTTCTTCGGCCGCCGTGTCGCTACAGGTGGTGATGAGATCGCAGTTTCGATAAAAAAGGCCGTAAAGTATTTTGTTTACACGATAGCGAAACGGCGAAATCGCGCCATACAGCCGCGCCTCTTCTTCAATAAAGCCATGCATCTCGAGAACGATCTTCGCGGACGTCAAGAGCTTGAGCGGCCAGAGATAGTAAAACGTCGCCATCGTATGGCCGATAACGATATCGATATCATGATTCTTGATATATTGGTAGAGTTTTTTGAGATCGTCGAAGTGGTTATTTGCAAGATGGATGTGGTGCGCGGCGGAAATAACCGCCCGATCATCCCACGAGGCGACCGTGAGGTTGATTTCGGATTCGCGCACAAGACGAATGAGAATATTTTTTACCCGAAGCGGAGTTCCGCGATTTTCGTCCAACTTTGACCGGTAGATTACGAGTACTTTTTTCATGGTCGCTTGGTTACTATAAAGTGGAATGTCGAAAAATACCACGGACGCAACAAACGATACGCAATCATACCGGCACCAGACACGAGCCATCCCCTGTCCGCAAGCCGTTTCGCGAGTTTGAGCACGCGATCATCCTCTGTGCTGAAACCATGCTTTTCAAAAAGACACTGCGCGCCGCGAAACGTCGCGTAGCGCATCTCCGCAAGATTTTGAATACCAGCTTCTGTGTTCTCGTAATTTTTGTGCCTGCCAAAAAAACCAATGAACGGATCGGCAAGAAATCGCGGGAGCCAGTTAATGCCATAGAGATGAAAATGCGGATCTTTCATTCCGAACCGATTCGGAATACTTATGTACGCTTTCCCGCGCGCGCGCAGAACCCGATACACCTCTTTGAGAACACGTCCGGGGTCGTCAACGTGCTCGATCACTTCCGACATGTTGACAAAATCGAATGACTCGTCGGGAAACGGCATATTCTCACCAACTCCATCGACAACGGTAACATAAAGTCGTTCAGCGGCCGCTTTTTCTTTGGTGAGCGCGCGGTACGTCGGACTTTTTTCCAAACCAATCGCCCTGCCTCCCCGCATGGCGATACTGATAACGAAATCTCCCCTACCGGAACCGACATCAAGAATGTCACTCGCGAGCAGTTCGGGTATATTTTCGCCCAAATGATCGATGTGTGTTTTATTATTCATATAGGCTCTAGGCTAACAAACTCTTAATAATTCTCTTCAATGTTTCTAGCATCTCATGTTTGTAATTGTAGCGAAATTCGCATTCTTTTAAGTGAAGCAGGAACGTTTTTCTGGAAACTCCGTTGAATTGTGCCGGTTGTCGTTTGGCAAAGCTCCAAAAGTTTTCAGTGCCGTTCACATGGGTTTCCGTCCTTTTACTTTACACTCGGTGTCCAATAAAAGGGATGGGAGAAGCAAAAAATTACAAGTGATGATTTAGTCATAGCATACGCGACTGAACTGCGCGTTCATTCCTCCAATACATTACTCGCATTGCGCTTTCTCGACAATACGACCATTTTTGTAACAGTTGTTTTTGTCTGTGGCATAACCTTCGCCCACAACGACAAAGCTGGCGGGATCGGCGCCGGTAATCGCAGAATCTAGATAATACGCATTGTTTTTGTCTGTGGCGTAATCTTCGCTCAAGACAACAAAGCTGGCAGGATCGGCGCCGGTAATCGCAGAATCTAGATAATACGCATTGTTTTTGTCTTTAGCGTAATATCCGCTCAAAGCGACAAAGCTGGCGGGATCGGCGCCGGTAATCGCAGAATCTAGATAATACGCATTGTTTTTGTCTGTGGCGTAATCTTCGCTCAAGACAACAAAGCTGGCAGGATCGGCGCCGGTAATCGCATAATCTAGATAATACGCATTGTTTTTGTCTTTAGCGTAATATCCGCTCAAAGCGACAAAGCTGGCGGGGTCGGCGCCGGCAATAGCCCTATACCCAAAATACACATTTTTTGTGTCTTTAGCGTAGCGGTCATTTAGTACGACAAAGCTGGCGTGGTCGGCGCCGACAATCGCCCGATACTCAAAATACGCATTGTTTTTGTCTGTGGCGTAATCTTCGCTCAAGACAACAAAGCTGGCAGGATCGGCGCCGGTAATCGTCTGATACTTAAAATACACATTTTTTGTGTCTTTAGCGTAATCTTCGCCCACAACGACAAAGCTGGCGTGGTCGGCGCTGGTAATCGTCTGATACTTAAAATACACATTGTTTTTGTCTTTGGCGTAACCTTCGCTCAAGACGACAAAGCTTGCGGGGTCTACGCCGGGTAGTATATTGCCTTCACGATACACATTTTTTGTGTCTTTAGCGTAGCGGTCATTTAGTACGACAAAGCTGGCGTGGTCGGCGCTGGTAATAGCCCTATACACAAAATACACATTGTTTTTGTCTTTGGCGTAATACTTGCTCAAAGCGACAAAGCTGGTGATGTCGGCGCCGGTAATCACCCGATTCTCAAAATACGCATGGTTTGTGTCTTTAGCGTAACCTTCGCCCACAGCGACAAAGCTTGCGAGGTCGGCGCCGGTAATCGTCTGACAGGCATAATACACACGATTTTTGTCTTGTAGATAAGACAAAATTAGGTGATACCTGTTGGATACTATATCCACATCCTCTGGTATTCGTGGATCTCCAACAAAGGAATAATCTGCGAAATCATCGACAGAGAGCGGTGACGATAAGCCCGCGGATTTGCATTGCTCATTATACTGTTCTATCTCCTGTTTGGTTGCCTGTCGATTCGCGCGCGGCGTGTCAGAGTCAGATTGAGAAACCGCGGGTACTTCCTTTTCATTTCCATCGCCTTCAGAAGTGTCGGACAACGCAGACTTATCATTATACTGTTCTATGTCCTGTTTGGTCGCCGGTCGATCAGGCACAGATTCATCCTCTTTCTGCCCGTTGAACAGAGACCACCCGATGGCGACACCTCCGACAACAACAAAAAACACAATGCCTGCCACGATTACTATGCCAACGCTTTTTTTGCGCGTGGAGAGACCCGCGAACGCGGCGGAGACTTTTCCGGCATCGCTTTCGTTATTGCTTATTGATACCGGCGGTGGTGTTTCGCGCGGCGTTGTCGTTTCACATGCCGTGTTCAGCCCTTCCGCTACATCGGCGGGGTTCCACCCGCTCCGCAGAAGTTCTTGTTCAATGGCATCGCGTGAGATTCCGTTCTTGACGCATGATGCGATATATTCAATGAGTTTTTGGTCAGTCATGGAGATTTGTGTGATTTTTACTGTTTAGAATTTCACGTTTCCGCCTTTTACTTTACACTCGGTGTCCAATAAAAAGGATGGGAGAGGCAAAAGGCTCTAGA
>Ga0210057_1005782_pt1 | contig 15739 bp, 15 predicted proteins | sample CryGeyCG2114_010_2_FD_183968 | JGI IMG/M metagenome (GOLD analysis project Ga0210057, IMG submission 183968) | Groundwater microbial communities from aquifer - Crystal Geyser CG10_big_fil_rev_8/21/14_0.10 (SPAdes) (version 2) | ecosystem: Environmental > Aquatic > Deep subsurface > Groundwater ...
TCAATGGCATCGAAGGATTCTGGAGCTACGCAAAAGAACGCTTCCACAAATATCACGGCATCAGCCGTGATAACTATTTAGCATACGTCAAAGAAATGGAATTCAGATACAACCACCGCAACAAGCAGCTCTACAAACTACTAATTGGTATAATACGCTAATTTGCTCCGAAAAATACCTAATCACCTAAAAAATAAACAAATAGCTTTATTTATAAGCATTGCCATTAATTAGTCTAGTATACATAAGGTGTTGGGTATGGCGGAAATAAAAGAAACAAGCAAAGGTCTGTATGATGTGTATGATTATGTATTCTCGCTTGAAGAGCAGCTTAAAACCCTTAAAACTGAAAAACAAATGAATTTTGCAAGAATAACCCAATTACAAATTGAAATTGAAAGAACAAGAAAAGAGCTAAATGAGTTAAAAATGCCACCTTTAATTGTAGGTACTATTGAAGAAATCTTAGAAGATGGCACAGTATTTGTGAAAAACAGCAACGGAATGGAATTCATTGTAAAAGCAATGCCTGATATACAAGCAGACCTTGAGCTTGGCAAAAGAGTTGGAATGAATCAAAGAAGCCTTACAATTTTGAATGTTTTTCCGGAAAACAAGGATTGGCGGGTTAATGCGATGCAGATTATTGAAAAACCAATTACAACATTTGAAGAAATCGGCGGATTAAAAAATGAAATAATGGAACTTGAAGAAACAGTAATATTACCAATGCTTAAACCCGAAGGGTTTGAAAAGCTCGGCATAGAATCACCCGGAGGAGTACTATTGCACGGCCCTCCAGGAACAGGAAAAACCCTTTTGGCAAAAGCTGTTGCAAACAAATCAAACGCAACATTCATATCCCTTTCAGGTTCGGAATTAGTGCGCAAATACATCGGAGAAGGATCAAGACTTGTTCGGGATGTATTCAAACTTGCAAAGGAAAAAGCACCTTCAATTATTTTTATAGATGAAATAGATGCTGTTGGTTCCCACAGGTACGATACCGCAAATGGAGATAGAGAGGTACAGAGAACATTGATGCAATTGCTTGCTGAAATGGATGGTTTCCACTCAAAAAAAGAAGTAAAAATCATGGGCGCAACAAATAGGCTTGACATGCTTGATCCTGCACTTTTAAGACCTGGACGCTTTGACAGAGTAATTGAAATCCCATTGCCTGATGTAGAGGCAAGGAAAAAAATATTTACAATCCACACAAAGAAAATGAACATGGAGAAAAAAGTAGATGTAAATGCGCTTGCTGAACTCTCCGATGGCCTTACGGGCGCGGACATCAAGGCGGTTTGCATGGAAGCAGGAATTTTCACATTAAGAAAAAACGGCTCAAGGATAAGCGCAAAGGACTTTGAGGAAGCAATTGTGAAAGTGGCAAAACAACCGAAAATGGATCAGAATTTTTCGGAAAAGATGTTTGCATAGGATTATCTTTTAAACTAAAAAAAGGTAAAAGCAGGCTTAAAAAAAAGATAAATTTATAAATATAAAATATATTGAGTTATTATGGAAAATTCATTTTTACTCAATAAAAATTATAAAAGCATTTCTTCACAAGAACTTGAAGTACTTAGGGCAACGGAAAAAACAGGGCTTGTAGTTTTTGGAGCTACAGAATTGCAAAGAATAACCAAAATTTCAACCCACCGATTAAGCGAAATATTTTCATCACTTGAAAAAAAAGGTTTTCTAATTAAACTTTTACGTAACCAATACTGCAAAGCCCAAACAGCAATCGAAAACCCATATTTAGTAGCCACAAATACATTTATCCCATCATACATTAGTTTTTGGACGGCACTCTCATTTTATGGTTTTACCGAACAACAAGTTAAGACAATACAAGTAGCATCACCTAAGCAATTCAAAAAAATCCAAAATAAACAAATAACAATCCAACCAATAACTGTTAAAAAAGAAAACTTTTTTGGATACACTAAAGAAACAGGCTTTGCAATTGCATCAAAGGAAAAAGCAATCCTAGATTCAGCACTAAATTTTGAGTTAGCGGGGGGATTTTCTGAATTCAAAAAATCATTCAAAAATGCATGGCCTGAGTTAAATGAAAAAACGATTTTCAAATACCTATTCAAACTAGAAAATAAATCTTTAAACTCACGAATAGGTTTTTTAATCGAAACATTAAACCTTAAAGTAAACAAAAAACTATTAGAAAAGCTGGAAAAAAATAAGTCAAAAGGATTCATAAAGCTTGATCCAAAAGCTAAAAAAACAAGCAATTACAACAAGAAATGGAAAATCGGCATAAACGAAAAAAGAGAAGAGGAAATAATATGATTTCAAAAGAAGAAATTTCAAAAATATCCATGAAAACTGGTTTAAACAATTACCAGCAGGAAAAAGAGTATTTTCTAAAACTCTTTCTTTTTTATTACTTTGAAAACTTTGAGGACGCAGTTTTTAAGGGCGGAACATGCATGAAATTTATTTATAATTTAGATAGGTTTTCAGAAGATCTTGATTTTAATATAACAAACCCAGAATTGTTTCAAAAACAAGTAGGCAAAACACTTGAAAAAATAAAAAAAATAGGATTTAAAGCAGAATTTAAAAAAGAAGAACTCTTTAATGAAGCTTATGCCTGTACAATTGCATTTGAGGGGCCTTTGTTTTCAGGAAACCAAACCTCAAAAAACAGCATTAGAATAGATGCAGGAAAAAGACTCGGAACCAATTTAGAACCGGAATGGAATATACTTGAATCAGAATACCCTGAAACAAAAAAAAATTTTCTAGTAAAAACAATGACCCTTGAAGAAATACTTGCAGAAAAAATAATCGCACTCCATTCAAGACAAAAAGGAAGAGACCTCTTTGACACATGGTTTTTGTTAAAAAAAAGAATAAAAATAAACAATAAATTAATTGAAAAGAAAGCAAAAAAAATAGGAATCAAAATTACCAAAAAAATCGTTTCAGAAAAAGACTACTTAAGGGATATTAAAAACCTAACAAAAAAATACCCAAGCTACAAAGAAGCAATAAAAAAAATTAACGAAAACCAAATACTATAACCATTTCTCCCCACACACACAACAAAATCATCTGAATGCTTAATAGGAGCAGACATCAAGGCAGTCTGCATGGAAGCAGGAATATTTACACTTAGAAAAAACGCAAACAAAATACCCCAAAAGGATTTTGAGGAAGCAATTGTGAAAGTGGCAAAACAGCCAAAAATCTATCAGAACTTTTCCGAAAAAATGTATGTTTAAAATTTTAAACTACAGCGGGCTGAAGCCCGTCGGGTTTCTGTTCCCCTCGCCGGGGCGCCGGCGACACGCATGCCCTGCCTCAAAGAGGCAGTGCGTTCCCCAACCGAACGCGGTTAGTAAACGGCTTACCCCTTATAGCGGGGAAGGGGTTTCTAAAAGAACAAATATGTCGAAAATCTTTCTTTTAAAAGAAAGATTTAAATATTATTCCGACTACAATTAAATAGGTTTTTTATGGAAAGTTTTGAATTAAAAAAAATAATCAAAGAATTACTAATTAAATTCCACTCATCCGAATTACCCGAACTAATTGAAAGAGACATTGAAATACCTGAATTTAAAAAAATAAATAAAATAATTGTTACAATCGGCCCAAGAAGAGCAGGCAAAACATATTTTCTCTACCAAATAATGAAAAAAAGAATCAAAAAAGGAAACACATTAAAAGACTTCATTTATTTGAATTTTGAAAACGAAAATTTGTCAGAATTAAAACCAAATCAACTAAATCTAATCCTTGAAGCATACGCTGAACTTTATGGAGAAAAAAAACCCATTCTTTTTTTAGATGAAATCCAAAACATCCCGAACTGGGACAAATTCATAAGAAGGTTAAACGATGAAAACTATTTAACCTATATTTCAGGGTCAAACTCAAAATTTTTAAGCAAAGAAATAGCAACAGCATTAAGAGGAAGAGATTACCCCGTCCAAGTATTACCTTTTTCATTTAAAGAATTCATTAATTTTAAAGGAATTAAACTTGAAAAAAACTGGGAGTTCAGCAAAACTAAATTACAAGTAAAAAGGGCATTTGAAGAATACTTTTCATTAAGTGGCTTTCCAGAAATCATATTAGAAAACAAACTAGAACTTATCGACCAATATTTTAAAACAATGCTTTTTCAAGACATAATTGAAAGATACGCTATTAAAAACACGGATTTAATGCGCCTATTAATGCTTTTTTTGGCAAGACATTACGGGGGAAACTATTCACTAAACAAATTCAATAATTTTGCCAAAAGCAATTCTTACAAATCAAGCACTTCAGTAATCCAAAAATATTCAAAAATCCTCGAAGATATTTATTTCAGTTTTTTTATAACCGCCAAACAAAAATCAATGAAAAAAGAATCCAACTACCAAAAAAAAGCATATCTATATGATCACGCTTTTGCAAACTATTATGGAGAAGAAAATAAAGGAAGACTTCTTGAAAACATTGTAGCTATTGAACTAATGAGAAGACAAGATAAAGTAAACCATTACACCAATGGATTTGAATGTGACTTCATTACAACAAAACACTCAATCCAAGTATGTTATGCACTAAATCAAGAAAACCAAAAAAGAGAAATGCAGGGATTGATTGAAGCAACAAAAAAATTCAAAAACAAACCAATCCTAATAACATTCGACCAAGAAACACAAATACAAAAAATAAACACAAAACCAATATGGAAATGGCTACTTGAAAAATAAAAAAAATGAATTTAGATAAAAGCATTGCAATTAATTCACTAGCCGAACCAGCTGAAGGCATTACAGGCGCGGACATCAAGGCAGTCTGCATGGAAGCAGGAATCTTTACCCTGCGAAAAAACGGTTCAAGGATAAGCACAAAGGACTTCGAGGAAGCAATTGTGAAAGTTGCAAAGCAACCACAAACCGACATGAATTTCTCGGAAAAGATGTTTGCGTAAAACTTTTTTTTAAAACCAGCAAACTACTAAATTGCAAATCAAAAAAATTAATTTAATTTGCGAATCTATCAACCAACTTCTTATTGATTTGCGCAAGGCAAATTGCGATTGAATCGTTGCATGAAAGTACTGGAGAATAATCGGATGTAAGAATAATTGAAAATGCATCAGAAGAAGTATTTCCCTTGGTTGTTGCGCCAGTTTTAGTGTAGAGTGCGGCAATATGAATAGTGAACGATTTTTCCCCGGAAATTGGTCCAACAAAGTCATTCAATTTGTTTGTTTCGCTTGGACCGGTAAAGCCTGCATTCAAAAAGATTTTCGGAGAAACAATTATTTCCCCTTCTTTTACAAAACCCTTGGTTTCAACATACCCAAGATTGTAAAAAGCCTCTGAATCATCTTTCAATCTAAAATAATATTTTGAATAAGTACAATCATCTTCGTTTGGTTTAAATTTAATTTGAATTGTTTTTCCTTTATTGAATTCTATTCTATTTAATGTTGAATTAGCTTGTACGGCTGAATCCCAATCAGTTGCAGACATTACACCATCAGCAGGTTCAGTTGCAACGGTTCCTGAAATATCAATAGAAGTAATTACAGGTTTACATTCAGTGCTTGTGCTGGTTGCAGAACTAGTTGTATCCTCAGTCCAATCACCCTCAATAATAAGAACAGCAGAAGCCGATGCTACAATCAAAAGCAGGAATATTGCTGATAATGCAAATAAATTAATTTTAGGGTAGTTCATCCAAATCACTTTGCTCTAAAACACTTTTCCTTGTATGTATTTTGAATTGACCATTATAAACCTTTCCGTTAGTTCCTGAAACACCTTTAATTCCCAAATCAACTGAAAAACTCTCGCCGACTTTAATTTTGAGTTCTTCAGGCCTAATGAAAATAACATCTTTAGTTACGGAAACTGTTGGGGTTGTATCTGATGCAGGAATTATCTTTCCGGCAACATCAAACTTTACTCCTTTCCTTACATACTTTGTATTAACATCCAATTGAGTTCCAGCAGCATTCTTGAAAATCATTTTTTGGCTGATTTCATCAATTGTAACTCCAGCAGGAATGGTTTCAAAAGCAATTCCTATCCAGCCATCTTTAATAATTGCAGTTGGTTCAAACTTGGTTCCATTAGGATTTCCAACTAACAAGAAATTGACTTTAGCCTCCTTTTTGGACCAGAACTCAAGATCATCATTAATAACAAGCTTTGCAGGAGTACCATCATAGAAATAAGTGTCTGTGTCGGTGAAATGATAAACAGGAAGAGCGGCTAAAGCCACAACTGCTACACCTGCGCCTACTATCCATCCTGCAGGGGTAAGAGTTAATGCAGCTACTCCGATTGTTGTTCCAAAAGCACCTAAAGTGGCTACTGATGTTCCAGCACCTACAATAGAAGTTGCAACCAAACCACCTTGAATTATATCATCATGATCGTTTTCTTTTACTCCCTGTATTCCCTTCCATTTTGTACTATCAAGGAAAACCTCATTTTCAAGATCAGAATAATCCCCTTTCAAATAATCCTGTATTTTTGGTTTTGGAGTTGAAACAGATTTTGCAACCCAATATTCATTTGAAATTTGAGGGATAATTGTAATGAAATAAAGTATTTCTGAACCTTTTGTTATAACAAGACCTTTTGTTTTTCCTGAAGGATCCTGAGAAATTTCTTCATTAAAAAAAATTGGAGTGTGAACAGAAATGGCATAACTATTGTCCTCATTCCTCACAAAATCAAGAGGATCATCAATATTAATTACTCTGAATTTGTCCCTCCATTGTTCTGCAGCACTTACAAAATGAGTGTTAATTTTTTGGAATTTTCCTGGAGTTGTTTCAACCTTAATTTCCTGTTTAGCTACATTCGTCTCGATATAATCCATTACTTTTTTTTCTTCCTGAACAAGAACAGAATCTGAAAAGGAAATATAATGAACTTCAACATCGGCTCGATAAGCAATAGTTTCCCACTCAGCAAAGAAAGCAATCCCACATTGCTGCTGGAATTCCGTTATCCATATACCGCCCCTAGTTAGAGTTTTTGAAATCCTTCCATTAGATCCTCCGCAAGGAGCACCATCTTTTGTAACAGTAATGAAAACAGCAGTGTCACCTATACCTTCTTCAAATTTAATTGAATAAAGAGAATTTACAACCCTAATAGTTGCCTGACTATGCACTGGATTTACCGTTCCAAAAAGCGTAGTTGTTACATCAAAACTTAAATCAAGAGGATTAAAGGAAGTGGATGTTGGATTTCCTTCATCAATGTACCAATCCCCTTTCAAATGAAGATCTGTTTGCATCCAATTTGTATAAATCGGGATACCTGATTCTTCCAACCCAGTTATTGGTTTAAGAGCAAAAGGTTGAGGTTGATCAAATTCCAAGCTACCTTGAACTGAAACAGTATTTAATGAATTTCTACCGTCAGCAACGCCTGATGTTCTTGGAACATCAGCAAGTGTAATTGACGCTAGTAAAAGAACAAAAAGAACAAGTAATGCTTTCTTCATGCATTCACCCCGCAACTTTCTTCGCTGTTAAGAACAGCAGCACCATAAAGATCAATTGTTTCTTGCGAAATGAGTTCACTATACCCAGTAGGATAAATGTTATATTCTGCCATTTTCGAAGGATATTTTTTGGAAAAATCAAGCAAGGCAGAATTAAAGGAATCTGAAAGCCTTTTCAATTCAACAAGGTTGTCATATTGATTGTTTCTCAATTCAAGCGTTTGGCAAGGATCCTGAATTTGACCTAGCTCAAAAGAAAGTTTATCTATCTTTTTCTGCTGTTGTACAATCGCAACTGTTCTTAATGAAATTCCAAGAGCGGCACTTTCAGCAGAATCATTTGAAGAAGCTTGAACTTTTCTCAAATCATAATCAAGACTTGCAAGTTCGGCGGAATTAAGTGCTACAAGATCAGAAAGATTATATGAAATAAAATCCTGTTCTACCCCTGCATTAGATAAGGCAAAATCTGCTTGAGAAATTACAGCATTAGGAAAGAACATAAAAAAGTAAACGCCAGCAAGCACAACAACAATTACTCCAACAACCAATAATTTATTCATGATATTACCCAAATATTCAAAATTAATTAATAAGATTCATAAGTAATGTAATATATAAATCTTGGTTCACTTAGTCACAGTAAAATGCAAACTAATTTATATGCCCTGGAACTAAAATATTTTAAAATTACACTTACGAGGGTGATATGGATATGGTATTTCATAGACCAAGCAGAGCAAGGGATTTAGGAAAAAAAATAGGAATGCAAAAAATAGAAAAAAAAAGAGAAATTGGAGTTGTTAAAACTGCTATAGCAGAAAACAGGCTGAATAGACAAGTTAATTTGGTAATTGCAAGAGTTCCGGCACTTGATTCTAAATTAATAAGATGGGAAGCATTAAGAGGTAAATTCCAAACAAAGACCCTTGAATCTGCTGCAAAAGAAAACTTGGCTCTTGCACAGAGTTACAAAGCAGAGGCTCGAACCGCATATGGTTGGCAGAATCTGCTTTTGAATGGAAAGTACACTACTGTTACAGGAAAACTTATCCAGGGATTTTGGAATTGGAGATCAAACGTAAATGCAAACAAAGCTGCAAGGCAGCTTGAAAGCGAATCGGTAATGAGATCAGCGATGTCTGAAAGAGTAAAAGGCATCCTAAACCAAGAATATGCAAAAAAGGCAGATCTTGAATCCAAATTCACAAGAGAAATGATGAAAAATGATGCACTTGCAGCTCAATATGTTCTTTATGCGGACAGAGCAGTAAAACAAACGATTAAAACTGCAGAAAAATTGAAAAGCCGAACAGCAAGCCTAGTAAGAGCATATGCTGATTTTGTTGCTGATGCAGACACATACCATGGAAGACCTGGAGGCCACTTCCCTCCTGCAAATGTTGCCGGGCTTATTGAAAGAACTGCCGATAATGTTAGGCGCCTAAATGAAAGATTAACACGTGAGACAGATATAGCAGTACAAGAAGAAATTGCAGATAGAATAAATCAGATTCAATCAATGGTTGAAACCGCATATAAATGGAGTTCAAATCCAAGAAGATCATTTGCTGAAGATGCAGTAATTGGAAGACTTCCCAGCGGAGTAGAGCTAAAAGTCAATAATGCAGTTAAAGCGGTAAAACTTCTTGAAAGAGCAGAAAGACTGGCACATTAAAAACAAACTAAATTTACCCAAGTAATACTCGGGCAACTAATTTTTTTAAAAAAAATAAAACCCAAAAATAAGCAATTATAACGAAATTAAAACTAAAATAAAAAAAATTAAAAAAAAGAAATCGCCCTAGCCCTTTAGATGAAACTTAGGGCTAGTGATACGACCAGCACGGATGCCAGTATCATTGATTTATACATTATTTCGTGGCGCATTGGGAGCTTCACCTCTTTAAAAGACAATAGTAGTAACCTAAAAGTAATATATAAAGATTTTGGTTTGTAATCGAAACCAATACGAGGAAAATACTTTACATTTCGAATAGTTGTTTGGTTTTTGACTTATTTGATGCTAACCTATTTATAGAAGAATTCAGTTTACATTATGAAATGAAATCCAGATTTTTTGTAATTGCAATTGTATTGGTTCTTTTTGTAATACTTTTAAGCGGTTGCACCAAGAAAGGTTCATTGCAGGATGTGCTTGGAAACAAAGGCAATTCGGGTTCTGGAGGAACAGGCGGAAGTTCAGACGGTTCAAGCGGAAGCACTGGAGGAACAGGCGGTACAGGAACGCAGACAAACCCTACATTTGAAACAAAGCTTAGGGATTGTGTTGCGCTTGATACTGCAGGAAAAATAGATGAGTGTCTTTTGGATCTTGGAAAGAGAGAGAAAAATGATGTTGTCTGCAACAGGGTCGTTTTAATTTCACAGGACAGGTGCTTTTACCAAATTGGAACTGATGTTAAGGATGATTTTATTTGCGGAAAAATTGTTAACGGAGACACCAAAAATGATTGTTTGAAATCGGTTGGACTGGCAACAGGGAAAGAGGAAACATGCGATAAAATCTCAAATAAGGGGTATAGAGATGAGTGCATGCTTAACTCGGCAATTAAAAATGCGGAAGGAGATACTTGCGGAAAAATATTTGCACCTGACAGCAGGGACAGCTGTTATAGGCAGGTTGCTGTAAAGGCCAGAGATGCATTCCTTTGTGATAATGTAAAGCAGGGAGATAAGGACAGCTGTTACCTTTCAGTTCCTGGGAAATTGCCCGGAGAGATATGCGCAAAATTAAATGATGTTGTTAAAAGAGTAGATTGTTTTGTAAAAGCAGATAATATTCCTATAGAAGAGGTAAATTGTACTGACTTCACTGACACTAATTCAACAGTTAATTGCAGTTTATGGTACTCGAAAAAAACAGGGGATGCGGATTATTGCTACAACATAAAAGATGCACGAAAAACCCATTGCCTTGAAGTCGTTGTTGATATTTACCCTGATTCTGAAACGTGCGGAAAAATACAGTCAACTGATACGACTGTGAAAAACCTTTGTGTAATAAAAGCCGCGGTAATTGAAAAGGAAATTGGGGCGTGCGAGAACATAAAGGGCAATAGTTCATTGAAGAGAAAATGCAAAATAGATGTTGCGGTTGAACTGGGAGATACTGAACTTTGTTATTCATCGCCCGGGGATATAGGCGGATCTGATGATTGCCTTTCAAGGATTGCTCTTGCGCAAAGGGATTTGTCCTTGTGTGAGGACATCAGAACAGACAGGGCTTACTTCTGGTGTTATGCGGATATTGCACTTAATTTTTCAGCGCCGGATGTGTGCGAAAAAGCACCTAGAGATAATCTAAAATTATTCCCATACCCTGCAAAAGAATACTGCTACAATGAATATGCGGTTGCAACAGAGGACACAACAATCTGCAATAATATTACATTCAGCGCTTACAAAGCTGAGTGTAAGCAAAAAATCGGGAATCTTTTGAAATGTGTTGATAATGACGGTGTTTGTGAGGAAGATATTTGCAGTGTGCTTAATGACAATGACTGCAAAAGCCCCACTTACTGTGAAGCGGATTCTGAGTGCAACGATAACAAATCCAGTACAAAGGACACTTGTAGCATAGCAGAGAAAAAATGCAAATTTGAAACAATAAATGAATGCGCAAACGGAGACCATTACTGTCCTGCATTCTGCACTTATGAAGGATCACCAGGCGCAACAATAATTGATGAGGAAACAGAAAAAACAAATGAGGATGCTGATTGTATACCTACATGTGAACAGAAAGGCGGAATTGTTTGCGCTGAGGAAAAAACCTGCCTTGATCCTATAAGAGGAACTACAACTGAATTCACAAAAGACAGTTGCTGCCAGCCTGACACAACAGATCCTGAGACAAGTGAAATAATAGAGTACTGTGTTACAACCGAGTAAACAGAACAGCTTAAATTAATTACAACTATTAAATTTTACATGGATACGGAGAATAAAATAATTGTACTGGATTTTGGAAGCCAGTACACACATCTTCTTGCAAGGCGCGTTCGTGATTTGAATGTGTACTCTGAAATAATGGCGCCTACAGCGCTCGCAGATGAGTTGAAAAAAGCGAAAGGAATTATCCTGAGCGGAGGGCCACAAAGCGTTTATGCAAAAGATGCTGTTGCATTTAACCCTGAAATATTTTCACTTGAAATACCTGTCCTTGGACTTTGCTACGGACAACAATTGATTGCGCATGAGCTTGGCGGTAAAGTTGAACCTGGAGAAACAAAAGAATATGGCACGGCAAAACTTGTTGCGGAGGAAAGCGAATTATTTAATCGCGTTCCAAAGGAATTCACCGCATGGATGAGCCACGGAGATAAGGTGAAGGAGCTTCCTATTGGATTCACACAAATAGGTTCAACAAATGATTGTGAATACGCGGCAATAATGGATGATGAGAAAAGGATTTTCGGATTACAATTTCACCCTGAAGTAACGCATACAGAAAATGGTTTGCAGATTATATCCAATTTTGTTTTTGATGTATGCAATTGCGAAAAGAACTGGACAATGCAGAATTTTTTGGGTGAAAAAATTGAAAGCATCAAAAAAGAAGCCGGCGATAAAAATGTTTTTTTGCTTTTGAGCGGCGGTGTTGATTCCACTGTTTGCCTTGCATTGCTTGACAAGGCAATCGGATCTGAAAGGATTCATGCATTGCATGTTGATACTGGTTTTATGAGAAAAGGTGAAAGTGCATTCGTGAAAACTGAATTGGAAAAATTAGGGATTAATGAAGTACATGTTGCTGATGCTGAAGAGGAATTTTTGAAAAAGCTCAAGGGAATTTATGATCCTGAGGAAAAAAGACAGATTATTGGAAAACTTTTTGTTGAGATTGCAATGCAGGAAATTGAAAACATGAATTTTGATACTGAAACATGGTTACTTGGGCAGGGAACGATTTATCCTGATACTATTGAAACCGGCGGAACTGAAAATGCGAAAAAAATCAAGACGCACCATAACAGGGCACCGATAATAATGGAAATGATTGAAAAAGGGAATGTGATTGAGCCGCTTAACCAATTGTATAAGGATGAGGTAAGGGAACTTGGCAAGCTCCTTGGTTTGCCTGAAAATCTTGTTGAACGGCACCCTTTCCCCGGGCCGGGGACAGCTATAAGGATTCTGTGCAGTAATGGCAAAGAAAAAATTGATGAGGCACTTGAAAAGAAAATAATTAAAGTTGCAAAAGAGGATGGATTTGAGGCAAAATTGCTTCCAGTGAAAGCTGTTGGAGTACAAGGAGATAACAGGACTTATAGCAATGCAGTTGTGCTTGAGGGAACACTTGATTATAGTGCACTTGAAAATGCGTCAACAAAAATAACCAATAAATTTACTTCAGTAAACAGAGTTGTTTTTTTACTGAGGCCTAGAGGAATTGATTCACTTGAACTAAAAGAAGCTTATCTTACAAAAGACAGGATTGAAATATTAAAAGAAGCAGATGCTATTGCAATGGAAACAATAAAAGAAAGGGGATTGCTTCATGAAATCTGGCAGTTTCCTGTAGTATTGTTGCCGGTGGATTTCAACGGAAAAGGACAGGGGATTGTGCTAAGACCTGTGTATTCAAAAGAGGCTATGACCGCAAAGTTTGCAAAGCTTGGCCCATCGGTTCTTGAGGAGATGGTTGAAAAAATCAAGGCAATAAAAGGAGTAGGCGCGGTAATGCTTGATATTACGCATAAACCGCCTGCAACAATTGAGTGGGAATAAGCGGAGTAATAATGCGGATGCGGCGATTCCCAAAGTTAGGCACACGTTTTCAGCTATTTTGTATGCTTAACTAGTTAGGCGGAATATTTTCAGGCAAATAAAAAATCAATAGCCTTTTAAACTGTCCATTATTAATGAACGTATGTTCACTATTACTGAACGGTGATTTTTTATGCGAATGCTACAAACATTGATTGATTCACAAGCAAAAGCAAGGATTTTGGAAAAAATGCTTGAAAGACCCGGCGCATCATTTTCCGTATCAGGCCTCGGAAGACTCTCAGACTTGTCCAAGGCATCTGTTTCCAACATTGTTTTGGAATGGGAAAAATCTGGATTGGTGCTCTCAAGGCAGGAGGGCAGGAACAAGATGGTTTACATAAACACCAAATATTATTTGCTCCCTGAACTAAAAAAGGTTTTCGAGAAAACAAGGAATTTCCAAAAGCCGCTTGTGGAAGAGTTAAAAAGAATGTCTTGGCTGAAGAAAAAAGCAGTGAAAGCAATAATTGTGTTCGGTTCAAGAGCACGAAAAGACTTTAATTACTTTTCCGATTTGGATGTGCTTGTTGCGTTGGAGGAAGACTCCAGCAATGTTTCGGAACAAGTAAGAGAAGAGTTCGTTAAAGCTACAGGTAGAACGGGGATAAGGTTTTCACCAGTAATAATGGTAAAAAAGGATCTCAAAGAGAGATGGAAAGAAAAAGACAAGTTCCTGCAAAACATACTGACAGAGGGCAAGATATTGAAAGGAGGGAAATGGATTGAGCGTATACAAACAACATCTTGACTTGGCGAATGAACGTTATAAAACAGCCCAGGAGCAATTCGAAGATGAAAAATACCATACAGGAGCGCATCTCTTTATAAATGCTGCAATCAATTATCACAATGCAATTTGCCAGAAATACCTGAAACAAATACCCAGACACAAACAACATTCAGACACGAGCTACTTTGAAGGTCTCAGAGAAACGCTTGGCCCGGATTTCCAAAAATACAGGGACGCATATGAATTCCTTATGTCAAATAAAAGTGAGGCGGATTACGGAAGAGAACTTTCTCTCAATACTGCAAAACAAATCCAGCGAAGGGCACGGATAATCAAGGAAATAGCGGAACACCTACTGTAAAACTGATGAATTTTAGACACTACAGCGCACTTTTTGGCTGGCAAAAAGCGGTTTTTTGGTTAGGCACTACAGTTTGTAATTTAGAAAGTTCACAAAAGCAAAAGCCATAAATAAAACTTTAAGCGTGATGCTTGAAACTGATTCTTGCATGAAAATGAGTGAAATCTTCTAGCGTAACATTCTCGAAGGAATTTAGTAGGAATGACCTTACAAGTAAGCTTTAACTTACATTTATAAATTGTTTGCACTAATTTAGTTCTATGACTCAAATGGAAATAATCACTGTCAGCAAAAAGGGGCAGGTCGTACTTCCAAAAAAAGTGAGGGAAAAACTGCACATTGATCAGGGCAGCAAACTGCTTCTAGTGGAAAAGGACGACAAGCTTACCCTAAGCAAAGTTGAATCGCTTTTAGCTGGAGATAAAGAAAGTGAAAATCTTTTCAGTGCCCTTGCTTCCGAAAAAGCCTTGGCAAAAGGATGGCTTACAAAAGAAGAGGGTGAAGCATGGAAAGACTTGTAAAAGGCGATATTGTAGTAATGCACTTCCCTTTCTCTGATTTGACAGGGTCAAAGAAACGTCCGGCAATAGTCATTGCAATGCCTGCCGGAAATGACCCGATATTGTGCCCGATTACAAGCAAGCAAACCAAGGGTTTGTATTCAGTTCCACTAACGGAAAAAGAATTCAAGTCTGGTTCACTCAACCAGGACAGCAACATACACCCAAACAAAATTTTCACGGCGGACACTTCAACAATTAGTTACAAAATCGGAACACTCAAACCAGGAAAAACAGCCAAAGTAGTGGAAGCGGCATGCAAAATAATAATGAACTGAATCTTCTATCGTCGCATTCTCAACAGGATTGAGTGGGAATAGTTGCGCATCCCCCAATGCCAGTTACCATCAGCCCAATTTATTTTTTACCTGCAAGTACATTCTGAAACAGTATTACGGCAGTTTTTGCAAACCTTTTCTTTCATGCCAACTGCCCTTGCAAGGTTACACGCCATACACTCACAATTTTTTTCATGCATATCAAAATCACCTTAATTAGATTTGATTGTGTTGCCTAATAATAGTTCATTCAAAAAATTCAAATAAGGCTGAACTGTTAAAAAATCAACTACGCAGGGAACAATAATATTGAAGCATAACGCACCCCACTGAAACCAAAATCATGGAAACCAAGGGCTATTTTTGTTAGGAATTTTTACAAAAAGCGTGACGTCCTCCCCGCCCTAAAGGCTCGCTCCTTTGGGGAGCGAGGTCCCGCCTTGGTGGCGGGACGCGGGGCTTCCCAATCTTTACTGGAAATACTGTGTTAGTGTGCTCTGGTATGCGTCTCGTT
>Ga0210057_1005786_pt1 | contig 15729 bp, 18 predicted proteins | sample CryGeyCG2114_010_2_FD_183968 | JGI IMG/M metagenome (GOLD analysis project Ga0210057, IMG submission 183968) | Groundwater microbial communities from aquifer - Crystal Geyser CG10_big_fil_rev_8/21/14_0.10 (SPAdes) (version 2) | ecosystem: Environmental > Aquatic > Deep subsurface > Groundwater ...
TTCCATCAGAAATCCAAATCGTTTTTATAATTCCTCATCCATTTGCTTGGGAGATCGAATCTTGAATGAAGTAGAGAGTGGTAAACTTAATCAAAAAAATAATAAGATACAAGTCACAGGAAAAGGGAAGATTGTGAATAGAGTTACGAAAAAAATTAAAACCGTGACTTTGATTTCTGTGGTAATTTTAGTGGTTGGATTTTTAGCAGATTTTACATCTTTGTATCTTTTTGGAGAACATATTTGGATTAAATTGTTTTAATTCTATTTTTTCCAAAACACGACTTCCGCAATTGCCTTGAAGAATATCCCGTAATATTAACAATCCGAAACCCTGCTTGCCAGCTAGAGAATTTTTTTCTAATTTTACTCTTTTATCTAACGATCGTTAGATAAAATAGTAAAACAAGGGTTTAATTTCGTACTTTTCGCTGGAGAAATCCGCCAGCTGACGAACTGGTCTTCAAAGGCAAGCTTGGGTCGTTCAAGGACAAAATTATTCTGGTCCCGATAAAATCGAGGATCCTCGACGAAGTCGGGATTCTGAAAGGTAACTGCGGAAGTCGTACTAAATAGAATATTTTTCTTTATAAAAACGGATTAACTGTTCCACTTCGGGTATGATTTTCGGGTTGGCCACGCCCACCTTAGTTCTTTCCTGGACTTTTCCCAAAGTGTCGGCGCCTTCCAAAACCGCCATTTCAATGTCTTTATCCGTGGTTTTGGTGTCCGGGTCTATAATCCGGCCTTCTTCTGGCATGATGCGGTTGATTTGGCCGGTCTTTCGGAAATAATCGTTGATAGCGCTTCTTAAGGCCTTGTCGCCTAAAACCGAGCAGTGATATTTTATTTCCGGCAAGCCGCCTAATCTTTTGACAATATCCTGCGGTTTGATTTTTCTGGCTTTTTCCAGTTTCATCCCGCCTTTTTCCGTAATCATTACCGAAAGTATAGAAGTAGCTCCTATTGCTGCACCACACCCAAAACACCGCCAGCGGCATTGTTTTATTTTTTCGGTTTTTGGGTCGATCCAAAGCCAAAATCTCATAACGTCTCCGCAGGCCGGGCTCCCCACCATCCCGGAAGCGTTGGATTTGAATTTCTTTTCTTCTTCCGGCTTCATAAAGTTATGAGGATTGAAGAAATGCTCTTTGACAATCTTGCTGTAAACCCAGGGCGTTTGAGCCCGGCCGATAATATCCGATTTTCTTGTCTTGAGTTTTGCCGAAGGATTTTGTCTGGTTTTTTTAGTCATATAAAGTATTTATTATACTATATTTTATAGTATACCTTATTGTTTTTTATTAGGCGGCAGATTTCACGAATTTAATAAACTCTTCATACAATTTAGGGCTGTGTTTTTTAACAATTTTAGCCCATAATTTTGGCGTTTTTAATTCTTGTTTCCAATTATCTTTTGATAAAACAGCAAATCTTACAAAAGGAAACCATTCTTTATTTTTAATATCTTTTGGTAAATCTTCTACTGAAATTTTTTCTTTTGTACCGATGTAGGCCGCTATAGCGCTTTTTGGAAAACCATAAGCTTGTCCTAAAGCTTTATCTTTTCCAGAGTTGATAGCTTTTTTTAATTCATCTAAACTTTTTTTATCTTTGCCAACGAAAATAGGAAATTCTTCTCTTTTGGCAGGGATCCATTTTCCTTTTGTTTTCTCATAACTAAAAGGGGAATCCACAATAGTTGTTTTGCCTAGTTTTATCGCCAATCCTGAATTTTCAAGGAATCCTTTAATTTTATTAAAATTCTTTTTGTTGATTTGTTTTAGTTTTTCATTTTTCCATGGTTTCCAAATATCACTAATTATTTTAAAATCTGTTGCCGGTTTAACTCTTTTTTTAATCAAAAGCAATTCGACTTGTTCATCAACGGGCAAAGGTAATTTTTCAAGTTTTTCAATCCAATCATCTTTTATTTTTTCAAGATGCAATTTCCTTTTCATTAATTTTTTTTGCGAATTATTACAAAGAAATAGGTGAAATTTCCCGAAGTTTTTTAACGATTAAAGGCAGGATTTTCAGGACATAATCAATATCTTTTTTTGTTGTTTCCCGGCCTAGGGTTAATCGTAGACTGCCGTGGATGATTTCGCGGGGCAAGCCGATGGCCCGAAGAACGTGGGAGGGCTGGAGTGTCTGGGAATGGCAAGCCGAGCCGGTGGAGGCGCAGATTCCGTATTGGTCAAGATGCAAAAGCAGGGCTTCGCCTTCAATGTCTAAAATGGTGATATTGACGTTATTGGGCAATCTTTTTTCGGGATGGCCGTTGAGAAAAGTTTTTGGGATTGTTTTTAAAATTTTTTCGGTTAAATTCCTAGAAAGTTTTTCGAGGCGCCGGGATTCTTTGATTTTATTTTTTTGGGCCAGTTCCAGGGCTTTGGCCAGGCCGACATAAGCCGGGACATTTTCCGTGCCGGAACGCAGCCCTTTTTCCTGGCCGCCGCCGAAAATTATCGGTTTTAAAGGAGTGCCGGAGCGGGCATATAAAATCGCGCTGCCTTTTGGCCCGTAAATTTTGGAGCCGTTGAGCGTCAAAAGGTCAACGCCTAATTTTTCCACGTTTAAATCCAGGTAGCCGGCGGCTTGGCAGGCATCGGTGTGAAAATAAATTTTTGGGAGTTTTTTTGTTTTTCGTTCCTGATTTATTTTTTTGAGTAATTTTCCGATTAGAGCGATTGGCTCGATAGTGCCGATTTCATTATTGGCATACATTACCGAAACTAGAATTGTTTCCGGCTTGACGGCTTTTCTGATTTGTTCGGGCTTGATTATGCCGTATTTATCAACCGGCAGAATACTGACATTAAATCCTTCTTCTTTCAGGGCCAAGACGGAATTCAAGACCGCGGGGTGTTCGATTTGGGTCGTGATAATATGCCCGAATTTTTTTGTGTTTTTTCGGATAGCCCGGCTTAATCCCAGAAGGGCCAAATTGGCGCTTTCGGTGCCGCCGGCGGCAAAAATTACCTCATTTTCTTTGGCGTTTAATATTCCGGCGATTTTCCGCCGGGCTTGATTTAATGTTTCTTTAGCTTTTATGCCTGATTGGTAAATGCTTGAGGGGTTGCCGAAATTTTCCGACCAAAACGGTTCCATCGCCTTTTTAACTTCCGGGGCTAAAGGCGTGGTGGCGGCGTGGTCAAGATAGATTATTTTTTTCATTTCATCTTTTAGGATAGACCTTTATATTGCCGAAAGTCAATAAAAGAATTAAAATAAAAATATTACGAAATACCAATCAATACGAATATATGAATTCGTATATTCGTAAAAATTCGTACTTCGTAAAAACTTATGAAATATATTTTTGTCGTCGGCGGGGTAATGTCGGGGGTGGGTAAAGGGGTGGCGGTGTCTTCCGTCGCCAAGATTCTTCAGTCCCGCGGTTTTAAGGTGACAGCCATCAAGATTGACCCCTATTTAAACGTTGACGCCGGGACGATGAGCCCGACGGAGCACGGCGAGGTTTTTGTCTTAAACGACGGCACCGAGTGCGACCAGGATATGGGCAATTATGAAAGATTCCTAAATCAGGATTTACCTGGGCTTAATTACATGACCGCCGGCAGTATTTTTCAGACCGTCATCAATAAAGAAAGAAATTTGGAATACGGCGGCCGCTGCGTGGAAGTCGTGCCGCATATCCCTCTCGAAACTTTGGAAAAAATCAAAAACGCCGGCCTTAAAAATAAAGCCGAAATTGTCATTACCGAAATCGGCGGCACGGTGGGCGAGTATCAGAATATTTTATTTTTGGAAGCGATAAGAATTCTTAAAATCAAAAAGCCTAACGATGTTCTTCTGGTTTTGGTCAGTTTTCTGCCGCTTCAGAATATAGACAGCGAATTAAAAACCAAGCCCACCCAATACGCGGTTAAAACTCTTAACTCCACCGGTCTTCAGCCCGATATTATTTTGGCCCGGGCTGGCACGCCTTTGGATAAAAAACGCAAAGAAAAAATCGCTTTCAACTGCAGTCTGCGGGAACAGGATATTATTTCAGCGCCGGACGTAGAAAGTATTTATGAAGTGCCGGTGAATTTCGAAAAAGACGGCTTAAGCAACCGCATTTTGGAAAAGCTTAAATTGCGGCCGAGAAAAGTTAATCTTCAAGAATGGAGGCATCTGGCCGAAACCATTAAAAAAAGCAATAAGCCGGTCAATATCGGCATTGTCGGCAAATATTTTTCCACCGGAAAATTTGTTTTGGCGGATTCCTATATTTCCGTCATTGAAGCCGTCAAGCACGCCGCTTATCATTTCGGCCGGAAGCCGGTGATAAAATGGATTGAAGCCGAGGAGTTCACCGAAAAACCGGCTAAACTCAAGGAATTGCTGGGTTATCAGGGGATTATCGTTCCCGGCGGCTTCGGCGGCCGGGGCACGGAAGGGAAAATTGCGGCCATCGGCTATTGCCGGAAAAATCAGATTCCTTTTCTGGGCTTATGCTACGGAATGCAATTGGCGGTGGTGGAATTTGCCCGTTATCTGGCCGGCTTAAAAAGAGCCAACTCAACTGAAATCGACCCGAAAACTCCTTACCCCGTGATTGATATTCTGCCGGAGCAGAAGAAAAACATCAAAGAAAAAAAGTACGGCGCCACCATGCGTTTGGGGGCATATCCGGCGACCCTTAAAAAAGAATCCATCGCTTTCGGGGCTTACCAAAAGCGCTCGATTTCCGAACGCCACCGGCACCGCTACGAAGTTAATCCGGACTACATAGAGCAATTAAAGGGAAAGGGTTTGATTTTTTCCGGGACTTCGCCCGACGGCCGCCTGATGGAAATTATGGAATTACCGAAGAGCGTTCACCCGTTCTTTCTGGCCACCCAGTTTCATCCGGAATTCAAATCCCGGCCTTTGGACCCTCATCCCTTGTTTAAAGAATTTATCAAAACAGCCATCAAGAAAAAATCAAAAATCAAAAATCAAAAATCAAAAATTTAGGAACAAAAATGACTATTGTTTTAGAAAAATCCGACATTTCCAAATTACTGGAAGAACTTTCAAAAAAGTATTCAGTCGTCCATTACCAAAAAGACAAGATAGCTTTATCAGCTAAAAGCCATTTTTTCGCGCCGCGGGAAAAATTATTTTCTTTTTTATTTCAATCAAAAAAATTATCGGTTTTGCCGGAATCAAAAAGAAAACTTCTGCTTTTCGGTTTGGATCAAATTGATCTTGAAGCTCTTGATCAGCTTGACGAGATAATGACAAAGCCCAAGGAAGATTATTTTTATCTCCGGCAAAGAAAAAATTCCATTGTGGTCGGGCTGTCCGAGAGTTCAATTATCGTTCCCGTCACGGTCGGCGATTTGGTTTTGGAAAAAATAAACGGAAACCAATACAGGGCCAATCCTTTGACAAAAACCGGAATCGGCCTTATCAACAACAAGTTTTTTAAAAAAGAGAAAAATCCCAAAATTTTTAATTATCCTGAAGAAAAAAACGGGCTGAGAGAATTATTAAAAGATTCGGAACTATTGGCTAAAGCGGTTTATCATTCCTGGCTCAGGAAACATCCTATTTGGGAAAAATTGGAAAAAACTTGCCTGGGTTGCGGCATTTGCACTTATGTCTGCCCGATTTGCCATTGTTTTTCCGTGGAAGACGAGATTGAATTAAATGGCTCGGAGTGCAGCCGTTGCCGTTCTTGGGATGCCTGCACTTTAAACAATTTTGCCAAGGTGGCCGGCGGAAAAAATTACCGGCCTAATCAAAAATACCGGTATTTCAACTGGTTTTATCATAAATTCGTCCGCGCCTACAAAGAATACGGCAAATCCCAGTGTGTTGGCTGCGGCCGCTGCCAGAAATATTGTCCGGCTCGCATAGATATTGAAAAAGTTTTGTTGGAAATTATTAAAGATTACCAAAATGAAAAATCTTTATAATCCGGAAACGGTTAAAATAGAAAAAATTGAGGCGCTTTCATCAGGCGTGAAATTGCTGCGCTTGAAAAAACGCTTGGATTTCATTCCGGGCCAGTTTGTTTTGGCCGGCTTATGGGGCTGGGGAGAAGCGCCTTTCGGCGTCGCCTCATCGCCTTATCAAAAGCGCTATTTTGATTTAATAGTCAGGAAAGTGGGCACGGTATCCGCGGCCATTCATTCTTTGAGAAAAGGCGAGGAAATCACTATCCGCGGTCCCTACGGCAACGGCTTTCCGCTTGATTTTTTCAAGGGCAAGGACGTGGTGATGGCCAGCGGCGGCTGCGGCATTCCGCCGATTGCCAGCTTGATCGAGTATTTTATTAAAAACCGGAAAAAATTCGGCCGGCTTTATCTTCTTTACGGAGCGGCAAATCCTAATGAAATTTTAATTAAGAACAAGATAACCGAATGGCAGAAAGCGGTTAAAATTCTTTTGACGGTTGATAAACCTAGCCCGGGCTGGAAAGGCTATACCGGTTTGGTTACGGATTTAATAAAAGAAATTGAGATTAATCCTTTGGATGCGGTGGCGGCTATGTGCGGGCCGGGACCGATGACGGCAGCGGTGGAAAAAATATTAAAACCATTGGGCATTGCCGACCGCCGGATTTTCGTCAGCGACGAAAGAAAAATGCATTGCGGCCTTGGCAAGTGCCAGCATTGCACGACCGGCGATAAATATGTTTGTCTTGACGGGCCGGTTTTTAATTACGATCAAATAGATAAGAATTGGGATTAAAGGGCTTGGCCTAAATTTTGGAGCCGAAGGCGAACAAAATTTAGATACCAAACCTTTACCCCGTTAGATAGAGCTCGCAAGCTCGCTCATCTAACTGGGTGCTCAAATTTATGATAAAATTTATTTCACCAAAGGTTCAAAAATTTTAATAAATTATGGCAAAAATAAAATTAGGAATTTTTGACTTCACCGACTGCGAGGGCTGCCAGGTGGAACTGGTGGGCCTTAAAGAAAAACTTTTGGTTCTTTCCGAAAAGGTGGAAATAGTCAATTGGCGGCTGGGTCAGGAAAAAGCCGAGCTTGAACAATTTGACGTCGCTTTGATTGAGGGCACGCCCTTGGTTCAAGAAGAAATTGATTTATTGAAAACCATCAGAGAAAAATCAAAACTGGTTGTCGGCTTGGGAAGCTGCGCCACGCTTGGGGGCATTCCCGGAATTATGGATAAAAAAGAACGGCAGAAATGGTATGAAAAAATTTACGGTCCGGACTACAAAGGCCGGGGCATTGATGCCCTGCCCTTAAGCGCTTATATTAAAGTTGATTTTCTGATTCACGGCTGTCCGGTAAACGGAGCCGAGCTGGTCCGTATTTTCAGCGATTTGATAAATAATAAAAAATTAAATTACAAAGATTTCTCGGTCTGTTTTCCGTGCAAAGTGGCCAATATTCCCTGCCGGCTGCTTGAAAACAAGCCCTGCCTCGGGCCGATTACCCAGGGCACCTGCGGAGCGATTTGTCTTAAAGGCGGCAGCCCGTGTTACGGCTGTTTCGGGGTAAAAGACGGGGCCAATGTCGGGGCGCTTTTGACGATTCTTAAAAATTTCGCCAGCGAAGAAGAAATTGAAAATTATTTTTCGATGTTTCATAATAAATCAAAATTATATGATAAATAACGAATTCATCGCCAAAATTGAAGGCCACGGGACGCTAAATATCGATTTGGCCAGAAAAAAAGCGGAATTAAAAGTTCTTGAAGGCGAGCGGCTGTTTGAGGGGATTTTGGTCGGCCGGCCGGCTAAAGATGCGCCTTGGATAACGGCCCGGATTTGCGGAGTTTGCCCGATTGCCCATAATTTGGCATCGCTTAAAGCAGTGGAAGCGGCTTTTGGGATTACCCCTAATAAAACCACGATTTTATTGAGAAAACTGATGGTCGCCAGCCAGATAATCCAGAGCCACACGCTTCATTTGTTTTTCCTGGCGTTGCCGGATTATCTTGGGTTGGATAGCGGCTTGGAATTGGCTAAAAAAAATCCCGCGGCTTTCAAGGCCGCCCTTAGCCTGAAAGAAATCAGCGATGAAATTTCTTATGCGGTGGCCGGCCGGGCAGTTCATCCGACCACTACGGCTATTGGCGGTTTTCATAAAATTCCGGATAAAAAATCACTGAAAGATTTAGCAAATAAATTGGAAAATAATTTTGATTCCGCGCTATCCGCCGTTAATGTTTTCAGAAAACTTGATTATCCCGGATACAATATTGAACTGGAATTTATCAGCCAGACCGACAGAAAAAAATATCCGGGCTATGATTCAACTGAAATTATTTCCGGCAAAAATAATTATTCTTCGGTTAAAAATTATAAAGAAGATATCAGCGAGGAGGTAAGAAAAAACTCCACGGCAAAATTCGCCAAATACAAAAAAAGGGAAGTGATGGTCGGCGCGCTGGCGCGTTTAGCCACTCATTATAAATATTTGGCGCCGGTTAGCCGAAAATATGTTAAAGAACTTAATTTCAAAAATCCTTTTTACAACAATTTTGCCCAAGCCGTAGAGATTCTGCATTTTTACCAAAAAGCCCGGGAAATCATCAAAGTTCTGCTTAAGGAAGAACTTGATTCAAAAATTATTTCTCCAAGCAACCATCCGCCCCTTAAAGGCATCGGCGCAGTGGAAGCGCCCCGGGGCGGTTTATACCATGAAATCCATTTGGACGGCAAAGGGAAAATTATTTTCGTCAATATTGTCACGCCGACGGTTCAGAATCTGACTTCCATCGAAAAAAGCGGTCAGGCGATTTTAGACCAGTCGCCTAAAATTTCTCAAGATGAGGCCCAAAAATTGATTGAAATGCTTATCCGGGCTTACGACCCCTGCATTACCTGCGCGGTTCACTAACCCCGTTAGAAACCTGTATAACATGTGGTATGTCTATGTTTTACAAAATCGAAAAAGGCATTGGTACATTGGTTCAACCAAGGATTTGCGAAAAAGAATTTTAAGGCATAATTCAGGTAAGAATAAATCAACAAAATATGGCATGCCTTGGAAGCTTATTTATTGTGAAGTTTCTTTAGACAAACGAGATGCCAGAGCCAGAGAAAAGTATCTTAAATCAGGAATGGGTAGAAGATACTTAAAAAATCGCCTAAAATTCTTTTTCGTTAAAGGTTTCTAACGGGGTAAAAAAATGCCCAGAAATTATTTTTTCTGGGCATTAAATTTTTGGAGGATTTCTTTGGTGATTTCAGTTGATCTTTCGGCTTCGGCCGGGCTGATAATTTCGGCCGCGTTAGCGTAATGAAAGCTGATAAAATCGCCTGTTTTGGCTTTTAGTTTCAGATGGTTTGTTATTTTTGTTTCCGTCGGCTTACCAATAAATAGACCATTTTTTTTCCGGACAACCGGCTGGTATTCAACAATGAAATAATTTTTTCCAACTTTTTTTATTCTGCCGCAGGCCGCCAAACATTCATTCATATGGTAAAGGTCAATTTTATTCAGGGGCTGGCTGTAGGCAATGGCGGCCACAGTGTGGTTATGGAAAAAACTGGTATCGGGCCGGGGAGATTTAAATGCTTTTGGCCAGCCTCTCCAATAAAAAGAAACAACCGCGGGCGAGAATTCGCCGGAAATTTCGTTAGCCTTGGCAATGGCGGAATAAAACCTGTAAGGGATTAATGTTGTTAAAATTTTCTTGGCTATCTGGCTATTTTTAGCTTTGCCGAGAATAAAACCAAGCAATTTTTCGCAAACTTTCAATCTTTTTGCCGTATTACAATTCCAGCTGTAGCTGGCCGCTAATTTCAGGCCTTCCATTTTATTTCCTCCTTTTACCCCGTTAGAGATAAGTCGTCTTTGGCGACCGACATACATCTTTGGTGTCTTATCTCTAACGGGGTTTATTTTATTTTTTTGACAAAGAGCCGGTTTAAGTTTGGGCATCGTGAAATAAGAGAGAAACTTTTTTGGTTAATCCCAAAATTTCTTTTAAGCCCAAAACCAAGATTACCCCGAAAATAATAAAAATACCAGCCAAAACTTCCTGGGGATTGACGGAACGGCTGGATATCAAATTAAGCAGGGTGGTAATCGGGGCGCCCAAAGTCAGAATTGCCGCGGCTTGTGAAACGGGGATATGTTTTAAGCCGTTATACCAAGTCAAAACATATCCCAGAAGAAGAACAGCGGTAATTATAATCCAATTTATTTGTTCAAAAGAAAGACGGGTTATTAAAGGCAGCTGATTGGTGGCTGACAAAAAAATAAGAATAAATAGAGAGCCGAAAAACATCCGCCCCCAGCCGACAATTTTTCCCGGAAGTTCTTTTAAGGCATGTTTGGAAATGATATTTTCTATCGCCCAGAAAAGAGTGGCGATAAATATCAAAAGCGCTCCTTTGTTTAATACCAGTAAAGATGTTTTTCCCAATAAAAATAAATTGCCCAACATCAAAAATAACCCTCCGATTAAAATTTTTTTGTCTATTTTTTCTTTTAGGAAAATCAAAGCCAAAACCGCCACGTAAATAAACATGGTTTTTTGGATGAACGAACTTTCGGCGGCGTTGGTTAAGGAAAGCCCTTTAAAAAACAACAAGAAAGGAACACTGCCGCCGGCAAGCCCGATGGTTAAAAGCAGCCCCCATTGTTTTTTGGCAAGATTTTTTAGAGTTTTCCAATTTTTTAGCCCGAGAATCAAGCCGGAAAGGGCAATGGCCACCAAAACATTTTTAAGGAAAGTAAAAATATAAGGATTAATGACGCTTACACTGTACTTGTTAATAAAAATTGAAAAACCGGAAATGACGGCTGTGCTCAAAACTAATAATAATCCTTTTTGGTTCATAAGATCTATTTATTCAAGAGTTTTAAAATCTTTTCGGCCTCGGATTTCGGAATTTTATTCAACGCCATCTCGCCGTGGATTAAAAGATAATCGCCGATTTTGACGTTTTTCAAAAGACAAATGTTTATTTTATGCGAATGATGAGGCGTTTTAACAATGGCCCAATCTTTTTCAATTTTGATTACTTTGCTGGGCGTGGCTAAGCACATAAAAACAGTATACAGTCAAAAGGAATATTTTAAAACTTGTGATATAATGAAAAAATCCTATAATAAAAACTTATGAATAATGGGAAAAAAGTCTGGGTGATAGGAGTGGATATGGGTTATGGCCACCAGAGAACCGCTTATCCGTTGAAAAGTTTTGCTTTTAGAGGAAAAGTTGTTAATGCCAATAACTATGAAGGGATTTCGAAAAAAGACCGGGGGATTTGGGAATTAGCCAGAAATTTTTACGAATCAATCTCCGATTTCAAGAAACTTCCCTTAATCGGTAATACCGTTTTCGGCGTTCTTGAAAAATTCCAAAAAATTCTTAATTTTTATCCCAAAAGGGATTTATCAAAGCCGAATATCTCTTTAAGGGTTATTTTCGCTTTTATTAAACGGAAATGGGGCAAAGATTTTATTTCTAAATTAAAAGAAAAACCTTTGCCTTTGATTAGCACTTTTTTTACCCCGGTTTTTATGGCCGAATTTTTTAATTACCCCGGAGAAATTTATTGCGTTATCTGCGATGCGGACATCGCCCGAACCTGGGCTTCTTTAAATCCGGTCAAGAGCAGAATAAAGTATTTTACTCCCAATTCCTGGACGGTGGAAAGATTGAAGCTTTACGGAGTCGAAGAAAAAAATATATTTTTAACCGGCTATCCCTTGCCTTTGGAAAATATCGGCAGCGAGAAAATGGAAATCGCCAAAATTGATTTGGCCTACCGGCTTTTAAACCTTGACCCTCAGAAAATATACCGCAAGGAATATGGCCCTTTGATTGAAAAATATGTCGGTCTTTTGCCCGAAAAGCCCGATCATCCTTTAACAATTATGTTTTCGGTCGGGGGAGCCGGCGCTCAGAAAGAAATCGCGGTTAAATACGTTAAAAGTTTGGCTCAAAAAATTAAAAATCAGGAAGTCAAGATTATTTTAATGGCCGGCGTCAAACAAAATGTCTATAATTATTTTTTGGAAAGCGTAAAAAATCTCGGGTTGGGAGTTTATTTGAATAAAAACATTGAGATAGTTTTCGCCGATAATATTGATGATTATTTCTCGCAATTTAATCAAAAGCTCAGGAAAACCGATATTTTGTGGACCAAGCCCAGCGAGCTTTCTTTTTACACCGGGTTGGGCTTGCCGATAATCATCGCCCCGCCGCTCGGGTCTCACGAACAATACAATAGAAAATGGCTTTTGCGGTTGGGTTCGGGAATGGAGCAGGAAAATCCCAATTACACCGACCAGTGGCTTTTTGACCTTTTGGATGACGGTTGGTTTGCGGAGGCGGCCATGCAAGGTTTTGTAGAAGCCGAAAAGCTGGGAACTTATAAAATCAAAAAAATAATATTCAAAAAATGAAATTCAATAAAATAATCATTATTTTATTGATTCTGACAGCCGGCGTTTTGGCTTATTTTTTAGTGGGTATTCCTCCCCGGGCGGAAAATATTGTTTGGGGGGTTAATTTCTCGCAAAAACACACCGAATTTTTAAAACTCGACTGGCGGCAAACTTATTCGGCGATTCTTGACGATTTGAAAGCGAAAAACATAAAATTGCTCGTCAGCTGGGACTGGATTGAGAGCCAGAAGGGCAATCCTTATTTTAACGATTTGGACTGGCAGGTAAAACAAGCCGAAGACCATCAGGCCAAGCTGATTTTGGTGATTGGGATGAAAACCGGACGGTGGCCCGAATGCCATTTGCCGGATTGGGCGAAGAATTTAAGCCGTGAAGACCTCCAAAACGGGATTTTGGATTATCTTAAAGAAATCGTTTTGCGATACAAGGATTCAAGCGCTATCTGGGCCTGGCAGGTGGAAAATGAGCCGTTTTTTTCTTTCGGCGTCTGTCCTAAAACCGACAAGGATTTCGTTGAAAAAGAAATCGCTTTGGTAAAATCGCTGGATGACGGAAAACGGCCGGTTATTGTTTCCGACAGCGGCGAGGGTTCAATGTGGCTTAAAGCGGCCGGCTTGGCTGATATTTTAGGGGTTACCATTTACCGGAAAACCGAAAATAAGTTCTTTGGCGTGGTCAATTATATTTTCCCCCCGGTTTTTTACTGGCGAAAAGCCCGGATTATCAAGGCATTTTTTAATAAACCGGTTATTTGCGTGGAACTTCAGGCCGAACCTTGGGGCAGTTCGCTTTTATACGATTCAACAATTGCTGACCAGAAAAAAACCATGAACTTGGAGCAATTCAAGAAAAATATCGAATTCGCCGAAAAAACCGGTTTAGATAAATTTTATCTTTGGGGAGCGGAGTGGTGGTACTGGCTGAAAACCACTCAAAACGATCCTTTAATCTGGAACGAAGCCAAAGAACTTTTTTCTAATTCAATTCAACCTTAAAAGCGCCCGGCGGAAAATGACGTATTTAAAAATTAAATATTTTTTTAATAATAACATTTTAAAAATAAAATAAAAAAGCCGTCTAAATTTGTAAATTTAGGCGGCTTTTAAAATTACCAACAACGGTAAGACGTTTCTTTTACCGTTATTCCGTTCGGTTTTCGGGTTCTTGATAATCTGTTTTTGATTTTTTCTAAGATTAGGGTTTCCTCCGAAAGTCCCCGGGCTTTGATATAGGTTCTGGAAAATTTAATCCGCTTTTTTATTAAGCTTTCTAATTCTTGTCTTTTTGAGTCAGGGATTTGGATATTTACGTTTCCTATTATGGTATTTAAAAAAATACAAACCATGATTTCTTCTTTTTTCTCCGGCAACGATTTTTTCTCAAAAATAACCACTAAGATTTTCATTTCTACCCCCTTTTATATTCATGTTAAATGACTGTTAAAAAGTTAACAATAAATTATTGTTAATGTCAAGGATTGGGATTTTTCGTATTTTATATAGTAAAATAAAGTTATGCCCAGTTAACTCAACTCCGATGGTGTTCTTCTATACTTATGTCTTGTTAAGTTTGAAAGACAAAAAACATTACATAGGTTATACTAATAATTTGAGAAAAAGATTAGAAGAACACAACTTGGGCAAAAATTTTTCCACCAAACCAAGAAGACCCTTAAAGTTAATTTATTTTGAGGCCTGTCTCAATGAGACCGATGCTAAACAAAGGGAGAAATATTTAAAAGGTACTATTGGTCGAAAGTATTTAGCTAAAAGACTTTGGAATTTTAGGCAATCTATTGTATAAATTTTTGCCTTTTCGGAGTTGAGTTAACTGGGTATGACACGCAAAAAAATCGGCTTGGCTTTAGGCGGCGGAATCGCCCGAGGTTTGGCGCATATCGGCGTTATCAAAACCCTTGAAGAAGCGGGCATAGAGATCAGCTTTATTTCCGGCACCAGCATGGGAGCTTTGGTGGGGGGTTGGTATGCCGCTACCAAGGACATAAAAGCTTTGGAGGATATTTTTTTAAACAGCGAAGAAAACGGGATTTCGGAAATCACCAAAATTTTCACAAAATGGGACAAAGACAGCCTGGATATGAAAGATTCTTTAATCACCAAAATTTTCAAAGAAAAATTTAAAAACATCAAGATTGAAGATTGTAAGATTCCATTTGAGGCTATAGCCACTGATGTTAAAAACGGAGACGAAGTGATAATTAAAAAAGGCAGCTTGGTTGAGGCGGTAAAATCCAGCATCGCCATACCTATTATTTTAAACCCGGCTTTGTTTGATAACCGGCTATTAATGGACGGCACTTTCTGCAATCCGGTTCCGGCCGATGTAGCAAAAAACATGGGATCGGAAATCGTCATCGCGGTAGATGTTTCCAGTAAATGGATAGACGTTTCCGAAAGGCAGTTCGGCTGGAGAGCAATTCCTTTCCTGGTTTTAAACGTTTTTTCGGCTATGGAATACCAATTAGCGAGAACCCGCCTGAAAAGCGCCGACATTGTTTTAAATCCCCTGGTATTGAATTTCGGCTGGTTTGAATTTAACCGGGTATCTGAAATTATCAGAGCCGGAGTTAAAGAAACCAAAGCGAAGCTTAAAGAAATATTTTCCCGGACTGGCTACCCGGAACCGGCCAAAACTCCTTTTGAAAAATTTTTGGACTTTATTTTATCCCAAGAGTAAAATAAGTTTATGATTAAACCAAAAAAGTTTTTATTCACTTCCGAATCGGTGGCGCCGGGGCACCCGGACAAGGTGGCGGACCAAATCGCCGATGCCGTTTTGTCATCGGCGGCCCGGTTTCCGATACCGGAATGACCGGGAGAAAAATAGTAGTTGACGCTTATGGAGCCGGGATTCCGGCGGGCGGAGGCAGTTTTGCCGGTAAAGATCCGACTAAAGTTGACCGGTCAGGCGCTTATATGGTCCGTTACGTTGCCAAGAATATCGTGGCCGCCAAACTGGCGGAAAAATGCCTGGTGAGATTGGCTTATGTTATCGGCGGAGTCGAGCCCACCGAAATCAGTATTGAAACTTTCGGCACCGGCAAGGTTTCGGAAGAAAAATTGGTAAAAATTATCCGGGAAGTTTTTGATTTATCGCCCGGCGGAATAATCAAAAAGCTTAATCTTTTGCGTCCGGTTTATCGGGAAACCGCCTGTTACGGTCATTTCGGCAGGAAAGGGCCCGGGTTCACTTGGGAAAAAACCGACAAAGTCAAAGAAATTTTGAAGAAAATTTAAATCTTCGAACTCATCGATTTTTTGAGGATTCTTTTTCTGAATGAATTGGCAAAGCGGTGGGCTTCGTTCCGCGCTTTCTGCAGCCGGCCGAAGGATAAAACAATCAGTTCCTTCAGGGATTTTTTTA
>Ga0210057_1005788_pt1 | contig 15726 bp, 14 predicted proteins | sample CryGeyCG2114_010_2_FD_183968 | JGI IMG/M metagenome (GOLD analysis project Ga0210057, IMG submission 183968) | Groundwater microbial communities from aquifer - Crystal Geyser CG10_big_fil_rev_8/21/14_0.10 (SPAdes) (version 2) | ecosystem: Environmental > Aquatic > Deep subsurface > Groundwater ...
TCCATGATTTTTTCTTACATGGCTAAAACCCGCCTCTTCAATCTGGCGGACCCTTTCACGGGTTATGCCGAATGTCTTGCCGATGGCTTCAAGGGTTTCCGGCTGGCCGATTTTGACCCCGAATCTGCGATCAAAAATATCTTTAGTTTTTGGGCTAAGACCTTTGGTAAACTTTTGGTATATTTGCGAGTAATTAGTCTGTTTCATAATAATTATATTAGTTTATCATAATAGGCAAAGTATGTCAATAGATACGCCTATCTCCGGATTTTCTATTTTTTTGATGTCCTTCTTTCTTCCCTTTTAGCGCTCCATTTATACCAGCTGACCAATAATGGGCTGGCTATAAATATTGATGAATATGTTCCTGATGTTATGCCAATTATAAGCGCCAATGCAAAATCTTTAAGCGTTTCTCCTCCAAAAAAGTATAAGGAAATTAGCACAAATTCCACCGTTAAAACCGTGCTTATAGACCTGCCTAATGTTTGAGTTAAGCTCCAATTCACCGTTTCCTCAAACTGTCCCATTCCCTTTCTTAAAATATTTTCCCTAATTCTGTCAAAAATAACAATCGTATCGTGCACAGAGAATCCTAAAATCGTCAGCAATGCTGCAATAATCGGAATTGTAATTTCAACGTTATAGAGTTTTCCTAAAATAGAAAATACTCCAAGCGGTATTAAAACATCGTGGAATAATGCTATCAAAGATGTAATCCCATACTTCCACGAACTTACGGGCTTTGAAACTTTTCTAAATGCAAAAGCAATGTATAAAGTGATTGCAAACAATGCCAATACAATTGCCAGCTCTGTTTTATTTCTTAGCTCCTGCCCGACTGACGGCCCGATGTATTGAAAACTTTTTTCTGTGGTCGGAGTCAACTTATTTAATTCGGTCAATATCTGCTGGTGCGTTGCTTCATCAATTCCCTTAAACCGTAAGATAGCTCCGGGGTACCCTTTGTATCCTGCTGTCGGCTGAACTGTAATCTGCCCTAGATTAAAACTTTTTAGAGCATCCTGAATTGCTTCGTTTGACGGACGGGGCGCCCCTTGAGTCGTTTGGAATACAACCTCCATATTGCTTCCGCCGACAAACTCAATGCCAAATTTCAATCCGAAAGTAAAAAGGCAGACAATTGTGGCAACAACCAAAATGCCCGAGATAATATAATAGACTATAGAGTATTTAGTAAATTGGAAGGTCATAATAAATTTTTAATTTTTAATTCGTTATAGCAGCCATTTAGCTTTTTCGGCCCACTTGCCGACAAAAACCATCAAAAAAATTCTTGTTATAAATATTGCCGAGAACAAGCTGACAAGGATGCCCAATGCCAGCGTGAAAGCAAATCCTTTAATAAATGAAGTTGCCATAAAAAATAGAATTGCGCAGACAATCAATGAGTTGAAGTTTGAATCGCGTATGGAGGGCCATGCCCTTTTAAATCCTTCGTCGATTGCGCCAGCCAATCCTCTGCCTGCCTTAATTTCCTCTTTCATTCTGGCAAAAATAAGTATGTTTGCGTCAACAGCCATGCCTATGGAAAGTATAAATCCTCCTATGCCCGACAAGCTCATTGTCACAGGAATCAGTTTGAATATGGCAAGGGTTATTGCTACATATATTACAAGGGCTATGGATGCAAGAAGGCCCGGGAACCTGTAGAACACCACCATGAAAATTACAACTGCCAGAAGGCCGTATAAGGCCGCTACAAGCGATTTCTGAAGGGATACAGAACCCAAAGTCGGCCCTACTGTCTGCTGTGAAATCGGCGCTCCAATCTTAACGGGCAAAGCTCCTGAATTAAGCCTCGAAGCGATTGAAGTTGCCGTTGCATTTGACATATCCCCTGTAATAACCGCATCTCCGCCGGTAATTTTATTCTGCACCTTCGGAGCATATAAATCCTGATTATCAATTTTTCCGTCTCCGCTTGTATCAATAATAGAAAATCCGTCCAAATAAATTGCCAAGGGCTTGTTGATGTTTCTGCCTGTTACGTCTGCAAAGATTTTAGCGCCATCTGAATCAAATTTTAATTGAATCTGCGGCTTATAGGTTGTCTGGTCAAAAACAACAGTTGCTTTTGTCAAATATTTTCCTGTCAATTCTGTCGGCTTAAAATATGGATTCTGCAAAGCGGTCTGCCAGTCTGTAATTTTTGATATATCCTGTCCCTTCGCCTGCGCATCCTGGACTTCTTTTATTTTATCTAAAATCTGCTGGGTTTCAGTTTGGGCTCTCTCTTCGTCAAATTCCAAATACGGAGTCTGTCCGATCATTTGAATTGCCTGCTCAACATTTGTAACTCCCGGCAATTCAACTGACAATCTATCCTGCCCCTGAACTTCAACAACAGGTTCAGAAACTCCAAACATGTTTACCCTTCTCTCAATTACATCTCTTAATCCCGCCATTGATGCTGTTTTGTCTGCTGTCTGGCTCAAATCCGCCTGATAAACCAAACTGACTCCTCCCTGCAAATCAAGCCCCAAAACATACGGTTTTTCCGGAAAATGAGGAAGTGTCCACAACATTTTTTGGTTTAAAAAATCAACCCCTTGGTTGAAATAATTAGGATAAGCAAAAATCCCAGCCACTACGGCTATGACGAGCACACCAATAAATATATAATATTTCTGCGCCATAGGTGTTAGATTTTAGGTGTTAGGTATTAGATAAAAAGTATTTTTTATTATATCTAAACCATAAAATTAATCAAGTTTATGTATTATAATTTTTATAAAATTCCTGCCCCGTAGTGAGCTTTGCCCTACTACTAGGGTTTAAATCTTTTCCAATATCTTTAACTCTAAGTTACCTGTGGCTGTATCGTAAACCGCGAATGTCGGCTTGTAAAACTGGCCGGCCAATTCACCGGGATTTATCATATGAGTGTCGCCTATTTTTTCATCCCATGGCCTGTGAGTGTGGCCATAGAAAACCAAATCAAAATTTCCTGATTGCGCCAGCTTTTTTGCGGCATCCGGAAAATGCGCGAATCCTATCTTTTTGCTGTTAAATTGCAGTTCCATTTTATCCGGAATATCCAAACCATAATCTGCGTTTCCTTTTACAAATTTGATATCTCCTCCAAAATAATTCAGCGACTGGTCAATCATTTCCTGACTCATAATATCTCCGCAATGCAAAATCAGCTGGATTTTTTCATTTTTTATCCAATCAATCGCTTTTTTAAAATTTGGCCAATTATCGTGCGTATCCGCAACAATCGCAATTTTCATATTTTTATTTTATTAACATTATCTATAATAATCCATGAGGACATAGCTCCAAAGCCTTTTTTATTTATTAAAAATGGCTTAATTTTTTCCGGCCTGTTCAAAAAAATTAATATGCAGTATTGTTTGTCCTTAAACATTTTATAAAATTTTTCGATGCCACTGTTTTCAATCCCATCGTCTTTGCCGTATTTATTTAAAATCTCTTTAACTTTTTTAGAATTTAAATCCGAAAATTGTATTACCTGTTCAACAATAGATTTTATATAAACCGGCTCTCCTGAATTTTTAAAATAAATCGTTTCGCCGGCTTTTATTTTGTCCCAAGGTTTGTATTTTGTTTTATACCATCTTGATTCAATTTTTTTTTCACCGCTCAAAATTTTATCATTCAATCCCCATGATTTTCTCATTATTGCTATGTGCTGCATAAAACTATCAAACCGTATTATTTACCGGCGACACAATTATTAAATGTATTAACTCCTGCATTGTATTGCGCAACAACGCCTTTTGTTATATCTGCCAGCGAATTATACTGCTCAATTAATTGATTGTAATCATCAACCATCTGGCGATAAATCGCTGAATTTTTATTTGTATTGTCAATCTGGCCTTTTTTCTCGTCAATCTGCGAAGATAACAAGTTTAACTGCGCGTTATTAGTATCAATTTGATTTTTTAAATTTACGTTGGGCTGGACGCAAGACGATAGTGGCAACCCGAATTCCTGCACCCCAATCCAGACGGTTTCTCCTTTATATGTTCCTTTTATTATAGCCACTCCAATTTCTGTATATCTATTATTTAAAATATTGGCTCTATGCCCCGAGCTGCTCATCCAATACTGCACAACTTCTTTTTCTGAAAAAAAATTTCCCAAAATTAAATTTTCTCCTGTCACAATATAATCATACCCGAAACTCTGCACTAATTTCCCTGGGTCAATTCCGGCTGGCGAAATGTGTTCAAAATATTGCTTTACAAACATATCATTGGCTTTTGTAGAAGCCGCCTCGTCCAGCTTTGCGTTTTCTTTCAATGCCGGCAAATTACCGTTTTCCTGCCTTTGCAAATTTGTCTGCGCAATAATCTGGCTTTGCAATAAAACAATATTGTTGCTGGCCCCACCGGCATTCAACGGCGGTGGAGTCAGTATTTGTTTTTCAACTTGAGAAATTGTCTGACCAATATTTGTTTTTTGAAAATCTTTAACCTGTTTGTTAAAATTATTATAAAATTTTATAGCGTCGTCTTTAAAGTAAATTCCCGCGCCAAATGCCACTATTATCAAAATAAAAATTATTATTGCTTTAGATTTTGCCATGACATTTCTTATATTTTATTGGTCTGCCATCTGAATATTTTGCTCCACACCAACAAGGATCATTTCTGCCGGGTTCTTTTTTACCAGATTCTACGGCGCGTGATTGCGACGCTAATTTTTGTTGCGCGGTTATACCAGCTTTTAAAATGTTGTCTGTGATATTTGCATCAATAGTTGCCAGAAGCTGGCCAAATGCCTTGTGACCTTCGTTTTTATATTCAACCAAAGGATCTCTTCCGCTGTATGCCCGCAACCTTACGGAATCCCTAACGTGGTCCATATAAGACAAATGCTCCTGCCAAAGCATGTCCAAAATTCTTAAACAGATAATTTTCTCCATCTGCTTCATATTTTCTTTTCCCACCTCTTTTTCTTTTTTATCGTAATCTTCTTCTGTAAAACCTGACTTTTTGAATATTTCCAAAATTTGCGCTTTTAGCTTTTCGCTTTCCGCTTCAAGAAATATCTTGCGTTTCTTATATATTATTTCCCTGTGCTTGTTTAAAACGTCGTCGTACTCCAAAAGATGATGGCGAGCGTCAAAATTAAACCCTTCGATTTTTTCCTGCGCCGATTCAATAGCTCCTGAAATTATTTTTGCCTGAATCGGTTCATCTTCCGGAACTTTCAACGCAACCATTAAGGATTTTACCCTATCTCCACCGAAAATTCTCATTAAATCGTCTTCCAAAGAAACAAAAAATTGCGTGCTTCCCGGGTCTCCCTGCCTGCCCGACCTTCCGCGAAGCTGGTTGTCGATTCTTCTGGCATCGTGCCTTTCAGTTCCCATAACATGGAGCCCGCCCAATTGTTTCACTTCTTCTGTCATTTCCGTAGACGGCGGATTTCCGCCCAAGATAATATCAACCCCTCGACCTGCCATGTTTGTAGCAATTGTTACCGCTCCTTTTTTGCCTGCCTGCGCAATAATTTCTCCTTCCCTCGCGTGATTCTTTGCATTTAAAATATTATGGGGGATGCCTTTTGTTTCCAGAAGTTTTCCTAAATATTCATTTCTTTCAACAGACCTCGTGCCGACTAAAATCGGCTGGCCTTTTTTGTGGAGCTCTTCAATTTCTCTTATTACAGCTGTGAACTTTCCGTTTTCTGTGCGAAAAACCTTGTCTGAAAAATCCTGCCTTATTACTGTTTTATGCGGAGGAATCGCCACAACTTCTAATTTATAAACTTTATCAAATTCTTCGGCCGAAGTAAGCGCGGTTCCCGTCATGCCCGCCATTTTTTTATACATCCTGAAATAATTCTGAAAAGTTATCGTTGCCATTGTTACAGATTCCGGTTGGACAGTAACCCCCTCTTTTGCCTCAACTGCCTGATGCAATCCTGCCGACCATCTCCTGCCCGGCAAAATTCTCCCAGTAAACTCGTCAATAATCATTATCTGGCCCTCGCGCACAACGTAATCCCTGTCTTTTAAAAACAAAGCTTTTGCCTTTAACGCAGATTCCAATTGATGGGTTGTTGTTATGTCGTTGTCCAGCCACGGGTCAAATCCTATTTTTTTTACGACTTTGTTCTGGCCCTGGTCGGTAAAAGTGACTGCTTTCATCTTCTCGTCAAGCTCATAATCAGAATTTTTTTCCAGGGGCTCTACGACTTTTACAAAAGTATAATATTTTTCTGTCGCCTCCTCGGCTTGTCCAGAAATTATCAAAGGCACGCGGGCTTCGTCAATTAGAATGGAATCCACTTCGTCAACAATCACAAAATTTCCGCCAAAGGCGGATCCGCCTCCGGCGGAAAATCCTCTTTGAACTTGTTGTGAAATATCATACACCATATTATCCCTCAAATAATCGAATCCGAATTCATTATTGGTGCCATAAGTAATATCAGCTGAATACGCTTCTTTTCTGGAAACAGGCTTTAAATAATCCTGAATTATTTTGAAATTTCCCATTGCATCTCTTTCTCTATCGGTCTTTTCATTTTTGTAATGGGCATCATAAATATAACCTGATTCATTTGTAATACATCCTGTGGTTAATCCCAAAGCGTCATAAATCTGTCCCATCCATACCATATCCCTTTTTGCCAGATAATCATTTACTGTTACAACATGAACTCCCTTGCCCTCCAATGCATTCAAATAAACAGGCAAAGTTGCTGATAAAGTCTTACCTTCTCCTGTTCTCATCTCGGCAATCTTGCCCTGATGCAGGACAATTCCGCCTATAATCTGAACATCAAAATGGCGCTGGTTTAAAGTCCTCTTTGCAGCTTCTCTCACTAACGCAAAAGCCTCTGGAAGCAGATTGTCCAGAGTCTGACCTTTAGCCAATTTTTCTTTAAATTCTTTTGTTTTTTCCTTCAGCTGGTCTGCTGAAAACTTTTCAAATTCTGACTCAAAAGAATTTATCTTATCTACAATTGGTTTAAGATTTTTTATAAATTTTTCGTTGGGGTCTCCAAAAACTTTAGAAATGATTGACATATCTGTAATATTATACGAAAATCCCGTGCCTTTCAAGCTTGAAAGGCACGGGATAATACCGCATTAATTAAATTAAAAACTAGGGAACAAAAACGGCTGCTGCAATCACCGTTGTCCAAAGCCCGTCTTTATTGCCCTGGGCAGATTGTGTAACATTTGTGGTGCGCACTATTTCGCCGGACATTTTAAAAAATTTATCTTTTTCATTCCAGTCGCTTTCTGGATCAAAATCCACGCCCAATGTTGTTGCCAGCATAGTAGCCGCCAAGTCCTCTGCGCAATCGCCTGCTTTTTTATCGGTTTCTCCGCATGGATGATGCTCTGATAAATAACCATACTGCAAATCTTTATCAGCTGGCACCGCGCAACCGACTGAAGCTGCAATCAATCTATTGGGTTCGTTTGTTGATTTTTTCGCCACGACCCAATAAACAATCTCGCCCGCCTTTAAGCGCTCAAGCCCTTTTTTTTTGGTGATTCTTTGGCAGGCTGGAGGCAAAATACTAGATACTGAAACTAAATTAAATTTTTCAATACCTGCATTCCTTAAAGCCATTTCAAAAGACATTAATTGTTGTTTTGCAACGCCGACGCCTTTAGTAAAAAACATTTTTGTTGGAACCATAGCAATTTCATTTAATAATATGCTGTTTCAATTTTCTTTGTTGCCTGCGATTCTTATAGATATTTTTAACTTTATATTTTTCAATTTCTTTTTTTAATTCATTCTTAGATTTTATAATTGCCCTAAACAGGTCTTCTGTTTCAGCGCCGGCCATAATACTTTTACCGGGCAAGCGCACGCGGATTTTTGATATAAAAATATCTCCTTTCTTGTGATGCTGAGTTTCTTTTTCAACTTCTACAAAAACCTCGGCTAAAGTTTTACCCTTCTTCGGGACGTCGTTTTTAAAAACATCTATAAATTTCTTAAGAGAACTGATTTTCTTTTCTATAAAATCCTGCAGGTCTTTAGTCGGCGCCAAATTTTTTACCTGTATTATAATTTTCATAATCTTTCTATCTAAATAAGATTAGGTGCTTTAATGATAAAACGTTTCAAATAAAAAGCATGCTATTTTTCGTCAAACCCGACGCGCTGTATCTCTGGTTCTAATTTTATGCCAAAATTTTCTTTTACGTTTTTTTGGGCTAAATTCATCAGGGATATGACATCATCCGCTTTGGCTCCTCCAAGATTTATTATAAAATTGCAGTGCTTTTCTGAAATCTGGGCGTTTCCTATTTTTTTGCCCGCAAGTCCGGATTTTGCTATCAGATACCCTGCCGGTATGACTCTTCTTTCGTTATACCCACTTAATTCCGGAAATTTTTCAAGGAGCTTCTTGTCTTGAATTTTTATTTCCGGATTAACAAAAACAGACCCGGCGGAAGAAAAATTTATGGGATGATTTGTCCTCCTATAATACAGATGCTCTTTTATTGTGTCATTTAATCCGTCTGCCTTGCCCTTTTTAAATTTCAGCACAGCAGAAACAATAACCAAATTTTTGTTTTGTTTGAATATGCTGTTTTTTAATGTAAATCTGCATTGCTTTTTTGTAAAATTTTTCAGCTTCAATGTCTTCAAATCTATTGCTTTGGCGCTTTCTACTGCATCGGAAATTTTTTCGCCGAATGCCTGCGCGTTTCCATAAATTGCCCCGCCTATAGTGCCCGGCACTCCGCCCGACCATTCCAATCCAGCAAAGCCCATTTTAGCAGATTTACAGGCTAACTCTGTAAGGCTTGAACCTGCCTGCACAAATGCTTTGTTGCCTCTAATCCTCGCTTCGGACATGGATATTTTTACAACCAAACCTTTAATGCCTTTATCAGAAACCAAAAGATTGCTTCCGCCCCCTAAGACAGTAATCGGCAATTTCAGTTTTCTAGCTGATTTTAAAGCAGACAACAAATCTTTTTCGTTTTTAGCAATAAAAAAGTACTCTGCTGGGCCGCCAATTTTATAAGTAGTGAAATTTTTCAGCAAAATTCCTTTTTGTATCTCGGGAACGTCTTGTTTTAGTTTCTCGAAAGTATTCATGCTAAGATTTAAATCTGGCAATCATTATAGCTTCGTCATCGCGATACAGGTCTTTAATAACGCACTCTGCCTTTGCTCCCAATATTTTTTTATATAAATTTTGAGCTTGATTGTGCGTGCCGGTGCTTACCTCTATCGCTTTCAAAGATGACCCTCTCTCTTGAAGATAATTTTTAATTTCGAGCAGAGACTTTTCTATGAGCTGTGAACCTATGCCCTGGCTCTGGAATAATTTGGAGACAGCTATCTGCTCTAATTCCCAAACTGATTCCTTCCTGAATCCGCCTTTTTCTATCCATAAAATATAACCTGCGATTTCTTTTCGGGGTACCCTTTGGGTCGCGGCAACAAAATACTGCATTCTTGGAAAAGCGCTAAAATTACAGGCCACCCATTTTGATGAGCGGTTTATATCTTTTAATCCGGAAAAATTTTCTGCAGCAATTTTGGCTATTTCTTTTAGGTCTTTTTTCTGCGCTCTTAGTATTTTTATTTCTTTAAAAGGTTTACCTTCCATTTTTTGTTTTTAAATATTAAAATTAGTATTTACTAACAATTATCCGCCGCTTAATATCTGGTTTATTTTCATTCGTGTCTGCCTACCCGCGTAGCCGGTCCCGCTTAAAAGCCCGATCGGCGTTAAAATGTCTGTAGCATATTTTTCCTGGAATCTTATTACTGCTTGTTTAGTCAGACTGCCAAAATTTCCGGTTACAAGACCTTCGGGATAGATATCTGTTCCCTGATTCTTTAAAAATTCCTGTAAGCATCTTACATTGCTGTTGTCAGACATGCCAAAATATAAATTATTATTTATTAAACAGCTAGGATTATTTTTTTGCAACTTTGCAATTTGTTTTTTTAAATCCTCTATAATTGCCTTCAATCTCTGAATTTCCTCATTATCATCATTCTGTTGCCTTGTTATGGAAGCTGCCCAAGATAAATAATAGGAATCGTCATCTGAAGATATTGTATTATTTTGTAAGATGGGAATAATAAAAAGTGATGTTATTTCTTTGCCAAAATTTTCTATAGAAAATTCTCCTTTTTGTGTTTTACTTAAACTCATAAACTCTATAGTATAGTTACCTATTTTATTTTTTTTAAGATAGGAAATTTCAAAAGAAACTTTTGGGTCCCCTTCAAAAGAGAATTTTAAAGACCCTCCGCCGCCGCCAATTAATTTATACCAGTTTCCTGTCCAATATTTAGTATTATCTGTGAAGGTTAATGTTGTATTGCCAGATATCGGCAAAAAATTGATAGGCGGAGATATATAAAAATTTTTTAAATTTTTCGCTAAATAACAATATCTTGGTCCATAGTTGCAATCATTAATTAAAACTGCTATTGTCCAATCCAAAAATATTTTAAAAAAATTTACGTCGAATCCGTTCTTTTTTAACGCATAGTTTATGCTGTCAATTCCTATTTGCGGAGAATGTAAAGAATCAACTAATATATTTATTCCATATTGGTCAACTAAATAATGAACGAACAAACTTGTTCTCCCATAATCATATTTTGTATCTTGCCAATCAACTAAAGAACCGTTCGGATTTTCTGAAAAATATTGCGCCCTTTTTTCTAAATAACTGCCTTCATAATTATTATTGTATAAAAGCAATGTAGGAGCATATTCAGCCCTTGCTTCATTAAGCCACGTATCTTCTTCTAGGTCATATCTTTCATTTTTTTGATTAAAGGTTATTAAATGAACAAATTCATGAGCAACAAATGCCTTTAAATCAGCATTTAAAACATACTTTGAATTTATATAAATCATTTCTCTCTCATTAGAATCGCTGATTAAGAGCTTTACGTATTCATCATTGGTCCTAAAATATCCTCCTGCCTCATTTTTCATTGATTGTATCAAAATAGTAATTTTGGGATCTCTATCTATGCCGGGATTCCATTCCTCTCCAAAAATGTCTGTTAATGTTGGATATATTTTATTATCAAATTCGTCACTTAAATTATTTATTGCCGATTCCGCGCTTGATTGAGATGTAAAATTCCACCATAGCTCATCTATATAAATGTTGGCTTTAGAGCTTGATTTTACTAAAATAGCGCTGATGCTTGCTCTCCCATTTATATCGTATCCCTTATCAACATAAAAAGACTTTCTATCTCCAACAAAATCAGCATTTGCAATTCCAGCAAAAGAAAGAAAAATAACAGACGACAGAATAATCTTGCTTTGAAATTTCATAATAATGTTTCTGACCTCGCTAGATAACTTAAATAAATAATAATGTGTCTAATTTTAAATCTTATCATAACATACATTTTAAAAATGCACATCACGCCTTAAATCAACTGTTTTAAAATTTCTATAATTTTTTCTTTGATAATAATCTTATTATTCATCAAATTTTTTAATTCTTTTGTTGCTTTTTCTAATACAGTAAAATTTACATTAGATAATTTTGCTTTAAAAATATTCTGATTTTGAGTCATGATAGTTCCTTCTTCTGCGGTTAGTATTTCTTCAAATAATTTTTCTCCGGGCCTAATTCCTGTAAACACAATAGCGATATCTTTATCTGGCTGGAGTCCTGATAATTTTATCATTTCCTTTGCCAAATCCCATATTCTAACTGGTTTTCCCATATCTAAAACAAATACTTCTCCGCCTTGTCCCATGGCCCCGGCCTGCATAACCAACAAACAAGCTTCTGATGTTAACATAAAATATCTTTTCATATCGCGATGAGTAACTTCCACTGGTCCGCCTCTTTTTATCTGTTCGCGAAATATAGGGATAACACTTCCCCTGCTGTTTAAAACATTACCAAATCTTACAGAAATAAATCTTGTATGATTTTTTTTGTTGTATGTCTGACATATCATTTCACCCACTCTTTTAGTGGAGCCCATTACAGAGGTTGGATTTACCGCCTTGTCTGTTGAAATAAAAATAAATTTTTCTATACCGTGATTTAAACTGGCGTTTGCCACGTTCTCTGTGCCAAAAATATTATTTTTTACAGCCTCGTCAGGATTTTCCTCCATTAAAGGAACGTGCTTATAGGCGGCCGCATGAAAAACAATTTTGGGTAAAAATTTTGAAAAAATTTCATTTATTTTTTCTTTATCTCTTATATCGGCGATTATCGACTGAATTTTCAAATCTGGAAAATCTTTTTCTAATTCTTTTGAAATATTGAAAAGTCCTGTTTCGTCTTGGTCTAATAATAAAAGCAAGCTTGGGCTGAACTTCGCTATCTGCCTTGATAATTCAGACCCAATTGAGCCGGCAGCTCCAGTAATTAAAATTATCTTGTTCTTTAGAAAATTTTTGATCTGGTCCGTATCTAAATTAACTTCTTTTCTGCCTAATAAATCATCTACCTCAACGTCTTTAAGGTTTTTAAAAGAAACCCTGCCATCTATAACCTCGCTTAATGGCGGTATAATTTTAATTTTCTTCAATCCAGCCTTCACCCCCAACTCAACCGCCCTTTTTATCGTTGCATTTCCAGCTGAAGGGAGCGCGATAACTAGTTCTTTCACTTGGTAATTTGTTACAATTATTGGGATATCTGAGATTCTACCCAAAACTTTATAGCCGTGAATATTTATGCCTTGTTTTATAGGATTATCATCAACAAAACCAATTGGATAATACGGGCTGGTTTTAGAAGAAATAATACTTCTTAATATCTGCTCCCCAGCATCTCCTGCTCCAATAATTAGAGTCCTTTCCTTTTTTGACATACGAGCAGACCCTGTAATATACATATAAATTCTTTTAGCGATGCGAATGCCTCCGCAAAGAATAAACACCAATAAATAAATTATAAAAATAATGGACCTCGGGAAATTTTGAAAAAAGGGAAAATCTTTTGATATAAAAAGAGTGACACTCAAAAAGATAAATGAGATTGTGATGGCTTTAAATAAAGATACTGCTTCACTGGTTGAGACATATGACCAGGAAAAGAAGTAAAGCCCCTGAAAATAGAATATAGGAATTGTAAAAATAATGACTAAAGCAATTATCCCGGGAATAAACGAAAAATACTGCAACGGAATTTGACCGTCAAATCTTATCAAAAAAGCAAATAAAACTGATGCAACTATCAAGGTTGCATCGGCTAAAACAAAAAATATTGTTTTAGTTATAATTGTTTTTTTAAATAAATTAAACATTTTTTACCCAATTAAATGGCCCGGAGATCTAATTTCACTAAGTTGGGAAATCCTGCTTCGCAGGAATTTCTCGCGACCCGAAAGCAAAATTATTTAACCGAGTGAATTATTTCTTTTAAATTCTTTACTATAAAATCTATCTCTTTTTCCTTTAAATTATTAAAAAATGGCAAAGCTAATGTCCTTTCGCTTATATCCTCTGCAATAGGAAAGTCGCCCACTTTATATAAAAATTCTTTTTTATAAAATGGCTGCAAATGTATTACTTGTAAATAGTTGCTACATTGGATGCCTTTCTTAGCCATCTTCTTTATAATTTCATCTCGCTTTCTGCCACTCAGGCTATTCATTAACTTTACAACATATACAAACCAGCTTAATTTATTTTTTGGTTTAATATAAGGAATTTCCAGCTCTTTTATGTTTTCTAATTTTTTATTATATAATTCTGCCACTCTTGCTCTCTTTTTTAAAATCTCTTTTATCCTTTTCATTTGAGCAACTCCTAAAGCAGAACTCATTTCATCTAATCTGTAATTATAACCAAGCCGAATATGTTCCAACCATTTTCCATTTTTATTTTTTCTGCCCTGATTGACCATGCTTCGGCATAATTCATAAATTTTTTTATTATTAGTTAAAACTACTCCTCCTTCCCCAGTTGTAATTTGTTTGTTAGGATAAAAAGCAAAGACACTGGCATCTCCAAAACTTCCGCACCTTTTACTTTTATATGTAGACCCTAAAGCTTCCGCCGAATCTTCTATTAAAAATAGCTTGTGTTTTTTTGCTATCTTTTTAAGTTCATCCCAATCAGCTGACTGAGAAAAAACATCCACTGCTAAAATAGCTTTTGTTTTTGGAGTTATAAGTCCCTCGACAAGCTCAGGATTTATATTAAAAGTGTCGCTTTTAATATCGGCAAAAACTGGCTTCGCCCCCTCATACAAAATACAATTCGCAGAAGAAATAAAAGAAAAGGGAGTTGTAATAACTTCGTCGCCTTTGCCGATGCCTAAAGATTTTATAATAAGATGCAATCCGCTTGTTCCGCTATTTACAACTACAGTATATTTTACGCCTGCATATTTTGCCATTAATTTTTCGAACCCTAAATAGTTTTTTCCTAAACTCAAACTAGAAGTTTTTAAAACCTCCGAAACTGCTTTTTGCTCTTTTTCTGTTATATCTGGTTTAGATAAAGGAATCATTTTTTATAATTTAAGCAAATTTAACTTTTATTTTGATAATTAATGTAATCGGCTAGACCCCTTTTGAGATCGAATCGCGGTCTATATCCGGCTCTTTTCGCTTTTCCTACGCTAAAACTGATTTTTCTAATATTTTTATCAATAATGTTGCTGTCTTTATATTCAAATCCAGTCAAAGATTTTATCGTTTTGAATATTTCTTCTATTGCCATAAATTTTCCAGAGGAAATATTATAATTCTCAAAACCACTAATTTGCTTTTTTCCACCAAGAAGAACAATCGCACTAGCAGCATCCTTTACATAAATAAAATCATTACCGTCTGGAAAAGGCCTTAATTCTGTCTTTCTTTTGTCTAAAGCGTCACTTATTAGTCTCGGAAACAATCTTCCCGCATATTGCCCATAGCCGTAAATATAGGATGGCCTTACGACGGTTATCGTCATGTTATATTTTTGAGCATACTTTAGACAATATGCTTCAGCTAATAATTTTGATTTTGCATAATAATTTGAAGGAATCTTTTTCTCATTTTCTTTTATATTCTCTTTTTTTCTATCCCCATAAACTTCAACTGTGGATATAAAAATAAACCTCTTAATATTGTTAGCTCGGCATGCCTCTAAAATATTGCGTGTTCCTTCGGAATTAACAGTAAACTGCAATTCTTTAATGTCTGTTTTTGGCGTTCTTAAAATTCCCGCTAGGTGGTAGACCGTGTCAAAATTTTTTATTTTTTTTATAAGTTTTTCCTTGTTTGTAATATCGGAAAAAATAAATTTTACTGGAAGGTTAAGCTTAGTTTTTTTGTTTGTAAGAATGGTAACATCATTACCGGCCTTAAGTAGTTCTTTTACCACATAGCTTCCCAAAAAACCATTCCCTCCGGTTACTATAATTTTTTTCATTTTAGAAAATTTTATTAATTTCTGATTTTGGATTTTTTATAAACTTATCTTTTTTAAGCTTTTTTATCTCGCTAGAAGAAACAAACAGTTCGTTAAAATATCTGATAATAATTCCTTCTTTATAGCTTAACTTCTGAACTTTTTCTCCTGATAATACTTTTCTTATTACTGCTTCAACTGTATTGAATCCTACCTCGGCGCAAAAAGGGGTTGTCCCGGAAAATCTGCAGTTAATCTCAAAAATTAAAGGTCTGTTGTTAAACATCCTGAATTGAAAATTAGCAGGACCAAATGCATTAAGGGTCTCTGCTATTTTTTTAATTTTTTTGTTTATGACAGGGAAATCTTCTATAATTGCCT
>Ga0210057_1005790_pt1 | contig 15725 bp, 19 predicted proteins | sample CryGeyCG2114_010_2_FD_183968 | JGI IMG/M metagenome (GOLD analysis project Ga0210057, IMG submission 183968) | Groundwater microbial communities from aquifer - Crystal Geyser CG10_big_fil_rev_8/21/14_0.10 (SPAdes) (version 2) | ecosystem: Environmental > Aquatic > Deep subsurface > Groundwater ...
AAAACTAAAACAAAAAGTCGCAGGGATTAATTTTATAGGTCCGGTTGGACTGGCGGCTGGATTTGATTACGAGGCAAAATTAACCCAAATTCTTTATTCTCTTGGTTTCGGATTTCAAACTGTTGGGTCAATAACAAACTTACCTTACGAAGGAAACTCCAAACCTCGCTTGGGCCGGTTACCGAAGTCTCAATCTTTAATGGTTAATAAAGGATTTAAAAATTTAGGAGTAGAAAAAATGTCTAAAAAACTATCTCAATTAAATTTTCAAGTTCCTTTGGGAATAAGCATTGGTATGTCAAATAATAAATCGATTAAAAATACCACTATAGCAATCAAAGATATTATTAATACTTTTAAAATATTTGAAAAATATAAAGTAAAAAATAGTTATTATGAACTTAATATCAGCTGTCCTAATTTAATAAATACTCACACTGACTTTTATAAACCTGTAAATCTAAATCAATTATTTCAATCAATCAAACAATTAAAGTTAAAAAAACCAGTCTTTATTAAAATGCCGATTGATAAAACAGATCGAAATTTTTTAGCTATTCTAAAAACTATCAGCCAGTTTATTTTTATCAAGGGAGTAATCATTGGCAACCTTTTCAAGGACAGAAAAAGTCCTCTACTCAATAAACAGGAAGTAAAAAAATTTAAAGTAGGTTATTTTTCCGGTAAACCTTGCGAACAACGATCTAATGAACTGATTAAGTTAGCTTACAAAAAATATGGGAATAAATTAATGATCATCGGCTGTGGCGGAGTATTTAATAGTCAAGATGCTTATAAAAAAATAAAACTTGGAGCATCATTGGTCCAACTCATAACTGGAATGATCTATCAAGGACCACAGGTAATCTCTCAGATAAATTTAGAGTTGGAAGAACTGCTTGAAAAGGGCGGGTTTAAAAATATTCAAGAAGCAATAGGATATGAAAATCGTTAATCAAATTTCTGCTGGAGGAATAGTATTCAGGGAAGTGAAAAATGAAAAATTAAAAATGAAAAATTTGTTATGGCTCATCTGTCAGCATTCCCTTCACCGCGGTTGGGTTTTCCCTAAGGGTTTTGTTGGCGATAAAGACAAAAATGAATCTAATGAAACCGCCGCTCTAAGAGAAGTTGAAGAAGAAGGCGGGGTCAAAGCAAAGATTGTCAATCCGGAACCGATCATCAGTCATTATGAATATCAATTTGAAGGCGTACTTTATAAGAAAATCGTCTATTATTTTTTAATGGAATACTTGAGCGGTGATCCAAAAGATCATGATTGGGAAATGATGGACGCAAAATTTGTGGCCGAAGACGAAGTAAAAAAAACCCTAACCTATCCTTCAGATATCCAGGCTTTCGCAAAGGTTCTTCAAGGATTATAATGATTTTATGGAAGAATCCAAATCTAAAAATCGACTTACGATCTTTAAATATAACGCAATTCTTTCCATTCTCTTTTTTTTATCCTCAACTTTTTATATGGGTGTTAGAACTACGAATTATAATTTCTCAGATTATACGATTTCGGGCTTAGCTCACTTTTTAGATAAAGACAATCTTTACATTTTTAATTCGTTATTTTTTGTAAAAAGTTTTTTGGATTTAAGTTTTGCTTATTACGTTTTTAAATTTTATAATTTGCGATTAAAAACGTTACCTGCCATGGTTTTACTTGTAGCAATTTTGTCGTTTGGATTATTAGGTTTTTTTTCCGTTAATCAATTTCCTTTAATTCATTTAATAATTTTTATTATTACTTTCTTTTCTTGGATATCTTCTCAATATACTTTAGCCAAACTTACCAACGACGAAAATTTTGTCCATTTTTCTAAACTATTAATTCTTGCCGAAACTATCTTTGGAAATATTTTTTTATTTTTTAATTATTTCAACGCCATCTCCGAAACTATTTATTGTCTTATGATTTTCCTCTGGTTAACGATTTTTATTGGAAGATATCTTAAGTGACGAAAGTGAGCGGTGGATATGCTTAATTAGACTGATAAATTTGTAGTAGCTCTAAGATATGTATTTATGACTGGGATTAACCTTAATATTGGATTGGTGAAAAACAGACTTGCTTGAGTTATTCTTTATGAGAAGAGAGCCAAGATAAAATATCAAGATGAGTTGTTGTCTGCGGAAAAATCTGCTAAAGAATTGAGGTTGGGTATTTGGAAAAAGTAGTGTCAAATTATTTTATTAAATCCCAATTGTTCAGAAAGTATCCCATCTCATGATTCTTATTCCCGAGATAAAATTTTCCATTGCGGAATTTTATACTTAAGGCATATCCTGTTTTATTATTTACTGTAAAAATCGAACCTTGTTTTATTCTTTTTTCAATTTCGCTCGCAGGTAAAATCAGAAAACTATTTTTTATACCATCTCTTAATACCAAGATATAAAAAATATTGCCTTGATTAAATCTTTCAAAAGATTTGTGGCGAATATGAAAGTTATAAATTTCAGAATTATTTTTGCGTGCTGTTTTTACTTGAATACCAAAAAACTTATTATCTTTTATTGCAGATATATCTACCCCTACATCAACGCTCATAATGCTGGCATTAAATCCACGGAAAATAAGTTCGCTACAAACCAAATGTTCGCCACCTTTTCCAATGAAGCCTGCTTCAATAACTATTTTTTCTTCCTCTTCCTTTTCTGCCTCAATAATTTTTGGTGTCTGTTCTATTTCTTTTTTGTTGGGATTGAGCGCGAAAGTTTCCGGAGCGGTTTTAATGAAATCCGAACCTTCTTTCTTTGTTTTTATATCAACATAAATAACGGCCGCCATCGTCTTTTCCGGATTAGCTCCCTCAGTTTCCAAAATTCCAGATTCCAAAGCAAGCTTAGTAATTTTGTTGTAATGAAGAGGTTCTCCTACCTTTTTCAATATTTCAATTGCTGATTGTTTAAATGTGTCCATAAATTAATTAAGTAAATCTTCCAATTTCAATTGCGTTGCGACTTTAAAATCAACATCAATCGCCTTAAAGTGTTTTTGACCACAGACAATTTTTTGTTTTTCGCTCGGTCTTAAGTTTTCTAGATTGTCTACAAACTTACTTTCCCTTATTAAATAAAGCTTTTCTCCCTCGTCACCTTTGTAAACTATTGCCCAATCGGGATGATATTCTCCAAGTGGAGTATCAACAAAAAAATTAGGTGGCAATTTTGTAAAGAGAATTACACGATTGCTCTTCTCAAGATTTTCAGCAAACTGTCTCTCGCCTTCGCTATCAAAAACAACTCTTTCATAAACTGATTTTTTGCTTTCAATTGATTTTTTTGCATAACTTACAAAATCTTCAAACAAGTTTACTTCCCATATATTACCAGTCGGAATATATTTTAATCCTTCGTTAATCAAAAGTTCATTAAGACTAATATTTAAAAAAGAAATACAACTTCTGGAAAATTCCTCAGGATTTTTGAAAATTAAATCCAGATTATTTATTTTGGAAAATATCTCAAAAACAGTCATTCTTGTTACTCTGGTATCTTTAGCAATTCTGTCAATGATATTATCAATTGATATTTTGTTAATAAGTTTTTCACCGTATGAAGTAGTCTGATAAATAGTTTCCAATTTTCCGTCACGACTAAAATCAACCTGTACCTTTTCTACCTTTACCACAAGATTATTGATATCCAATTCATTGATTTTAGAAATGGAGGTTTCAATAAGCTTCTTGGTATTTAGTTCTATATTAAATTTTGTCCTTCTTCTTATTTTCTCCCAAAGCTTTTTAAAATCTTCGTTTTCGATAGCTAAATGTTTCTTAAATTTTATAGTCAGTCTTTCCCGTACATCTGCTGTTCGTGGTATTTCTTTATAGCCTGCTTCGTCGTATTCTGTCTGTAGTCCTCCCACAAATTCTTTATAGCTTTCATTGGCAATCACGGTTAGAACATTTGTTTGAGTATCAAAAATTCTGTCTCCATCCGTGTTGACCGCAAGTCGAAGTCCTCGCCCTATCTGTTGCCTTCTTTCTTTTTCTTGTCTTACTTCTCGTAAAGTACAAATCTGGAAAATATTAGGATTATCCCAGCCCTCCTTTAAAGCAGAGTGGGAAAAAATAAAACTAATCGGTTCGGAAAAAGACAATAGTTTTTCTTTGTCTTTCATAATCAGGTCGTATACCTGCTTGTCATCTTTAGTTTTTCCATCGGTATCTTTATAAATTATTTCTCCCTTTACCTTTGACTTGGCAAAATAGCCGTTATGAACGATGTTGACTTCACTATTTTTAAACTGGTTAAAATTATTCTTTAGTTTTTCAAATTCTTGGACGAAAATCTTTTTTATTATTCCATCTTCTTTTACATAATTGTCAACTTTATCAATAAAAAATAAAGATAAGACCTTTATCTTGTTTCCTAGTTCTTCCTGTTTATTAAAATGGGCTTTGATCGTTTCCCTTATCTGTGTTCTAAATATTACTTCTTTATTTTCTCCAACAACTTCTTCAAGATTAAATATCTTTCCATTGGAAATTTCCACCTTGTTTATTCTTGCGTCAATTTCATTCACATAAAGTCCTTGATATTTTTCATTCTTGGTCTTTCTGAAAAGATCGTCTCCGGCTTTAAGTAAAGTTTCTTTATTTACAAATTCTCCTCTCACGAGTTTAGTTTCAAGTATCACTTTTGCTTGGGGAAGTTTATCTGCTTGAGTTCTTATTTCTAAAACTTTAAAAATAAAAGCAGAGGGATCAGATTCTTCAGCTCCGTAGACTTCTATTTTTTTGACTAATCCTTTTGAGTAAGCGTCGTATGGTGTCAGTCGATAAACGAGATTATAAATATGTTTGTGTGTGGCACTGTAGCGGAGACGGAATAATGAATCCAAGTCGGATATTGCCGATTTTGAAAGTTCCGATTCCATGTTCTGTGGTTCATCCATTATCACGACTGGTTTCGTTTTTGATACTAAATTTAAAGGGCTTTCTCCGTTAAATCTGTCCGGTGTCTGCCGCATGATATTCGAGTCTTTATTAAAGGATTGAATTGTCATGATCATTATTTGAATATTTATCGACTGGGCAAATTCCCTTACTCGTGATAATTTTTTTGAGTCGTAAGAAAAATAGCCAAAGTGAGTGTTATATATTTCTCTAAAATGTTCTTTTGTTTGTTCAATAGTTTTTAAGACTCCTTCTCTTATGGCAACACTTGGGACAAGAATAATAAATTTTTTTAGATTATATTTTTTATTTAATTCTAAAATTGTACGGAGATAAACGTAGGTTTTCCCAGTTCCGGTTTCCATCTCTACCGAAAAATCCATCGAGTCAAGTTTTTCAACCTCTTCAATATTATTTTGTTTCTGAATATTTTTTAAATTTTCAAGGATTCTTATTTTGTCTACTTCTAATTCGTTTGAGATTATGGGGCTGGATTGAAGTTCAAAGGTTTCCTTATTGTTTATTAGATTTTTTCCTGTTTCAAAAATTTCCGCTACGGCATTAATCGCCTCAATCTGATAGTCTAAGTTTTTATTAAATTTGAATTTCATAGATCCAACTGTTATTAACTGTTATAAACTACTTGACAAACACAGAACAATTTTTGATATAATGTGCTTAATCATAAGGGGGAAAACGAACCATAAGCTACGTGCTTATGAGCAACGCCTCCCGCTTTTTTATGGTTTAAACTCTACTTTACTTCTATCAAAAATCAAAAAGGTTTTATAATTTTGAAATTTTTTAAGTAACGAAGACTCCGATTTTAAATTAGGAATAATTATTCTCAATAGTTTCTTTTTTTCTGCGAGATATTCATACAAACAAAGATAATCTCCATCTCCAGCCACAAAAACAGCTTGATCAAAATTTTTGTACTGGATAACTGCCGAATGAAGAACTATCTCAGTATCGACATTACCCTTGGGCTTACCCTGATTATCAATTGTTGTTGGTTTATAAACTAAATTATAACCACACGATTCTAAGTATTTATAAAGCTTCCAATTTTTTTTAATATAACCAATAAATAAAAAGGCTTTTTCTATCTTAAATTTATCGGTAAGATATCGTCTAAATTTCCTAAAATCTAATTTCCATCCTTTATAAATAATTTTTTTTCCTCTAAAGAGATCTTTGCTTGTCCCAAGATTTAGATTTTGACTGTCAATAAAAGCATAAACAATTTCTTTTTTCATATTTGTTTACTCCATCCTAATTTAAAGATCAAATACGCAACAATAAGGCCCCCTATAATAGTCAAAATAAATTTAAACCACCATTCTTCATAAAACTTTATTTCGTTTTGCAAAATTTGCTTTGTTTCAACAGTTCCTTTTCCTGAGTATTTATCTGCACGAATAACATTTACGGGTCTTTTTCCTGATGAGATAATTTTTCCATTGTTATTAATTTCTTTTCCAAAGATAAAATTACCAGTTATAGGATTTTGATTTAACGATTCTTCTTTGTCATTCATATAACTTTAACATTCAAATTCCTCCCAATATTTATTTTTGTCGTATCGTCGAGGGCGGAGTCGAGGCAGACGAAAGTGTCTTCTTCAGTTAGTTTTAAAGATTCTACTTGTTCTTTAGTTATTTTTTTCTCAAAAGTCACTAATAATTTTTTGCCCTCATCAACCACTTGCCAGTATTTTATACTTCCACTTTTTTCTTGAGTTACTTTTGAATTTAGATCATATCCTTCCTTGAGTAATATTTCGTAAACTACTGACTTTTCATCATAATTATCAACCAATGGTTTTTCTAAAAATACTTTCATCTGTTCTTTTAATTTCTTTTGATCGTCTTTATCAGTCAATAAATTCCACTGGCGGTAGTTCGATTTTGAAAGAGTTAGAGATTTAAAATCAATATCTCCTTTAACAATTTTTTTGCCCGCTCGTCTTATTCTTTCTCTGGCTATTTCGGCTATATTTTTATAACCTGCTTTATACGCTTCGCTATCTTCATCTGTTGCCTCCGGTAACTGTACACAAATCCATTTCCTATTTCCTCCATCTTCGGCATTAAGCTCCATTACTGCATGGGCAGTCGTTCCTGATCCAGCAAAAAAATCTAAAACATTATCATTTGTATCGCTAAAATGGAAAACTAACTTTTTTAATAGATCAACTGGTTTTACAGTTTCAAATCCGACGCTATTCTCTAATAATGAGAATAATTCTGCTTTTCCGTTTTCACTTGTTCCACAACTTTCTGAAAAATTTGCCCATAAAGGATGATAATCAGAATTATTTTCTTCATTCGAATAAATTATTCTGAGAGCTTTTGCATTTTTAATAACTAATCTATTTGTGTTTTTTAAATTTACGGCGGTTTCAGGTCCAATTGTCCAACGATATCCATTTGATAATACTGCACCAGGTATTTCAAATTCCATTTTTATTGATCGCTTTATGCCTATGTTTTTTCTTTGTTGGATTTCTTCTAATCGGTATTCTAATCCCTTTTCATCATGAAATGGATAATTTTTTTCACCTGAGGATCGCAATTTAAAAGGTTTATGTTCTTGCATCGTGATTTTTCCATATACTAAAATGTATTCTTCTGAAAGCTGGAGTTTAAACCTAGCCGTACCTGCATTCATTGGCTTATTACGAGCTGTCCAATTTATTTGGGCATAAAAATTTTCCTCTCCAAAAATTTCATCCATTATTAGTCGTAGGTTGGCGACTTCGTTGTCGTCGATAGAGATGAAGATAACGCCGTCTTCCTTTAACAAATTTCTTGCAAGAAACAGGCGAGGATACATCATCGTCAGCCAGTCGCTGTGGTATCGTCCAGCCGACTCAGGGTTAGTGGTCATCTTTATGCCATTTTTACTTTGTCCTGTTTTTTCATAATAATCAGAGATATTTTCCGTGTAATTATCTTTGTAGATAAAGTCTTTACCGGTGTTATAAGGAGGATCAATATAGATCATCTTTATTTTTTCTCGGTAATGTTTTTGCAGAAGTTTTAACACTTCGAGATTATCCCCCTCGATAAAAAGATTTTCAGTTCTGTCCCAGTCGCGGCTAACTTTTTCTTGAGGTGTAAGAGTGCCAACTGACGGAGTGCGGATAAGTTTGAAAGCATTGCTTTTCCCCGCCCAATTTAAACCGTATTTTTCCTCTCCTGCAATTACCTCTTCATCTTTGAAAAATTTATTTAAAGCATCAAAATCTATTTTATTTTCTTTGATAAATTGAGGAAAAATTCGACGTAGTTTATCTAAATTTTCATTACCTGTATTAACGGAAGTATTCTTAACTTTATCCATAGAATACATTTTATCACTTTTCTTGAAGTTTAGATTATAATTTACTGGTTATCTATAATTAAAACTATGACTAGAGAAAATGGAAAAAAAGAATATCACACCGCTTCAAAAGGCGAACTAACAAAGATTAATCTTGAGGGTTGTAAAGAATGTGGAAACGTTTATGTTTCAGTTTACAACGGTGTCAGATTACAAAAATTGCCAGGTTGGTATTTACTGGCTAATTTGCAACAGACTCATCCAGGCGATCGTGATCAAGACGTAGTTATTCGAGTACGAGGTCGAAGATGGGGGAGCATTTTGGGTCAACGGATATGTCCCGATTGCAAAGCGAAAAAAGTAAAATAATTAACTAGATTTTTTTATCTTAATTCCTTTTGTTTCCTCCACAAAAAACTCAACTCCATCACTTTTTAATTTAATGTAGGCCAAGTTATTAATGTGTCCTTCAGTAAAATTATCATAATTGGCAAAACCGAGATGAATTAATAAAGTTCTCATCGGTCCACCGTGGGATACTATCAAGACGGTTTTATTGGAATAAGCAACTGCTATTTCTCTCAAAAAAGTTGTCAGCCGAAGAATTATACTTTCATCGGTTTCAACTTCTTTTAATCCGGGACCGGTAAACATTTTTAGATTGTTTATCAATTTTATCATTTCATTATTAACGGCAAATGATTTACCTTGATACTTTCCAAAATATCTTTCTTTCAATGCTTTTGTTGTTTGTACAATTAATTTTTTTTCTATATTAATTATCTCTGCTGTTCTTTTGGCTCGAATCAGGTCTGAAGAAAAAATAACATCAAATTTAATATGACGTAGTTTTTTTGCCAGTTCTTTTGCTTGGGACTCTCCTTTTTTATTCAAAGGTATGTCCTCATTTCCCTGAATTATTTTTTTTACATTCCATTCTGTTTCCCCGTGACGGACAATATACAAAGTACAAAAATTTTGCATAAAACTCATTTTATCATTAAATGTTGATTGCAGAATTATAAATTATCCTGATTAGCTATATAATTATCTTCTTCTAAAATGTTTTGAATTGATTCAAAAAGGGAATAATAAATTTTTGAAAAATGATTTTCACCATTTCTTGCTTTCTTTCTTTTGTTATTCCAGAAGGAATTTCAAAAACAAAGCTCCTTTTCATTCCTTGTGTGATTACCCAATTTTCAAAACTACCGTCTTCAAAACCAGTTTTATTTGAAGGCTGCTTGCAATAACCATTAGTAACCGGATTTAACTGAACTGTTTCATGAGGATCATCTTTATAGTCGTCATAACCGTCATAGAGGGTAAATCCATTCTCAATGAGAGATAAACATAAAGGATAATAAAATGGCATGATTTCGTCTGTGCTACTTTCGTCACTATTAAAAGCATCGTACATATAAAATGAATTAGGATCTCTTTCAAATGTTTCAATTTCCGCCATTTTTCCCTCCCTATATCCCTCTTTATCTGTTTCTTCATGAAAAGAAAAAACATATTCAATACTGGGATACAAATCTATTAATTCCATAATTTCTTTGGAAATCCATGATTTATTTTTTGTTTTTTCACAAAAATCTCGATTAATATCTCTATTTTCTACGCCTCGCACTCCAAGTTTTAGAGATGGAGGATTTGCTTTTAATAGTTCTATCCTTGAAAAAAAATTACTCGGTAGATTATTTAAAATATTTTTTAGCGGTCTGTAAACTCCTCCCTCGTGTCCATGAATTCCCGCAAAAAACATACAAAAAGGATTAGTCCCAATTACATCATAAAAAATATTTTTTTCTGGAATATGAACAAATTCAAATAGTGCCATAGAAAAAATAGTCAATTACCACCACTCAAAGTGGTGGCATGATACTCGCCTGAAAGGCGTTAATTAATAACATTATATCTTTTGTTCAACCTTGCTGTTCTTTTTGCTGTTGCCATTTGACATACTTTTTAATTTTATCTTCATCAAGTCCTACTGTTGAAACACAATATCCTCTTGCCCAAAAGTGTTTAACCCAATATCGTCTGGAACAGTTCACACTGAGTACTTTGGTGGAATACTTAATATTAAGTGAACATGATCAGGTTGGATATTAATTTCTTCAATTTCTACATGGTCTTTTTGACCACACGGTCCGTAGAGAGTATTTCTTACAAATACCTCTGACTTGCCCTCAAGGACATGACTTCAAGTTGAAAAAAGAAATCGATTAGGTGTAATATAAAAGAATCATGAAGATTATTAGAAAGATTACTTCATCAGGAAAATAATAATAATTTAAATTAAATTATGGTAAAAGAATCAAAAGCGGCGATTGTTGCTAATTTTTCTTTATTAAAAACAGGTCAAGTATTAGCTATTCCTCTATCATTTATAACACCTTCCCAGATTAACGACGGGCGTAAATCTGATACAAAAGGTCCAATTAGTGCTTTTATACAAGATGGTGAAATAATAGTTGAGCACGGAAATCACAGAGTTCGAGATATGCAAAGAATTGGAACAGGAAATAGAAAGATGCAGGTAAGAAAAGCTGAAAGCCCAGTAGATCACATAAATAATTAAACAGTATTAAATATTTTTAAAGTATCCACGATTAAATTAATTTGTTCAGGTAATAAATTTTGTTGAGATTTATTTATTACATATTCATGAAATCTTGAACCGCCAACCCAGACATTATCAATCTTTCCATGGATCGAATCAATATCAACTTTTCCATAAGGAAATTCCAAGATACCTGTTACCGGAAAATTCAACCCCTTGCTTTTTAAAAAGTTTGATAACCAGTTCATCTCTGCCTAGGTTTGTTTAATTATGTCTCGATCAACTCTTTGATAAGAGGGATAAGGCGCATCGGTAATCTCTCCGGAGTCATTTTCAGGCAGGGGGTCAGTAAACCAGATGCACCCTATCCTCATCATAATTTATTTAGTTTTAACATAGAACATCTCTCCTCCTCCGGTAGGCGGAGAGGGGAACTATTTGTTAACCGCTTGTGTGTTCCGGTCGGTTACACTTCATTTTGCTTTTTAGTAAGTAGTCCGACCGGTAATGTTGAAATGGATAAATGAAAATGTGTATTATAAAATCATCATGAAGATTATTAGAAAGATTACTTCATCCGGTAAATACTCCAAGGTTATAACTATCCCACGTGAATTCTTAAAAACTTTAGGTTGGAGACAAAACCAGAATCTTGAATTTGAATTAGATGAAAGGGGAAAGAAGATTATTATTCGTGATGCAAAAGATAAATGAAAAAGAAAAATAAAATCATTTCATATTTTATAATCTTGTTATTGGTGCTTCTATCTTTCTTTGGTGGCAGTTACTTCGAGAAACAAAAAATTAAAACCCAATCAACTTTACCAGCAGAAACTTCTACTAATGTTAGTCCAATAACCGTTACCGAAGTTAGCGATGGAGACACTTTAAAGTTAAGTGACGGAAAAACATTTAGGCTTTATGGAGTTAATGCTCCCGAAGTTAAAGAACCTTACTTTAAAGAAGCAAAAGCGTTTACTGAAAATTTAGTCTTGGGGAAAGAAATTTCTTTTGAACAAGAAGCGAATTACAAGGTTGATAAGTTTGGTAGGACTTTAGGTTATGTGTTTGTAGATGGAGTTAATCTTAATATTGAGTTGGTGAGAAATGGATTAGCCCGAGTTGTTCTTTATGAGAAGAGAGCAAAGATAAAATATCAGGATGAATTATTGACTGCGGAAAAAGAAGCAAAGGAAAAGAAGTTGGGAATTTGGGGTAAATAAAATTTAATACTATGATAGACAATAAAAACCAATTTAAAAAGATAGCAACTGGTAATGGTTTTCAAAATGACTTGATTGCAACTACGAATGATAGGTTAGAGATGACAGTTGTTGCGTTACAAAATTTAGAAGCATCATTAAGTAATGAATTATTACTTGCTCGAGATGCGATTGATCAATTAGAAGATACAATAAAAAACGCAAATACTAAAAATGATAAATTACAAAGAATATTTCTTATTATTGCTATTGTTGGCACGCTTCTAACAGCAACTCAACTTGTTCAGGTTTGGGATATTCTAGCTAGAGGAATAGGTAAATAAGATTAGATTTTAATATAATATTTTCGGGCATTTCTAGTCATCGTGAATATTTTTCTAAAGAATTCCGTAATCATCTTCCAATGAATATGTTCGTATAGTTGTTTGATCAAAAATAATAGTATTGGTGTAGGAAGTTTAAAATAACCGTTAATTTCCTTAAATCCTAATCTACTTATTATTTTTTGCACTGCTATATTGGAGCTTGTGATAAAAATATTTTTGTTTGAATAATCAATAACTATTTTTTTAAGTAGTATTTTCCCATATCCTTTTCCGTGATATTTTTTAAGAAAAACTAGTGGTCCCAATTTTATCCAATTTTTCATTTCATAAATACTACACATTCCAACAAACTCGTTATCTTGTTCTACTATGTAGGCGTTTTTATATTTCCTAAATCGAGATTCTTTTACAAATACTAAATCAGGCTATAGTTTAATATCTTCCATCAAAAGATTAATCTCATTCTCCTTTAAAGATCTTCTAGTGACTTTTAAATTTATCATTCTAATTATTATAAAAATTTAGTTATTCGTAATCATATCTCGCAAAACTTTTCATAAAGAAGTTGGTAATAGGTTTACGGCCAGTAAATTTTTTACGATTTTTCTCTATAAAATCTATTAATTTAATAGACTCCCTTTTAATATCATTATTTGTAATATTTCCTACTTCTAATTTTAGTTCTTTAAATATTTTATGAAATTTATTCGAGTGCTTTTTTACAAGATATCTTTCACCGATGAAATAAATTATCCAAATCATACAAAAATCAAAGTTTCTTTTCATAGACAATTGTTTACCTTTTTCACGAATAAGTCTTAAATACTTTGCATCGTTTGAAGAAATTAAAGAGACGATGATGTTTAAAATAATTCCAGTATGTTGTGGATATTCATTTAATTTATCTAATAACCATGTTATCAAACGCCCTCTACTTTTAGAATTTTTTTTAACTAAGTAAATCAAATATTTAGAATATCTTCTTTTAAAGTCAAACCAAAAATTTCCTTCGTTCGGCGTTATTAGTTCGCTCATATGAATCAGCAGCGCCATTAAATCATTGTCTAATCTCATAATTTCTCCCATAGTGGGATTTTTCTTGAAATCACAGTCAATTTTTGGAAGTGTAATAATTTTTTTTTGCCATTCATTAGCTGGAAGCTTTGAAAAATTTTGAGAAATACTCATTTTATCGCCATTTATATCTAAATCATAAAAATTCAATTCCGTTATAAAAGTATCCAGTATTGAGTTGGCATCTTCTTTATTTTTACAAAGTATTTTAATATCATCTTTAAACCTAATTCCTACATAATCTTGCGTTATTAAACTTTCTAAATTATTAATAATTCTACACATTATGATTTCTGCTAAGATATCTGAGCCAAGAGGGCCTATTGGAATACCATTTGTTTGTCGATCTTGTAAATCCATAATTGAATTTTCTAGCTTTGCACATTTTAGTTTCTTATATTTTTTTCTATCTTTATACACTTCTTTTATTTTATGTTTGTCTCCTGATAAAGCCCACGTTATTGAATGGACATAAAATCTGGAATAAAATTCTTTTACGTCTAACTCTAATAAATAATTAAAATGAATACTATCTTCATACAAATATCTTTGAGTAAATCGTTTCCATTTATCAATCGAGTCATGATATATTTTTGTCAGTGGTTTTTCTTTAAGAGTACCCCTGAGTATTGATGCCGAGACGGGTAAAATTTTTTTATTTGATTTGATAAGTTCTTTGATACTTAATGCCTTTGGAAATAGTTTTTTTGAATCTGAATCCTCCCAACAGTCGGTAAGTTTTGATATAAAATTTTCGTATTCATTTTTTCCAGGAATAACGTATCTACGTGCATCATGGTTTGATCTTGGGCATAGATATTCAATTCGTTCTTTAGAATATTCGTATTTTGGTTTTATACCGTATAGAGGTGGAAAAGTATTATTATTTGGATATCTTCCTTTTATTAGAATTTTATTTATTCCTTTTAAATTTATTTTATCAATTTCTTTTACAATGGATTTCCATTCTTTTTGACACAAATACTTATTAATATTTTTTTTCATAATGACGGCATATTCTATATTTTTAGTCTATTAAATTCAAATCGTGCTATAATATTTTTAACAATTTGGATTGCCTAAACTTTGACAAAATCAGAGCATGGCAATAAATTCCCTTGCAGAAACGAGAGCTCCTCGTTCAGTTTCCTGCAAGGGTCATATGCCGAAAGGTGTATGGGCGTAAGCCGATTGACGGGGAGCTTTGTTTGTTATATAGACCTATGGCAAGAAATCTTAAAAGATATTATCAAGCTTGGGAACTTCGTCAACAAGGTTTAATCTTCAAGGATATTGGAAAAATAATGGGAATTACCGGAAGCCGTGCCGCTGTCTTATCAAACCATATTGACTTTAAAATTAGTAATCAAAATCGGTGGAGAATCAGCAATGAGTTAAAAGAGTTGGTGAAAAATTTTAAATAACTCTATATTATTTCGACCTGTTAATTTAAAAGTGGTCATTTCTATTTTTGTGTATAAAGCAATTTATTGTTTGAAGTATTATTCGAAGTATTATTCAATTAATATTATAATGTAGTCCATATTTATGGGAGAGCAACTTAAAAGTAAACAAAATACCGCTGGTCAAACCAGAGAAACAATAGATTTCACTTCTGAATTGCTTAAACAAGGAAAAATTACTCCAGAAGAAAAGTTGAGATTGGATAATTTATCCATCCGTGCAAATGCTCTTGCAAACTTATCAGGTTTTGAAACATATCCTGAAGAAAAACCAGGTGAATGGAAAAGGTTTTTATCTGTTCGTCTTAAAAAAAAATCTCCTCCTTCTAAATAGTAACTAGAAGTTTTTAAAAATGGAATAACCTTTATTTCTTGACTAATGATCAAATCAGAATTTAGATTGGCTAAATTATGACAAAATCAGAACTTGGAGGATGGAATTGGTAAAATAATGGGAATTACCGGAAGTCGTGCCTCTGTCTTATCAAACCATATTGACTTCAAAATCAAATATCAAAAGCAATGGAGAATTAGCAATGAGTTAAAAGAGTTGGTTAAAAAATATAATTTTCAAGTCATTGACAAATGATAATGGCTATATTATCATCTAAATTAATAAATTATGCCACCATCTGAAAAGATAGGAAAACATCCACAATGGAAATTGATAGGTCTTAACAATATTCCTCTTTCTGAAAAACAAGAAAAATTGGCTCGTAACTTTGCTGACGTTTTAAAAATAGCCTCATCATCCAAAGTAGCTTCTCCAGTTTTTTCTCACTTCTTCGTTAAAGAAGCCATTGGTCCGGTTGGAAGGAAAAAGTATC